>Ga0209638_1000764_pt1 | contig 21072 bp, 17 predicted proteins | sample BarGraNGADG00211_FD_184490 | JGI IMG/M metagenome (GOLD analysis project Ga0209638, IMG submission 184490) | Arctic peat soil microbial communities from Barrow, Alaska - Barrow Graham LP Ref core NGADG0002-211 (SPAdes) (version 2) | ecosystem: Environmental > Terrestrial > Soil > Wetlands > Peat...
TCAGTCTGGCACCTGCCGACAATTCGGAACAAAGCCCGAGCCGCAACAGAGAACAGTCTGGCCCGGGAGTCGCGGCGCCTGCGTTAGCGCCGGATCGGCATCGAATCAGGCTGCCGGTCGGGGACGACCGTATCCACGACCGGCGGTGCTTTAGCGTCCCTTCGCGCAGCCGGCCGGATCCTGCCGCCAGATCGGAGCGCTCGCTTTCGCCGATTGGATGAGATTCGATTCGCTCACCCTGACGCGGGTAGAGGTAGTAGCGATGGTCGCCCGCCAGGGGCCGAAGCTGCAGACGGCGATACGAATCGAGCGAGGATTCCCAAGCTCCAGTCGAACGCGCCGCTTGAGCCCGCCCGGAGACTCGATCAGAAGCTCGGCCCGGCCGGTGCTAGCGACCGCCTTCGCGCGAAACGAGACGAAGCCGGAAAGACGCCCGCCTGTTTTCGACGGCCACAGAGCTAGAGCCGCTCGTGCCGTATCCCTGGAGTAGTACGGCTTGGCCTCCGGCCGTGCGGCTCTGGTTGATTCGCGCGTCGACCCAGCCTGGGTCCGGTGCTTGCTGGCGGATGACCCTCGAGCCGTTGCTCAAATCGGTGCTGATGGAGATCGCCATCACGCCGATCGAAAGCGCGACTGCCAGCGCGAAGATCCCAGGCGCGCCCAAGCGCGAGGAGAGCGGCAGAGCGGCCGCGGCCAGGGCGAGTGCCGAAACGACGAGCGCAATCAGAAGCGCGGCGCTCCCGATGCCCATGCCCTGCTCGAGCCGGAAGACGGCATAGAGGAAACTGGACTGATCCAGACGTGTGCCTACCGCATAGGTGGAGAGTGGAAGCAGAGCGACGAGAGCAAGGATCGGCAGCATGAGGAGCGCGTGTAGCCGCAGCAAGGGCCAGCCGCGCGCGGCGAGAAGCGCCAGCGAAAGGGCGAAGGCCGGGACGTAATAGAAGATATAGCGTTCCTGCGGAATCGTGACCACGCCGAAGAACGACGCCTGTAGGAGCAGTCCGAGCGTGACGAGCAGCGCGCTGCAGGCAAAGGCGAGCTCGACGCGGGAACGGGGCCGGACGATCGCCAGTCCAAACCCGATCAGCGCGCCGGGCACGATGATCCACGAGCCGGCGAAGAGGAGCCCGATCACCTGAGTGCCGAAATGAAGGGCGAATCTGCCGGGCGAGAGATCCACGTGGCGGATTCCGCCGTAGAAGCCGAACGCACTCGCGGGCACAACCAACGCCGCAATCGCGAGCAATGAGCCGGCGCCGATCAGGTAGCGGCGCTCGCTGAGAAAGCGGTGGAACCTACGCTCGCGCGCGGCCATGAGCGTCGTCGCGACGGCGAAAGCGACAGGAAGGACGAGCAGCTGGAATCTCGCCAGTGAGGCGAGCGCGAAGAGGACAAAAGCCGGGATCAGCCAGCGCTTTTCGCCCGCAAGAGCAAGAACGCCCATCGCGAACCCGGCAAGGAAGAGCGGATAGGCAACGGCTTCGGCGATCAACCAGGAGGAGTAGAGCGGTGGCCAGGGCGAGCGCCGAGGCTGCGAGCGCGAGCCAGGCGGAAAGACCGAGTCGGCGTCCTAGCCAGTAGACGGGCAACGCCGCCAGCGACATGACGATCGAGTCAAGCACCATCGAGGCGCGAAATCCGGTCTCGACGCTCCCAAGAAGCCAGCAAGGGGCGGTGAGGATCGGCTGTAGGAGCGAAGGGAAGTAGATCTGGATGCCGCGTACGAGCGGCAGGCCGCTCGTAGAAAGCGAACGAGAGAGCTCGCTGTAGAGATACTCATCGGGAAGAAACACGATGCTCGAGCGCGAAAGGGAAACGATCACATGCCCCAGCGCGCTAAGGCTGGCGAGCGCAAGCAGCGCGTAGCCGGCGCGAGACTTGGGCCAAGGGCGACGCTTGAGTCGAGCGCCGGTATCCTCGGCCGGCATCGTCTGCTCGCGCGGGGCGATTGGGCCCTGAGGAGTGATGATCAACGAGACGGTGCGGTTTGGCGGTGCGAAAACGGTTGGCGACTCTTTGTGCCCGTACTGAATCGGCACGCTCTCGACGCGAGTTGAGCGCGAAATCCCTTTCCTTCGCTGTAGTTTTCTCGCGCTGGCAGCTTGACTCCTTCGGAGGCCGAGTTATAGTGGGCCGGCAGGCGGTGCAGGACACCGTCGGCTCCTCCTTGCGAAAGGGTGGCCATTTTCGCTACCGTTCGGAGTTGCGCCACGTTCCGCCTGTCCGCATTTTCTGTTAGACGCCGTTAAGGGAGGCTGTCTCATTTGATTAGCACCGTTGCCGCGCCTCGCGTGCGTAAGAGTTTCTCACGCCTCAAGCACGTTCTCGACCTCCCCAATCTCATCGATATTCAGAAGGCCTCGTTCGACTGGTTCTTGAGCGAGGGCCTAAGGGAGACGATCGACGACATCTCGCCGATCGAGGATTACACAGGCACGCTCGCTGTCGAGTTCGCCGACTACCACTTCGCCGAGCCGCAGTTCTCCATCAAGGAGTGCCGCGAAAAGGACCTGACCTACCAGGCTGCGCTCTCGATGACCGTTCGCTTCGTCAACAAAGAGACGGGCGAGATTCGCGAGCAGACCGTCTTCATGGGCGACTTCCCGATGATGACCGAGTGGGGCACTTTCATCATCAACGGCACCGAGCGCGTGATCGTCACGCAGCTCGTGCGCAGCCCGGGCGCCTACCTGATGGAGCCCAAGGACGCGGCCAAGCAGGTCTTCATCGCCAATCTGATGCCGAGCCGCGGTTCCTGGCTGGAGCTCGAGATCGACAAGAAGGGCATCTGCTACGCCCGTATCGACCGTAAGCGCAAGTTGCCGATCACGACTCTCCTGCGCGCGCTTCCCGCCGAAGACCCGACCACCGGCTACAAGCTCGACACGAGCTCGAACGAGGCGATTCTCGCCTTCTTCAACGACTCGCCGTACATCCAGTACACGCTCGAGAAGGACCCCTCCACGCGTGAGGAAGAGGCACTGATCGAGGTCTTCAAGAAGCAGCGGCCGGGCGAGCCTCCCACACTCGAGAACTCGCGCAACCTGCTCCGGGCGCTCTTCTTCGACCCGAAGCGCTACGACCTGACCAAGGTCGGCCGCTACAAGCTCAATCAGCGTCTCGGCGTAGGGGTTCCCGACGACGTGCGCGTTCTCACCACCGAGGACATCGTGGCCTTGGTGCGCAGGCTGCTCGAACTACCGGTCAAGCTCGGTCTCGACTACGAGGCGAAAGACCTCGCCGCCGAAGCCGCGTCGATGAACCGTGACCCGATTCGTGGCGAGCTCGACGAGTACGAGCACTTCGGCAACCGCCGTCTTCGCACGGTTGGCGAGCTGATCCAGGAGGCTTTCAGGGTTGGCCTCTACCGCATGGAGCGCGTCGTGCGCGAGCGCATGACCACCGAGGACGTGGACACGATCACACCGCAGACGATCATCAACATCCGTCCGGTCGTCGCGGCGCTGAAGGAGTTCTTCGGCTCCTCGCAGCTCTCGCAGTTCATGGACCAGACCAACTCGCTGGCCGGGCTTACGCACAGGCGGCGCCTGTCGGCGCTCGGTGCCGGCGGCCTCACCCGCGAGCGGGCGCCGATCGAGGTGCGCGACGTGCACACGACCCACTACGGGCGCATGTGCCCGATCGAGACGCCTGAAGGCCCGAACATCGGCCTGATCGGATCGCTGGCTTCCTTCGCGACCATCTCCGAGTTCGGCTTCATCCAGACTCCCTACCGGCGCGTCACCAAGGGCAAGGTCAGCGACGAGATCGTCTATCTCGACGCCGCCGAGGAGATGAACTACACGATCGCCCAGGCCAACGAGCCGGTCGATCCCAAGACCGGGAAGTTCGCCAACGAGATGGTGCTCTGCCGCTCGCGCGAGGGCGAAGCCGTCACCGCGGCGCCCAAGGACATCCAGTTCATGGACGTCTCGCCGGCCCAGCTGGTGAGCGTGGCGACCGCGCTGATCCCGTTCCTCGAGCACAACGACGCCAACCGGGCGCTGATGGGCGCGAACATGCAACGCCAGGCCGTACCGCTGATGATCACGCAGGCGCCGCTCGTCGGCACCGGGCTGGAGCACCGCGCCGCGGTCGATACCGGCGACGTGGTTCTGGCGGCTCGCGGCGGCACCGTCGTGGACGTCGATGCGGAGAAGGTCGTCATCGAGGCGCGAGGCGGCGAGAGGGACGAGCACGTGATGACGAAGTTCATGCGCTCGAACCAGGGCACGCTCATTCACCAGAAGCCGGTCGTCAAGCTCGGTCAGAAGGTGAAGTCGGGCGAGGTGCTCGCTGACGGCTCGTCAACCGATCACGGCGAGCTGGCGCTCGGCGCCAACCTCCTCGTTGCCTTCATGTGCTGGGAGGGATTCAACTTCGAAGACGCGATCGTCCTTTCGGAGCGGCTGGTCAAGGAGGACATTCTCTCCTCGATCCACATCCACGAGTACGAGGTGGACGCTCGCTCGACCAAGCTCGGCGACGAGGAGATCACGCGCGACATCCCGAACCGTTCGGAGGACTCACTGCGCAATCTCGACGAGCGCGGCATCGTCCGCGTCGGCGCCGAGGTCGGCTCGGGCGACCTGCTCGTGGGCAAGGTGACGCCCAAGGGCGAGACGGAGCTGACCGCAGAAGAGAAGCTGATTCGCGCCATCTTCAAGGAGAAGGCGCGCGAGGTCAGGGACACCTCGCTCAAGGTTCCGCACGGTGAAGGCGGCGTCGTCATCGACGTCAAGACCTTCTCGCGCGACGCCGGCGACGATCTCTCGCCGGGCGTGAACGAGCTCGTGCGCGCATACGTGGCCACGAAGCGCAAGATCTCCGAGGGCGACAAGTTGGCCGGACGCCACGGCAACAAGGGCGTCATCGCCAAGATCGTCCCCGAAGAGGACATGCCGTTCCTCGAGGATGGCCGGCCGGTGGACGTCGTGCTGAACCCGCTCGGCGTTCCCAGCCGTATGAACATCGGGCAGGTGCTCGAGACGCATCTCGGCTGGGCGGCCGCGCACGGTGTCTTCTCCGATGTGACGGGCGTCGAGGGATCGCCGACGATCGGCGGTCGCCAGAACGTTGCGGGGCGCATGCAGGTCATCGCCGCGCCGAATCCAAGCCCGGTGGCCACGGCCGTCTTCGACGGCGCGACCGAAGAGGACGTCGACAAGGCGCTGGTCGCGTGGACGAAGCGGGGCGACTCGGCGATCAAGATGGTCGTCGATCCGAAGCGCCCTGTGGGTCGCCACTGCTCGGGCAAGGTACGCCTGTTCGACGGAAAGACCGGCGAGCCCTTCGAGCAGAAGGTGACAGTCGGCTTTATGTACATCCTCAAGCTGCTGCATCTAGTCGACGACAAGATCCACGCTCGCTCGACCGGCCCCTACTCGCTCGTCACCCAGCAGCCGCTGGGCGGCAAGGCACAGTTCGGCGGCCAGCGCTTCGGCGAGATGGAGGTCTGGGCGCTCGAGGCCTATGGAGCGGCCTACACGCTGCAGGAGATGCTCACCATCAAGTCCGACGACACCGTGGGGCGCGTCAAGGCCTACGAGGCGATCGTCAAGGGCGAGAACATCGCCGAGCCCTCGATCCCCGAGTCGTTCAAGGTGCTGCTCAAGGAGATGCAGTCGCTCTCGCTGGATGTGAATGTGCTCTCCGAGGAAGGCCAGGCTGTCGAGGTCAGGGAAGAGGACGACGAACTGCTCCGCGCTGCGGAAGAGCTCGGCATCGACCTCTCGCCCGGCTCGCTCCGGGCAGCGGCGAGACCGCCCACGGCCGAGGAGGTCGAGGAAGGCCAGGAACGCGTCGACGAGGCAGGGGAGCTGGCGCTTCCCGCCGACGAGTCGCTGGGTGACCTCGAAGAGGTCGAGGTCGAAGTCGAGCCCGCAGCCTCCGAAGTGACCGTCGAAGAAGAGGGTGCCTGATGGTCAACCAGACGAAATTGCAAGCAAGACACAGAGAGAGCGGGGGACAGAAGTTGCGCACCCTTAGAGAGGCCGCCGGCGCGGTCGGAGGTAGGCGGAAATGATCGATATCAACGAATTCGACGCCATCCGCATCGGGCTCGCGTCGCCGAAGCAGATCCGCGACTGGTCGCACGGCGAAGTGACCAAGCCCGAGACGATCAACTACCGCACGCTCAAGCCCGAGCGCGACGGCCTCTTCTGTGAGCGCATCTTCGGCCCCACCAAGGACTGGGAGTGCTACTGCGGTAAGTACAAGCGCGTTCGCTACAAGGGCATCATTTGCGAGCGCTGCGGTGTCGAGGTGACGCGCCAGAAGGTGCGCCGCGAGCGCATGGGTCACATCGACCTGGCCGCACCCGTTTCACACATCTGGTTCTTCAAGGGCGTCCCGAGCCGCATCGGCTACCTGCTCGATATCGCACCGCGCGAGCTCGAGAAGGTGCTCTACTTCGCGGCCTCGATCGTCACCTCGGTCGACGCCGAAAAGCGTGCGACCGACCTGGCCGACCTCGAGGACAAGGTTCGAGCCGAGTCGGAGCGGGTCAACGTCGATCGCGACGAGGCGCTGGCTGCCCTCGAAGGCCGGCTGGCTCGCAGGCGCGAGTACTTCAGGACGAGCAAGGAGCGCGACTTCGACGAGGACGACGACTTCTGGACGCGCGGACTGGGCAACTGGGCCGAGGAAGCGGGTCTCCCCGCTCTCGCCGACGTGCGTGAGCTTGTCTCGGGCATCTTCGTCGAGCTCGTCGACATGATCACAACCGAGGACTCGAAGCGCATCCGCGAGCTCGTTCGCAACGCCGCGATCCGCGACGACCGTCGCCTGAGCCCGCGCGAGCTCGACGCTGTCGCGACGGCGGCGGCGCAGATTCGGCTGGCGTTGGAGCCGCTCCTGAGTGCGCTCGCCAAGGCCACCGGCTCGAAGAAGGGCGCGCTGACCAAGCACCTGAACAAGGTCAGGGACGCTCTCCTCTCGGGCACCGAGCTGAGCGGAGACGACGTAGAGCTGGTCGCGAGCATCGACTCGAAGACGCTTGACCGGGCGCGCGAGCTCGGCAACGGCCTCCTCGCGGACGTGCTTGCGCAGGCCGAGCCCGACGCCGACCAGGTCGCCTTGCGCGAGCTGGCGAACGATCTCTGCCTCAAGACCGACGGACGCATCCAGAAGGAAGACCTGGACGCGGTCGTGCAGTGGGCGCTGAAGGTGCGCGAGATGTACCTCGACATCGAGGCCCGCCGGCAGGACACGCGCGAGGCCGCGGTCGACGGGGTCAACCGCCTGGAGCAGACCTGGGTTCTCTTCCGCGAGCTCGATCCGAAGATGGTCGTCAACGACGAGCAGCTATTCCGCGAGCTCAAGGACCGTTTCGGCTCACCGTACGGCTTCGGGATCTACTTCCGCGGCGGCATGGGCGCCGAGGCGGTGCGCGACCTGCTCAAGGACCTCGACCTCACCGCCGAGGCGGCTTTGCTCAGGGACACGATTAGCACCTCCAAGGGCCAGAAGCAGCAGCGAGCGATCAAGCGGCTCAAGGTCGTGAACGCCTTCCTCACCTCGGGTAACCGCCCGGAGTGGATGGTGCTCGAGGCAGTCCCGGTCATCCCGCCCGAGCTGCGGCCGATGGTCCAGCTCGACGGTGGCCGTTTTGCGACCAGCGATCTGAACGACCTCTACCGGCGCGTGATCAACCGCAACAACCGCCTGAAGAGGCTGCTCGACCTGGGCGCGCCCGAGATCATCGTCAACAACGAGAAGCGAATGCTGCAGGAGGCCGTCGACGCCCTCTTCGACAACGGGCGCCGCGGCCGCGCCGTCACCGGCCCGGGCAACCGCCCGCTCAAGTCGCTCTCCGACATGCTCAAGGGAAAGCAGGGTCGCTTCCGGCAGAACCTGCTCGGTAAGCGTGTCGACTACTCGGGCCGCTCGGTGATCGTCGCCGGGCCGAGCCTGAAGCTGTATCAGTGCGGGCTGCCCAAGATCATGGCGCTCGAGCTGTTCAAGCCGTTCATCATGAGCCGGCTGGTCGAGCGCAAGAGCGTTCAGAACATCAAGGCGGCCAAGAAGCACGTCGAGTCGATGGTGCCCGAGGTCTGGGACGTACTCGAGGAGGTCATCGCCGAGCATCCGGTGCTGCTCAACCGCGCTCCGACGCTGCACCGCCTGGGCATTCAGGCCTTCGAGCCGGTGCTGGTCGAGGGCAAGGCGATCCAGGTTCATCCGCTCGTCTGCCACGCCTTCAACGCGGACTTCGACGGTGACCAGATGGCCGTGCACGTTCCCCTTTCGGCGGAGGCGCAGGCCGAGGCGCGCATCCTGATGCTCTCGGCCAACAACATCCTCTCGCCCGCGAGCGGACGCGTGCTGGCGACGCCGACCCAGGACATGGTGCTCGGCACCTATTACCTCACCTACTGCGAGACCGACCTCCCCAATAGCAAGGCCGAGGATCTCGATCCGCGGCCGAAGCGCTTCCAGAACGAGGAAGAGGTCGAGTTCGCGCTTGACGCCAAGCAGGTAACGCTGCAACAGCCGATCGAGTATCGCTGGAAGGACAACGTCATCCTGACCACGGCCGGCCGCGTCGTCTTCAACGCCGAGGTCGACCGGGCGCTCGAGGAAGCCGTGCACGTCGAGGTCGAAGGGCCCCTGCACGAGTTCTTGAATATCGCGCTCTCGAAGAAGGAGCTGGGCGACTTCATCGGCGAGTTGGTCGATCGCTACGGCGCACACGCGGTGGCGGCGACGCTGGACAAGATCAAGCAGCTCGGCTTCCACTACGCGACGCTGGCCGGGATCACGATCTCCAAGAACGACATCGTCATTCCGACCTCCAAGGAGCAGATCCTGGTCGGTTACGAGGAGCGGGTCGCACAGGTCGCGGCGCAGTACCAGCGCGGCCTGATCACCGAGGAAGAGCGGCACGAGTCGATCGTGAACATTTGGACGGAAGCGACCGATGAGGTGGCCAGCGCGATGGAAGACACCCTCTGGGAGCTGAACCCCGTCTTCATGATGGCCAACTCCGGCGCCCGCGGCTCCTTCAAGCAGATCCGCCAGCTGGCCGGTATGCGCGGCTTGATGGCCAACCCGAAGGGCGAGATCATCGAGCGCCCGATCAAGGCCAACTTCATGGAAGGCCTGTCGGTGCTCGAGTACTTCATCTCGACCCACGGCGCCCGCAAAGGTCTCGCCGACACCGCCCTTCGCACGGCGGACTCCGGTTACCTGACCAGGCGCCTCGTGGACGTCTCGCAGGATGTGATCGTGCGCGAGGACGACTGCGGTACGAGCGACTTCGTCGAGTTGCCGATCTTCCTTCCCGACGGGCAGAACAAGAGCCTCGGCGGTCGAATGCTGGCCGGCGATGTCTGCCGCCCGCTCAAGGACGGCAAGCCCGGCAAGACCGTAATCGCCGAGAAGGGCACCGTGCTGAGCAACCCGGTCATGCGGATGATCCTGGAGGAGTTCGGCGAGCATGCCCGGACGACTGCTCTGCCGGTGCGTTCCGTGCTCAAATGCCGCAGCGAGTCCGGCGTTTGCCAGGCCTGCTACGGCATCTTCCTGGCCACGGGAACGATGTGCGAGATCGGCGACTCGGTGGGCATCATCGCCGCGCAGTCGATCGGCGAGCCCGGTACGCAGCTGACCATGCGCACCTTCCACACCGGTGGTGTGGCCGGCGCCGACATCACGCACGGCCTCCCGCGCGTGGTCGAGATCTTCGAGGCTCGTAACCCCAAGGGGGCGGCGCGGCTGGCAGAGGTCGCAGGCCGAGTCGAGGTCGAGAGCACCGATCGCGGCTACCGCGTGCTCGTGCATCAGGACGGAGTCGACGACAAGGGCGAGCCGCTGCAGCCCAAGGAGTACGCGTTCCCGCGGCGGAGCCGCATACTCGTCACAGAGGGGCAGATGGTCGAGCCCGGCGACGCTCTCAACGACGGCTCGCTGTCACCGACCGAGCTGCTCGAGCTGAAGGGCCCGACCGCCACCGAGCTCTACCTCGTCGGCGAAGTGCAGAAGGTCTACAAGTCGCAGGGCGTTGACATCCACGACAAGCACGTCGAGCTGATCGTGCGCCAGATGCTGAAGAAGGTGCGCGTTGACAACTCCGGCGAGACCAACCTTCTGCCGGGCCAACTCGCCGACCGTTCGTTCGTCGACCGCGAGAACGCCAGAGCGAGCGCCGAGGACAAGGAGGAAGCGACCTACGATCCGCTCATCCTCGGGATAACCAAGGCGTCGCTGGCCACCGAGTCGTGGCTGTCGGCCGCCTCCTTCCAGGAGACGACCAAGGTGCTCACCGATGCCGCGATCGAGGGCAAGACCGACCGCCTGGTCGGTCTCAAGGAGAACGTGATCATCGGCAAGCTGATACCGGCGGCAACCGGTCTCAAGCGCTACCGCACGATCGAGATCAAGCCGGCCGCGAAGGTTCCGGTGGCCGCGTTCGTCCGCCCGGAGACGGGCGAGCAGCTACTCGCCGAGCTCGAGGAGATCGGCTCGGACGCCGGCGGCGGGCTGGCAACGCTCGGGCTGGAGGATGACGCGAGCGAGAACGTTGAGCTCGAGGCCGGAGCCTCCGGCGACGGCGACGGCGAAAGCTCGCCCGAGAAGGAATAAGCAGCGAATTCGGAAGGGGTAGCCGCTAGGCCGAGCCGGTCTCGCGACTACCCCTTCAATACGCGCGAACGCAGGCGTTTCCGGCACGATTAGGAGGCGCTGGGCGTACGGATTCCCGAAGCGCCAGTGTGAGACTCCGGCTCTGCGCTAACCTGTCTTCCTGCCGGCTCGACCATCAGGTCGGAAGCGGGCAGAGGGGCGGTGGCCGTTTGACGCTAGAGCTGGCCTCCGCTAGCATCCGCAGTCCGGTTGGCGGGTCGTCGCCCGCTGGCCTCTGCTGTGTAAGAAGGCAATCGTACAAACTCTATGCCCACCATTAATCAACTCATCCGCAAGGGTCGCGTCTCGAAAAAGACGAAGACCAAGACGCCCGCGCTCCGGAATGCTCCGCAGAAGCGCGGCGTCTGCACACGCGTCTACACGACCACGCCGAAGAAGCCGAACTCCGCGCTGCGTAAGGTCGCGCGCGTCCGCCTGACGAACGGCATGGAAGTCACGACCTACATTCCCGGCGAGGGTCACAACCTGCAAGAGCACTCGGTGGTGCTGATCCGCGGCGGTCGCGTCAAGGACCTGCCGGGCATTCGTTACAAGGTGGTTCGGGCCGCCCTCGACACGTCGGGTGTCGGCGATCGTCGCCAGGCTCGTTCGAAGTACGGCGCCAAGAGGCCATAGGTAACGATGCCGCGCCGTGCAGAGATAAAGCCTCGTACGATCGAGCCCGATCCGGTCTTCAATTCTCGCCTCGTTGCCCAGGTGATCAACCGGGTGATGCGTGAGGGCAAGCGATCGATGGCCGAGAAGGTCGTCTACGACGCGCTCTCGATTGTCTCCGAGCGCACCGGGAAACCCCCGGTGGAAGTGCTCGAGCAGGCGATCAAGACGCTGACGCCGGTGCTCGAGGTTCGAGGACGCCGGGTCGGTGGCGCCAACTACCAGGTTCCCGTCGAGGTTCCGCCTCGGCGCGCACGCACGCTCGCTGTTCGCTGGCTCGTCACCTTCGCCCGCCAGCGCCGTGAGAAGCGGATGCCGGACAAGCTCGCCGGCGAGCTTCTCGACGCGCTCGAGCAGCAGGGCGGCGCCTTCAAGCGCAAGGACGACATCTACAGAATGGCGCAGGCCAACCGGGCCTTTGCGCACTACCGCTGGTGATGGCCACGATGACGAAGACCAGCGCGGCTGCGGGCCTCGAGAATGTGCGCAATATCGGCATCATGGCGCACATCGACGCCGGTAAGACGACGACGACCGAACGCATCCTTTATTACACCGGCCGCACCCACAAGATGGGCGAGGTGCACGAAGGCGCCGCGACCATGGACTGGATGGCCCAGGAGCAAGAGCGCGGCATCACGATCACGTCCGCGGCGACTACCGCGGAGTGGCGCGGTTTTCATATCAACATCATCGATACGCCCGGGCACGTGGACTTTACGATGGAGGTGGAGCGCAGCCTGCGAGTTCTCGACGGCGCGGTCGCCGTGTTCGATGCCGTCGCCGGCGTTCAGCCCCAGTCCGAGACGGTCTGGCGCCAGGCCGACCACTACGAAGTGCCGCGTATCGCCTTCATCAACAAGATGGATCGCACCGGCGCTGACTTTTTCGCCTCGGTCAAGTCGATGGTCGATCGCCTTGGAGCGGTTCCCGTCCCGGTGCAGATTCCGATCGGGGAGGAAGACAAGCACCTCGGTGTCGTCGATCTAGTCGAGATGCGGGGCATCGTCTGGAACGATCAGCTGGGCGAGATCCCGGAGATCGTCGAGATTCCGGCCGAGCTCGCCGAGCTGGCGCACACCTACCATCACCTGCTGATCGACAGGGTCGCCGAGTTCGACGACGAGTTGATGGAGACCTACGTCGAAGACGAGGAATCCGTAACCCCCGACATGCTGCGCCGTGCGCTTCGAAGCGGCACGCTGGCCAATGGCGTTACGCCGGTTCTGCTTGGCTCCGCCTTCAAGAACAAGGGCGTGCAGCCGCTACTCGACGCGGTCGTCGAGTACCTGCCGAGCCCGCTGGATGTTCCGCCCGTGCACGGCATCGAGCCCAAGAGCGGGGAAGAGATGGAGCGCGCGGCCTCGGACGACGAGCCCTTCACGGCGCTGGCCTTCAAGGTCATGTCCGATCCCTTCGTCGGCAAGCTCACCTACTTCCGCGTCTACGCCGGCAAGGCCAAGTCCGGCCAGCGCGTCCTCAACGCCTCGAACGGTAAGACCGAGCGCATCGGTCGCATCCTTCAGATGCACGCCAACCACCGCGAGGAGCGGGCCGAGATCGGCCCCGGCGAGATCGCGGCTGCGGTCGGGCTCAAGTTCACGACCACGGGCGACACGCTGACGGGCGAGAAGGCGCCGATGCTGCTGGAGACGATGACCGTCCCCGACCCCGTCATCTTCATCGCCATCGAGCCCAAGACCAAGGCCGATCAGGACAAGCTCACAAACGCCCTCGCGCGTCTAGCTGAAGAGGACCCGACCTTCCTCGTCCGCCAGGACGAGGAAACCGGACAGACGATCATCGCCGGCATGGGCGAGTTGCACCTGGAGATCATCGTCGATCGGCTGATGCGCGAGTTCAACGTCGAAGCCAACATCGGCCGGCCACAGGTCGCCTATCGCGAGACAGTCTCCAAGAAGGCGGAAAAGATTCGCGGCAAGTTCGTTCGCCAGACGGGCGGCTCGGGCCAGTACGGTGACGTCGTCATCAATCTGGAGCCGACGACTCCGGGAGAGGGCTACAGCTTCACCGACAAGATCGTCGGCGGGAAGATTCCCAAGGAGTACATCTCGTCCGTCAACGCCGGGATTCAAGAGGCGATGGCGGCGGGCGTGCTGGCGGGCTATCCCGTCGTGGATGCCAAGGTCGAGCTGATCGACGGTTCCTACCACGAAGTCGACTCCAGTGAGCGCGCTTTCAAGATCGCCGGCTCAATCGCTTTCAAAGAGGCTATGAAGCGCGCCAATCCGAAACTTCTCGAGCCGATGATGGCCGTGGAAGTCGAGACTCCCGAGGCCTATCTCGGCGACGTGATGGGCAACCTCAATGCTCGTCGCGGCCGCGTCGAAGAGCTCCAGCCGACGAAAACCGCCCAACTGGTCAAGGCCAGTGTGCCGCTGGGCGAGATGTTCGGCTACGCTACCGATCTTCGCTCGATGACACAGGGTCGGGCGACCTTCACCATGCAGTTCGACCGCTACGCGGAAGTTCCTCAAGACCTTCTGCATAGTATGTTGCGAGACCGATCCAGCTAAAGATTCTCCACCAGTCAGACTAGGACGTTTTTCCGGAGGAAAAAACATGGCAAAGCAGAAATTCGAGCGCTCCAAGCCGCATCTCAACATCGGCACCATCGGTCACATCGACCACGGGAAAACGACGCTGACGGCGGCCATCACGAAGGTCTTGCAGGAGCAGGGATTGAATACCACTTTCCGCTCCTTCGATTCGATCGACAACGCGCCTGAAGAGCGCCAGCGCGGTATCACCATCAACACGGCGCACGTTGAGTACGAAACGCCGAACAGGCACTACGCCCACGTCGACTGCCCGGGGCATGCCGACTACATCAAGAACATGATCACGGGCGCCGCCCAGATGGACGGCGCGATCCTCGTCGTCTCGGCCGCCGACGGCCCGATGCCGCAGACGCGTGAGCACATCCTGCTCGCTCGCCAGGTCGAGGTGCCGTTCATCGTCGTGGCCTTGAACAAGGCCGACATGGTCGACGACCCCGAGCTGCTCGAGCTGGTCGAGATCGAAGTTCGCGATCTCCTCACGAAGAACGAGTACCCCGGTGACGATATTCCGGTCATCACGCTCTCGGCGCTCAAGGCGCTGGAAGGCGACCCGGAGTGGACGCCCAAGATCACCGAGCTGATGGAGGCGGTTGACGCCTACATCCCCGAGCCCAAGCGTGATGTCGACAAGCCGTTCCTGATGCCGATCGAAGACGTCTTCACGATTACCGGCCGCGGCACCGTGGTGACGGGCCGCATCGACCGGGGCAAGATCAAGAGCGGCGACGAGGTCGCGATCGTAGGCATTCATCCCGAGGTCGTCAAGACGGTTGTGACGGGCCTCGAGATGTTCAACAAGACGCTCGACTACGCGCAGGCCGGCGACAACGCGGGCGCGCTACTGCGCGGTATCAAGCGCGAGGACGTCCAGCGCGGGCAGGTACTCGCCAAGCCCGGCTCGATCACTCCGCACACCCACTTCAAGGCCCGCGTCTACGTCCTCTCGAAGGACGAGGGCGGACGTCACACGCCGTTCTTCGACGGCTATCGGCCGCAGTTCTACTTCCGCACGACGGATGTGACCGGCTCGATCAAGCTGCCGGAGGGCCAGGAAATGGTCATGCCGGGCGACAACACGGACATGGACATCGAGCTGATCCAGCCGATCGCCATGGATCAGGGCCTCCGCTTCGCGATTCGCGAAGGCGGCCGCACCGTGGGCGCCGGCGCAGTCACCGAGATCATTGAGTAGGAGAGACAGGAAGCATTGAACGCGGGAGAGGTCGAAGCGGCGCCGGCTCGGCGCTCGGAGATCTCTCCCATTAACCAGGAGCCGTAGGCTTGCCACAGCACAAGATCCGAATTCGCCTCAAGGGCTATGACTACCAGCAGCTCGACAAATCTGCCTCGCAGATCGTCGAGACGGCTCAGCGCACCGGTGCAACGATCACCGGGCCTGTTCCCCTGCCCACCGAGCGCAATGTCTATTGCGTGATCCGCAGTCCTTTCAAGGACAAGGATTCGCGCGAGCATTTCGAGATACGGACGCACAAGCGCTTGATCGACATTCACTCACCCACGCCGAAGACGGTCGACTCGCTGATGCGGCTCGACTTGCCGGCGGGCGTCGACATCGAGATCAAGCTCTAGGTGGACTGGAAGAGAACGTGAAAGGCATAGTCGGCAAGAAGCTCGGGATGACCCAGCTCTTCGATCCGGAGAGCGGCGTCGTCACGTCCGTGACCGTGATCGAAGCCGGTCCCTGTCCGGTCGTGCACGTGAGGAAGCCCGAGACAGACGGCTACGAGGCGATTCAGCTCGCGTTCGAGCCGGTCGCCGAGCGCAAGATCACAAAGGGCGAGCTCGGTCACCTGCGTAAGACCGGCGCCGGCGCGCATCGCCACCTGGTCGAGTTCCGCGGCCCGAGCGAATTGGCCAGCGGAGATACCGTCACGGTCGAAATCTTCCAGCCCGGCGACAAGATCAAGGTTTCGGGCATCTCGATCGGCAAGGGCTACCAGGGCACGATCAAGCGTCACAACTTCGCCAGCGGCCCCAAGTCGCACGGCTCGCACAACGTCCGCAAGCCGGGCTCGATCGGCGCCTCCGCCTGGCCGTCGCGCGTCATGAAGGGCATGAAAATGGCCGGGCGCATGGGTGGCAAGCGGGTCACGCAAGTTGGCCTGACGGTGCACGAGGTCGACGCGGAGCGGAACGTGATCATGGTCAAGGGCGCCGTGCCCGGTCCAAAGAACGGCATCGTCGAGATTCGCGAGGAGGCGAGATGAGCCCCGAGCAAGCGCCCGAGAGCAAGCTCAAAGCTCCGCTCCTCAAGCTCGGAAAGGCCGCGGGCGAGGTTTCGTTGAGCCAGACCGTGTTCTCCGCCGAGGCCAAGCCGCACCTGCTGCATCAGGCTGTTCGGGCCGAGCTGGCGGCGGCGCGTCAAGGCACGCGCGGAACCAAGAGCCGCGGGCTGGTCGCCGGCGGGCGCTCCAAGCCCTGGCGGCAGAAGGGCACCGGCCGGGCGCGCGCAGGAACCACGCGGGCGCCTCACTGGACGGGCGGCGGTGTCGCTTTCCGGATCGTTGCCCGCGACTTCGGCTTCAAGGTCAATCGCAAGGAACGCCGCGCCGCATTCGCAGGAGCGCTCGCGGAGCACGCTCGCCGCGGCTCGATCGCCGTCGTCGACGGAGCCGCCCTCAGCGAGCCCTCGACGAAGAAGGCGCTCGAGTTGCTCGCCGGCTGGGAGCACGCGCTTCCGCTACTGATCGTCGTTCAGCCCGACGAAGAGGTGCTCGTGAAGAGCGTCCGCAACCTTCCCCGCACGTTGGTCGTCCCGGCCAGCGAGCTGGGAGTCGCGGCTCTGGTCTGGGCGCGCTCGTTGCTCGTCAGCGAAGCCGCGCTACCGCTGGTTCAAACCAAGGCCGAGGCCGCTCCGCGCAAGGGAGAGTCGAAGTGAAGCTCGACCCAACCCAGATCCTGATCGCGCCTGTGGTCTCCGAGAAGAGCTACCACATGATCAACACGCGCCAGTACTGCTTCCGCGTTCACCAAGACGCCCACAAATTGCAGATACGCCAGGCCGTGGAGGCGCAGTTCGACGTCGAGGTCGAGTCGGTCAACATCGTCTCGGTCCCGTCCAAGCCGAAGCGGCGCGGCCGAAGCAGCGGCCGCCGACCCGGCTGGAAGAAGGCCATCGTGAAGCTGCGCGAGGGCCACTCGATCGAGATCTTCCAGGGCGCGCAGGTCTAGCAGAGAGGATCGAGCGAGATGGCCGTACGCAGATATAAACCCACCAGCCCCGGACGCCGCTTCATGTCGGTTGCGACCTTCGACGAGGTCACCAAGACGACGCCCGAGAAGAGCCTGCTCGAGCCCTTGAAGAAGCAGGGTGGGCGCAACGTCTACGGCCGCATCACCACTCGCCATCAGGGTGGTGGCCACAAGCGCCGCTACCGCCTGATCGACTTCAAGCGGCTCAAGGACGGCGTTCCGGCCAAGGTGGCCGCAATCGAGTACGACCCCAACCGTTCGGCCCGCATAGCCCTACTCCACTACGTCGACGGCGCCAAGGCCTACATTCTGGCTCCGGCCGGCCTGCTCGTGGGCGCCACGGTCGAATCGGGCCCGAGCGCCGATATCAAGCCGGGTAATGCCTTGCCGATCGCCAACATTCCGACCGGCACGATGCTGCACAACGTCGAGCTGAAGCCGGGCAAGGGCGGCCAGATCGCTCGCAGCGCCGGCGCCAGTGTCCAACTCGTCGCCAAGGACGATCCTTACGGCGTGCTGCGTCTCCCCTCGGGCGAGATGCGCCGCGTACCGCTAACCTGCCGGGCCACGATCGGTCAGGTCGGCAACGTCGACCACTCGAACATCACCATCGGCAAGGCGGGACGCAACCGCTGGCGTGGAAAGCGCCCCACCGTGCGTGGATCGGCCATGAACCCGGTTGACCATCCGCACGGCGGCGGCGAGGGCAAGTCGAAGGGCGGGCGCCATCCGGTGACTCCGTGGGGCGTGCCGACGCTCGGTAAGCGCACTCGCCACAAGCACAAGGAATCGAACAAGTTGATCGTCCGTCCGCGCAGGCGCGGCAAGGAAAGAAGCCGCTAGCCCGCCGGGCGCGCGTGCTGTCGAGAACGAGTCAGAGAGGGATTTAGAGCGTGAGCAGATCGTCGAAAAAGGGGCCGTTCGTGGAAGAGCGCCTGTTGGCGCGGGTCAAGAGCATGAACGACACCGGCAGCAAGCAGGTCATCAAGACCTGGTCGCGCGCCTCGACCATCTTCCCGGAGATGGTTGGGCACACGATCGCCGTTTACGACGGGCGCAAGCACGTGCCGGTGTTCATCGACGAGGCCATGGTCGGACACAAGCTGGGCGAGTTCGCCCTCACGCGCACTTTCCGCGGCCACGCCGGCGACCGGCAGGCGAAGGTCAAGAGACACTGAGGCAAGCGAGATGGCAGCTACACAAACACAGACAATCCGCGAAGTACGGGCCCAGGCGAAGTGGGTTCACTGCTCGGCGCGCAAGGCGCGGCTCGTGCTGGACGCGATCCGTGGCCGCAGCGTGCCCGAGGCGCGAACCGTTCTCGCCTTCTCGACCCGGGACGTCGCACGCGACATCGACAAGGTGCTGCGCTCGGCCGTTGCCAACGCCGAGGCCAATCACGGCTTCTACGGCGACGAGATGATCATCTCGGCCTGCTTCGCCGACGAAGGCCCGGTCCTGAAGCGCTGGAAGCCGCGCGCTCGCGGCCGCGCCGATCGCATGATCAAGGGGACCTGCCACATCACGATCAGGCTTGCATCGCTAACCCCGGCGCACGAGATCGTCAAGCCGGCGAAGCCGGCCGCGGCGAGCGCGTCCGCGCCGAGCGAGGCGCTCGAGTCGACCGTCGCGGGAGTCCCCGCAGAGACTGAGGCAAGCGCGGTAGAAGCCAAGCCGAAGGCGCCGAGGAAGGCAGCCCTCAAACCGCGCGCCAAGAAAACCGACAAGGGCGAGGCCAAGCCGAAAGCGGCAAGGAAGCGCAAGCCCTCGAGCAAGAAGACAGAGGAGTAGGGATGGGTCAGAAGGTTCACCCGGGCGGTTTGCGCGTCGGCGTCATCCAGAACTGGAAGTCGAACTGGTTTGCCGGCCCGAAGGAGTTCTCGAGCTGGCTGATCGAGGACGTACATATTCGCGACCACATCTACGGCAAGCTCGCGCACGCCGGGCTTTCGGACATCCTGATCCGCAAGGACAAGCAGCGCGTGACCGTGGACATCTACACCGCGCGCCCGGGCATCGTGATCGGCAAGTCGGGCGTCGAGGTCGACGCTCTGCGCCGCGAGTTGCACGCCATCACGCACAAGAACGTCCACATCAACATCAATGAGATCAAGCGTCCCGAGCTCGATGCGAAGCTGGTCGCCCAGTCGGTGGCAGAGCAGCTCCAGAACCGGGTCAGCTTCCGCCGCGCGATGAAGCGCGCGCTTGCCTCGGGCATTCGCTCGGGTGCCCAGGGAATCAAGATCGCTTGCTCGGGGCGGCTCGGCGGCACCGAGATGAGCCGGTCGGAGAGCTACTCCGAGGGCCGCGTCCCGCTGCACACGATTCGAGCCGATATCGACTACGGCTTCACCGAAGCACGTACGACGTTCGGGAGAATCGGTGTCAAGGTTTGGATCAACAAGGGCGAGATCATGCCCGAAGGCTATGAAGGCCTCCAGGGCGGTCGCGAATCGCGGCTGGGCGAGCAGGACCAGGCCCGGCGCAGGGGCTCCGGCGGCGGCGAGGGGCTCGCCGGCGGTCGCGACGGTGGTCGCGGACGCAGCGTCGACCGAGAAGGATTAGGACCAGTGCGCAAGAGTCGTCGTTCGGGCTCGCGCGGTCAAGGACGCCCGGGGGGCCGGCCGCGTCCCGACGCCTCGACCAAGCCGGGCGATGCGTCGGCCTCGACCAAGCCGGGCGAGGCGGCGGCAGTGGCCAAGCCAGTCGAAGCAACGCCGCAGGCTGTGCCTGCTGTCACCGAGCCCGTAACCCCGGTCGAGACGACCGAGGCCGTAGTCGCGAAGCCCGAGGTCAAGGCCGAGAAGCCCAAGATCGCCCCAGAGCAGCCGAAAGCAACGGCCGCCAAGGCCAAGCCCGCCGAACCGAAGGCAACGGCCGCCAAGGCCAAGCCGGCTACCGCCAAGGCCAAGCCGGCTACCGCCAAGGCCAAGCCGGCCGCTCCGAAGGCAAAGCCAGAGGCAGACGAGAAGGCAGCGGCTGCCAAGGCCAAGCCCGCCGACGAGAAGGCGAAGCCGGCCGCGAAGAAGGCTCCCGCAAAGAGCAAGGCAAAGGCCTCCGAGCCCGAGACCCCGAGCAAGCCGGCCGCCAAGCGAGCGCCGCGCAAGAAGTCCGAGACCGAGACCAAGGGTGAGAGCTAGTGCTACTTCCGCGCAAGACCAAGTTTCGCAAGATGCACCGTGGGCGGCGGCGTGGCTATTCCAAGGGCCAGACGACCGTGCAGTTCGGCGACTACGGGCTCAAGGCACTCGACGCCGGTTGGATCACCAACCGGCAGATCGAAGCTGCTCGTATCGCCATGACACGTAAGATCAAGCGCGGCGGCAAGGTCTGGATCAACGTCTTCCCCGACAAGACCTACACCAAGAAGCCGGCCGAGACGCGCATGGGCAAGGGCAAGGGGTCGCCTGAGGGATGGGTGGCCGTGATCAAGCCCGGGCGGGTCATGTTCGAGCTGGCCGGGGTTGCCGAACCGCTTGCGAAAGAGGCGCTGCGGCTGGCAGGCCAGAAGCTTGCCGTCAAGACGAAGATCGTCGCGCGGGAGAGTGGTCCATATGAAAGCTAAGGAGATACGCGAGCTGAGCGACGAAGAGCTGGAGCGGAAGTTGACAGACACCCGCCAGGAGCTCTTCAACCTTCGCTTCCAGTCTGTGACGGGTGCGCTGGAGAACCCGGCGCGGATCACGCTCGTGAAGCGTGACATCGCGCGCATCATCACGATTCGCGCTGAGCGCCAAGCGGCGCCGGAGAGGCAATAAGTAGATGGCAGAGAACAAGGAAAATTCGAGCGAAGACAAGGTCGAGGCCGAGGCGACGACCGAAGCCGCAGCCGAGGCTGTGGAGTCAGCCGCCGAGGTGACCGAGCAGTCCGCGCCCGAGCCGGAGGCTGCTCCCGAGCAGCCGGTCGGCGCCGCCGAGCCGGAAGCGGAAGCTACGCCGGAGCCCGACGCGGCGCCCGAGACCGAAACCGCCCCGG
>Ga0209638_1000766_pt1 | contig 21071 bp, 18 predicted proteins | sample BarGraNGADG00211_FD_184490 | JGI IMG/M metagenome (GOLD analysis project Ga0209638, IMG submission 184490) | Arctic peat soil microbial communities from Barrow, Alaska - Barrow Graham LP Ref core NGADG0002-211 (SPAdes) (version 2) | ecosystem: Environmental > Terrestrial > Soil > Wetlands > Peat...
TGCCGCGATCATCATCGGCTTCATGGCGGGCGCGACCTGCTACGGCGCGATCCTGCTGCGCGAGCGGCTCAAGATCGACGACGCGCTCGACGTCTGGGCGGTCCACGGCGTGGGCGGCACTCTCGGTGCCCTCCTCACCGGTGTCTTCGCGGTGGCCGCCGTGGGCGGGGCCTCCGGGCTCATCGACGGCAACGCCGGCCAGGTCGGCAAGCAGGCGGTTGCGGTTGCGGCCACGTGGATCTACAGCGGCGTCGCCACATTCGCCATCCTCAAGATCGTGGACTTCTTCGTGGGGCTTCGCGTGGAAGAAGCCGAAGAGGAAGCGGGCCTCGACTCTTCCCAGCACGGCGAGGTTGCATGGCAGAGCTGACCGCGGCATTCGCCGCCGCCTGACCGAACCGAGAACCGTGCCGACAAGCCCGGTCGGTGAGACGCGTCCCCAACGGCAACCCTCGCGCCACCCAGGCGCTACCGGAGGGTTACCTGGGCGTTACTGAATCACGTGCTGAGCCTCCCTACGCTTCCCCAGACCGAAACCTTTCTGTGCGTTTCGTTGCGAACGGGGAAGCCAAGGAGTCTCGATCGTGAATGCTGGCGACACCGCCTGGGTACTGACGGCGACGGCGCTCGTCATGCTGATGACCCCGGGCCTCGCGCTCTTCTACGGCGGCCTCGTTCGCCGCAAGAACGTGCTCAGCATCCTGATGCAATGCATGTTCGTCCTCGCGCTGGTGAGCGTGACATGGGTGCTGGTCGGCTACACCCTCGCCTTCGGCCAGGACGTAAACGGTTGGGGCATCATCGGCAACCTCGACCACATCGGCCTGAAGGGCATCGGTGTGGAACCCGGTCCGTACGCGAGCACGGTGCCGTCGACAGCCTTCGCCCTGTTCCAGATGATGTTCGCCATCATCACTCCAGCCCTGATCATCGGCGCCTTCGCCGAACGTAAGCGTTTCAAGGCGTTCGTGTTGTTCGCCCTGTTGTGGAGCCTTCTCGTCTACTCGCCGATCTGCCACTGGGTCTGGGGACAGGGCGGCTGGCTGGCCAAGATGGGCGTCATGGACTTTGCGGGCGGGACGGTCGTTCATATCAGCTCAGGCGTGGCCGCTCTGGTCGCGGCGCTGGTGCTGGGCCCTCGAGTCAAGCGCGAATCCGACCGCTTCGAGCCGCATGACGTCCGCCTGACTGTCATCGGAGCGGGCATCCTCTGGTTCGGCTGGTTCGGCTTCAACGGTGGCTCTGCCCTCGCGGCGAATGGGCTGGCGGTGAACGCAGTCCTCGTGACCAACACCGCGGCGGGAATGGGCGCGCTCACCTGGATGACGATGAGCTGGCTGCACAAGGGTTCGCCGAGCGTCATCGGTGCCGTGTCGGGCGCGATAGCCGGCGAGGTTGCCATCACGCCGGCATCCGGCTTCGTGGACCCGAGCTCGGCGATCGTCATCGGTTTCATCGGCGGCGCGGTCTGCTACGGCGCCATCCTACTTCGCCAGCGGCTCCAGGTCGACGACGCGCTCGACGTCTGGGCTGTCCACGGCGTCGGCGGGACCCTGGGTGTTCTGCTGACGGGCGTCTTCGCTGTGGCCGCGGTACACGCCGGCTATTCCGGCCTGATCGATGGCAATCCCGGGCAGGTGGGGACGCAGCTCGTGGCCATCGCCGCGGTCTGGATCTACAGCGCAGTGGCAACGCTGATCATCCTCAAGCTCGTCGACCTGGCGGTAGGCCTTCGGGTCGGTGCCGAGGAGGAGGAAGCGGGCCTTGACGTCTCGCAACACGGCGAGGTCGTCTTCCAGTCCTAGCCGCAACCTGGTCGCACGCTGCGATCCGATATCGGTTCGAAACGGGCGTTCGTACCAAACGGCAACCCCGGCGCCACTCCAGCGCTACCGACGGGCCACCGGCGCGCTACTGATCTACGCCGACTCCCCACATAGACTTCAAGTCAGTCAAAGGGGACAGGGTCCCGGTGGTTCAGCCGAAGGAGCCAGGACATGATCGCAGCAGCATTCGTCAGCTTCGCCATTCTGGTCGTGGCCTGGTTCGTGGCCCCGTCGCGCGCCCACAGAGCGGAATAGCACTTTAGGCTCGGCCGGCCCGAAGGCATCGCTTCGGCCGCTCTCTCGGAACATCGACCCGCGCACCTTTCGGCAGGTTGCGCGGGTTCGCTGTTTCTCGGGGCTGCAACCGTGGACTGGCGGTGGCGCGACTAACGGCGCCACGACAAGCGATCCCGACAAGGAGCGTGGATCAGCCCGCGTCCCCGAGCCGGTAGCCCACACCCCGAACTGAAGCCGGAACCGGAGCCCCGGATTCCTCGAGCTTGGTTCGGAGGCGGGCGAGATGCGGCTTGAGCCACTGCGGGTCCGGGTTCGGCTCGCCCGGCCAGCCGGCCGAGAGCAGGCTGCTGTGCGACACCACGTGTCCGGCAGCCGCGACCAGCGATGCCAGCAGGCTGTATTCGGTGCGTGTCAGGACCAGCTCGTTGCCGGATACGGCGGCGGTGTGGCGGCCGCGGTCGAGCACGATCGGTCCCCAGCGCAACTCGCCCACGCCGCGTGGTTCCGCTTCGTTGCCGCGGCGGCGCATGACCGCACGGATCCGCGCCAGCAGCTCTTGCTTGCCAAAGGGCTTCACCACGTAGTCGTCCGCGCCCGTATCGAGCGCTTCGACCTTGGCCCGCTCGTCGGCTTCTCCGGTGAGCACGATGATCGGCGTCTGCGACATGCGGCGGATCGCCCGGCAGACTTCCACGCCGTCGAGACCCGGCATGGCCAGGTCGAGCAGCACGAGGTCGGGCCGCTCCTCGGAGAATCGCCGCAAAGCCGAGTTGCCGTCGTAGGCGGTGACGACTCGATGGCCGGCCCGACCGACGAGGGCCGAGACGGCTCCGACCATGGCGGGCTCGTCGTCGACGACGAGGATGAGCAGGCTAGTGTCTCCTGCGGAATCCATCTGTCTCAACTCGCCTCCTCTGATCCGAACCGGCGGCTCAAGCCCCGCCCTCGGACATGACTCCCGCTTCGGGAGCATTATCGCTGCCGGAAGTTTCGCGCATCTCGGGCAAGGCCACCATGAACCGGCTGCCACCATAGCCGTTCGACTCGAGCCAGACCCGTCCGCCCATGGCCGTCATGAGCTGCCGGGCGGCATACAGGCCGATTCCAGAGCCGCGCGGCCGGTTGGCGGTCCTGACATAAGCCTCGAACACGGAGGACCATTCGGGCTCGGGAATGCCAGGCCCGTCGTCGGTCACGTAAACCTGGATCTCGCCGTCCCGCCCCCAGGCGCCGATGCTCACGGCGCCGCCTTCGGGCGAGTACTTCACCTCGTTCTCGAGAAGATGTTCCAGCACCTGGCGGAACCGGCCTTCGTCGCCCAGGCCGACGAGCGGCCTCTCCGTCCCGGAACGCCGCAGAGGGTGGCTGCGCAGCAGAGGGGTCATTTCGTCGATAGTGTCGTTGATTGCCCGGGCAAGGTCGAATGGATCGCGCGACAGACCGGCCGCGAGGCCTTCGCCGCGGACGGAGGCGAGGATCGAGTCCACCAGCCGGTCAAGGCGAGTCACCTGGCCGATGGCCTGATCTCGCCAGTCGGCTACGACCGCCGGCTTCGGGAGCGGTCCCGCCCCCTTCGCTTTGCGGCCCCGACTGGCCGCGTTCGCCGCGTCCACGGCCGCGTCCGCGAGCAGATCGAGGTATGCCCGAACGATCGCGAGAGGCGTCCGCAGCTCATGAGTCACCACCGCGAGCAGCTCCGCCCGGGCGCCATCGAGTGCGGTGAGGGTCTCGAGCTGCGCCTCGGCCTCGGCCTGGAGGCGGCCCTTCTCGACGATGCCGCCCAACAGCGCCCCGATCGTCACCAGGAACTCGACTTCTTCGGGCGAGAACGTTCGAGCCTCGATCGTCTGGACGTTGAGCACTCCGATGATCAGGTCGTTCCACGGCAGCGGGACCGAGAGCATCGAAGTGAACTGCGATTGGTCGAAGCCGGGGACCCACTTGAAACGCGGGTCCACGCGGACGTCCGGCGAGGCCACCGGAAGACCGATCTGGGCGGCGCGACCGGTCAGGCCTTCTCCCAGAGCCATGGTCACTCGCCCGATCTGGTCTCGGTCCAGGCCGTTGGTCGCGACAAGGCGCAGCCGCGCCTCGTCCCGCTCCGTCAGGTACAAGGAGCAGACCTCGACGTCGAGGGCGCTCGTGGTCCGGTCCACGATCGTCCGCATCAACTCGTCCCAGTCGCGGGCGGTGGTCAGCAGCTTGGCGAACTCGTGCAGGACCGAGAGCTCGCGCAGCTTTCGACGGGCATCGACGGAGTCGGCCTCCGCCTGCGCGGACGAATCGATCGAGCCGGCTCGGCCATCGGCTTTGACCGGCACTGGCTCCGGACCGGATGGCTTGCCGCGACGGGGGGGCGCCGGCGGGCCGGCGGCAGTCGTCGGGTCGCTCAGCTTGGAGCTTCGGTTCGGGGCGGTCAAGGACTGGCTCCCGCTACTTCACTGCGCTGCCGGGGGCGTCGTAGATCTTCGTGGGCAGTTCATCGAGAAGGGGATCCGTCCACGTCCACGCCGCCCCGTGGTGGCGGCCGACGGCGCCGTGCCGGGCGGCCTCCGTCCGGAGCGGCAGGCCAAAGATCTCGATGAAGCCGACCGCGCTGGCGTGGTCGAAAGTGTCGTCCGCCTCGTAGGTCGCCAGCCCCTTGTCGTACAGCGACAGCGGGCTGCGCCGACCCACGACGACCGCGTTGCCGTGGTCCAGCCGGACTCGGACGTCGCCGCTCACGACCCGCTGGCTGCTGGCCGCGTAACCGCGTAGGTCGCGGTGGAGGGAGCTGAACCAAAGCCCGTCGTACGTGAGCTGCGCCAGTTCGTCGGCCACGATCCGGTTGAAGCGGAGAGTGTCCTTGGAGAGCGTCAGTCCCTCCAGGGCGCGGTGGGCGCGGTGGATGACCACCGCCGCGGGAGCCTCGTAGATCTCGCGGCTCTTGATCCCGACCAGGCGATCCTCGACGTGATCAACGCGCCCGACGCCGTGGGCCGCGGCCAGATCGTGGATCTTCTCGACCAGGGTGACAGCGTCCAGCCGCTCACCATCGAGCGAGACCGGAACGCCGCCCTCGAAGCCGATGACGATCTCGACGGCCGCCGGTGCCTTGTCCGGATCGACGGTCCACTTGTAGACGTCTTCGCGCGGCGCTGTCCACGGGTCTTCGAGGATGCCCGCTTCGATCGAGCGGCCCCACAGGTTGACGTCGGTTGAGTAAATCGACTCCTTGGTGATCGTGATCTCGATGTTGCGGGCCTTCGCGTATTCGATCTCCTGCTCGCGGGACAACCCCATTCCCACGCGCATCGGGGCGATGACCGCGAGGGATGGGTCGAGGGCGTGCGTGGCGACGTCGAAGCGGACCTGGTCGTTGCCCTTGCCGGTGCAGCCGTGGGCGACCGCATCGGCGCCTTCCTTGTGAGCGACTTCGACCAGGAGCTGGGCGATCAGCGGACGGGCCATGGCCGTGGCAAGCGGATAGACGCCCTGGTAGAGCGCGCCGGCCTGGACGTGAGGCCAGCAGAAGTCGCGCACGAATCGGTCTCGTCCGTCCACGACGTAGGCTCGGCTCGCGCCCGCGCCGATTGCGCGCCGGTCTACGTCTTCCTTCAGCACGCCGCCGCCGAGATCGACGGTGAGAGTCACGACCTCGACGTCGTGCTGCTCGCGCAGCCAGGCGACCGCCACGGACGTGTCGAGCCCACCGGAGTAGGCGAGGACCACCTTCTTCATCTGGGAGCCTCCGAATGCGCGAATGGTCGACCGGTCGGCACGGGTGCCAGCCCGGTCGGCTGAAATGACTGGAAGCGGACGAGCCACCGTTCGAGGGCGGCTTCGCTTTCGAACAGGACGAGCAGCGTGTTGTCGCCGGCGAGGGTTCCGATCTGTTCGCTCAGGCTCGATTGGTCGATCGCCTGCGCGATCGCGCCGGCCGAACCCGGGGTGGCCAGGAGAACGATGCTCAAGCCGCTCCGGCGGACCTGGACAGGAATGTCCTCGAGCAGGCGGCTCAGCCGGGCGTCGTATGCGTCGCCGGTCGCGGCGCTCTCGGGAGTGGCGTAGACGTGCCGGTCGCCGCGTGGCGCCTTGACGAGCCCGAGCTCGGCGGCATCCCGGCTGACCGTGGCTTGCGTCACTTCGAAACCGCGCTCGCGCAACAGTTCGACGAGCTCTTCCTGGCTGCCGACCGGCAGCAGGGAGATGAGCTCGAGGAGGGTCCTCTGGCGTCGTTGCTTGGAACTGGGAAGGTTGCCGTTGATGGCCATCGTCATGTCAAGCTCAGCTTCTGCCCGCGGACGCTTCGCTGGCCTCGCGAGCGGCCGTGATCCGCGTGCCGAAGGCCGGGTCGCCGAGCGCCCGCGAGAGAGCGTGTGGGTCCCTCGAGTCGCAGATGACCGCCTGGGCGCCGGCCCAATTGAGGGCCTGGAGCGCGGCGCGGATCTTGGGAACCATACCGCCCTTGATGACGCCGTCGGCGATGAGCCTCTCGGCCTCGCCGGCGGTCATCGTGTCGAGCTTCTCGCCGGCCGCGTTGCGCACCCCATCCACGTCGGTCATCAGCACGAGCTGGCGGGCGCCCAGCCCGGCCGCGATGCCGGCGGCGGCGTCGTCGGCGTTGACGTTGCAGACGATGCCCTGCTCGTCGCGAGCGAGAGGGGCAACGACGGCCACCTGCCCGGCCACCAGCAGCTGGTCGAGGAAGTCGCGGCGTACCCCGACCACGTGGGCCACGAGACCCAGACCGGGCACGCGCTCCGCGATCATGAAGCCGCCGTCGACGCCGGAGAGGCCGACGGCATCCACGCCACGGTCCCGCAGGTCGGAGACGAGCTCGGAGTTGACCACTCCCCGCAGAACCGCCGCGGCCACGTCGAGAGCCGCCTGGTCGGTGACCCGCAGACCGCCTTCGAAGCGGCTGGGCACGCCGAGGCGCTCCAGCCATTCGGTGATGCGCTTCCCGCCGCCGTGGACGAGCACGACCGGACGCTCGCGCGCGACGGTCGCAACCTCGTCTAGCACGTGCGCCTGGTCGGCGAGAGTCGTTCCGCCGAGCTTGAGGACGAGCACTTCGCTCACGTCGTGTACTCCGCGTTCTCGATGACGTAACCCTCGGTGAGATCGCAGCCGAATGCCTCGCCGCTACCGTCTCCCAGACCCAGGTCCAGGCGGATGAGCACTTCGGGGGCTTCCATCGTGCCCCGGACGGCGTTGCGATCGAAGGTCAGCGGAGCGCCGGCAAAGACGAGCGTCCCGGCGATCGCGATCCTCAGCCGATCCACGTCCAGCTGCGGCGGCCGGCCGGCCCGCGACGCGGCTTCGGCGTGGCGGAGGCCCGCTGCCTCCAGCAACGCCTCGTCGGGGAGGCGGGCATTGCCCGCGGCGCTGGCGACGCGGCCCCAGTTCGGGTCGCGACCGTGGATCGCGGCCTTGAGCAGGCTGCTACTCACGACGCTTCGGGCGACGGCCCGGGCGTCGGCGTCGTCCGCGGCGCCGCTGACCTGGCAGGTGATGAGCGTTGACGCGCCTTCGCCGTCGGCGGCCTGGGCCCGCGCCAGCGACCTCGCCACAGCCTCGATTGCAGCGGCGAGTGCCTCCGCCTCGGGGCTGGCGGTGGCGACGTTCTGCGCCCCGGCGGCGCCCGAAGCGAGCAGGAAGACGGTGTCGTTGGTGCTCGTATCGCCGTCGACTGTGAGCTGGTTCCAGGTCCGCTGAACGATGGGCGAGAGAAGCGCGTGGAGCGTAGCGGGAGACGCGCTCGCGTCGGTCAGGATGACGGCGAGCATCGTGGCCATCCTCGGGTGGATCATCCCGACGCCTTTGGCGATTCCGGAAACCTTGACAGTGACCGGCTCGCCGTCCGGCCCGGGGAGTTCGACCGACGCGGTGGCGAGCTTCACGACCGTATCGGTCGTCATGATCGCCCGCGCCAGAGCCTCGAGGCCGTCGTCCGTGGGCGCCAGTTGCGACACAAGACGGTCGAGGCCTGCCACGACCTGTGGCAGCGGCAGGCGAACGCCGATGACGCCGGTGGAAAGGGCGAGCGTTCGCTCGGGGAGAGTGTCCAGTGCCGCGGCAACGGCCCGCGCGAGCGAAGCCTGGTCCTCATCGCCCTCGAGACCCGTCGCGGCATTCGCAGAACCGGACGTCGCCACGATCGCGTCCGTCCACCCAAACCGGCCGTCGCCGCCCGTTTCGGTGGCGCAGAGGTGGGCCCGAGACAGCCGAATCGGCGCGGCCACAACGGTGTTGCTGGTGAAGACCGCGGCCACAGCCGCAGGGCCGTTCTCCACGGCGACCAGGCCCAGATCCGGTCGTCCCGACGGCTTGATACCGGCCGCGATCGCACCGGCCCGGAAGCCGGCCGGCATCGAGGCGCGCGCCTCGGCCGGCGGCAGCCTGGTCGGCAGGGCCGCGAGCGCATCGGCGCGCGACGCCGAAGGCGAGACTGGAGCTGCGCCGGAAACGGGCTTCATCTTCCTCCTGGCGGCTAGGGAGCGATCGGATACTGCTCGAGCCCTGTCGTCTCGGGCAGGCCGAACAGGACGTTGAGCGCCTGAACCGCCTGGCCGGCGGCGCCTTTGACGAGATTGTCGATCGCACCGATGGCGATGATCCGCCCGCTGCGAGGATCCACCCGGCACCAGACCCGGCACAGGTTGCTGCCGAGAACGTGTTTCGTGGCGGGTGGCTCGGCCACGACCTGGACGAACGGTTCGTCCCGATATGCCTCGTCGTATAGCGCGTCCAGCTCGTCCTGGGTTACGGGTCGAGTCGGTCGCACGTGGCAGCTCGACAGGATCCCACGGGTCATCGGGATCAGATGCGGCAGGAAATCGACGGTCGCCACGCCAGGATTGGCCTCGCGCCTTGCCAGCGGGCCCCGGGCGCCGAGTTCCTGCAGCTCCTGCTCCATCTCGGCGGTGTGGCGGTGGGTGAACATGCCGTAGGCCTTGACGCTCTCGTTGACCTCGGAGAAGAGCAGGTCCTGCTTGACCTCGCGACCGGCCCCGGACACGCCGCTCTTGGCGTCGACGGCAAGGTCGCCGATGAGGCCGGCCCGCGCAAGAGGAGCGAGGGCGAGGATCGTGGCCGTCGGGTAGCAGCCGGGCATCCCCAGAATCGTGACCGGCCGTCGCGCCGCCTCGCGCATCTCCTCGCGGTGCAGCTCTGGCAGTCCGTACACCGCTTGCGCAAGCAGTTCCGGCGCCGGGTGTTCCAGCTTGTACCAACGCGGATAGTCGGCCGGATCGTGGAGACGGAAGTCGGGCCCGATGTCGATCAGGGCCGAACCCCCGGCCACGATCTCCGCGGCCATCCCCGCCGCCACGCCGTGCGGCAGGGCGGTGAAGATGGCGTCGGCCTCCGGCATGGCCTGGTCGATCACGAGGCCGCTGGCCGAGAGGTGGGGATGCGAGAGCTCGATCGGCTGGTTCTCGCGATTCCGGCCATGCAGGCCGACGAGGCGGACGTTCGGGTGGCCGAGCAGCAACCGGACGAGCTCACCGCCCGCATAGCCGGCGGCTCCGACGATGCCCACGGTTATGAGATCGCCGCCGCCTCGGGACGCGAACGCTCTCGGCCCCAGTTGCCGATTCGGGGCGGCGCTGATTTCAGACGTGGATGGCGTGGAGGTCATGGCCGGACAGTATACGGTGGCATGCATAGTCATGCAAACTCGACGCGCTCCGGCGATCGTGCGGGAAGCGCGGTCGCCGGATGGCCCGAAACCTGCTCACGAGCGGCCGCCTCCTAACCGTGCCCCCGATCGCCTGGTCAACCACATGCTGCCGTACATGACCGACCACCTGGCGACGAGTTAGCCGGGCCGTTCTTACGGCGCGCCGTGTAACTGTCTCAGACGTAGCCGGCGGCGACCATCACGACCCATGTCACCATGAACCAATGGAGCAGCCAGCCCCACAGGAACGAGTTGGTGCGCCACGCCACGATGCCGAAGAACGCGCCGCCCAACACTGTGGTGAGCTGCTCCAATTCCGGCTTGCCGATGTGCATGAGAGCGAAGGGGACGGCCTGAAGCCAGATGGCGTCGGCGCCGTACCGGCGTCCCAGTGTCGTCAGGGTCCAGCCGCGAAAGAAGAACTCCCAGGCGAACACGTCGATGCCCGAATCGATCGCCAGCCGCAGCGTCGATCGGCCCCCTGCCACCGGCGCGTAATACGCGTGAATGTCGGTCAGGCGGCTCACGTACCAGATGACGACGGCCATGACCGCGATGCCCCCGATCGCGATCGGGAGCCCAAGGCGCCAGTCCCCGAGGCGCAGCCCGAAGCAGCGCGGATCCTCGCGCCAGGCCAGCACGATGATTCCCAGCGGTATCAGGAACTCGAGGAAGAAGTGGTCGTATTCGGCCTGGACGAAGTGGTTGTCGAACGCGATCAGCAGGATCGTCGTGCCGACGACGACGATCTGGGCGACGCGGGCATCGAACTCGACACCCCACAGCCGCCACACCTTGCGCCCTGGCTCGGGCGTGGAATCGAACGGTGCGGTCTCTATCGGACGTGGTACAGGCACACCGTCTCGCCTCTCCAAGCGGCGCACGTGACGCGATCCCGAGCGGCCCACGTGGCATCCGGCACGCCGTTGGGAGCCGGGGAGTAGGATGGCTCCAGATACCAGCGTGCGCCCTGCGCATAGACGTTGCCCTGGTTCGCCAGGCCGACGATGACCGTCTTCGCCTTCGATCGCATCAGGAAGAGCGCCGAGTCACGGCCGGCCACGATTCCTCCCGGAGGCACCGCGTCGGCGAACTGGTTCTGGATGGCTATCGTGTCGTAGCTCGCGCTACGAGCCCAGATCGCGTATCCGGCCAAGCCGGGCCCGACCGTGACCAGAACCGCGAGCGTCACCACCGCAACCGGCAAGAGGCCACGAGCACGGCCGAACGCACGAGATGCCGGCTCGGCCGGGCCACCTTCGTCGACCGCCGCCAACCGCGCGGAAAGACGTTCGCGCAGCCAGCCCAGGTACAGGTGCAGCCCGATTGCGGCGAGGATGGCCAGCGCGGGCACGAGCGGCACGACGTAGCGATTGGGACGGTAAGACACGACCATCAGGATTCCGAAGCCGAAGGCTAGCCATCCGCCCGCAGCGACAGCCAACCGCGCCTCCGCCTCGCTCAGCCGTTTTCGCAAGACCACGATCGCGACCAGGCCGGCCAATCCCATGCCCAGCAACGGCAACAGCAGGCGGGTGAAGAGGTGGTCGTTGCCGCTCGTCAGGTAGGAGGCAACCGAATCGAACAGCTGCGCAGGGGTCAGGTTCCACTGGTACGGGGGCCAGATCTTGACGTCGGTTGCCACGGCCGCGCGGTTGGGCAGCCAGATGGCGATCGCCCACGCCAGGCCCGCCAGCGCCACCACCGCGGCCGAACCGGCGAGCCAGCGTCTGGTCGCAGAATCGCGCCCGCCCCAAACGACGCCCATTGCGAAGAGGATCCCTACCACCGCGAAAATAGCGCTCGGCTTGGTGCCGATGGCAACCGCGTAACAGAAGCCGGACACGATTCCGCCCCTCAAAGTGAGGCGGTTGTCTCGCGCCAGAACTATGGTCCCGAGTGTCAGCCCGAGGACCACCAGGTCTTCCAGGAACGCCAGGCGGCCGTAGAACAGGATCAGGCCGGAGAAGCCGAACGCCAGGCCCGCGAAGATCGAGCAGGTTCGCCCCAGCGCCCCGCGGAGGCCCCAGACCAGACCCATCGCCGTAAGCGAGACGCACAAGGCCATGATCAGGCGGGCCTGGACGATTCCGACGCCGATGATCTGGAAGGTCGCCGCTTGCAGTACGCTGAACGGCAGATTGACCAGGTACAGGTTCCACTCGTCAGTGCTCCAGGTCCCGAGTTGGACCAGGTTGCGGGCATTGACGACGTTGAAGGCTTCGTCGGTGAATGGTGCGCCGCTAGAGGTGGAGCCGGTGTTTGGATCGGCCGCGATGAACGCGGCGAGCACGACGAACAGCCCGACGCCGACTAGGACTGCCTCAGGTGGGATGCGGCGAAGCCACTCGAGCCACCGCGGCCCGCGAGGCGACCCGACCGGATCTCTTAGCGGGGCTACCTCTGACACCGGCCTCCCTGTGGCGGCGTGGCCCTCCGTCGACCGGTTGGACTATGCCTCAGCCGTCATCGTGCGCCGCAGCCGTCGTCGTCTGTCGAAACCGGTCGCGCGGTCCGGCCGATGATACCAGCCAGGTTCCGGCCGAGAAGCGGCCGAAACGCGGCCGAGAAGCGGCCGAGACGCGGTCGAGACGCGGCCGGGCGTTGAGCCCGAGTCAGGCAGCGTGCCAGGCTATCCCGTACATGACCGATGCGACTCCGGCGATTATCAGGATTCGCTCAGGCCAGCCGATCCAGCGCCGCGACCCCATGGCCATGAGCGCCACGAGGAAGGGCGTGAAGTCGAGCGAGTAGCGGAACCCGTACTGCACGTAGCCCCCGCCGTAGTAGAGGAAGACCGGCACCGCCACGAGAACGGCAGCGATCCACATGATCTGCGCGTTCCGATCCCGGAAGCCTGCCCAGGCGGACGTGAGGATAGCGGGCGAGACGAGCAGCATCGAGAGCCCGAACTTGCTCGGCACGAGGTAGATCGGAAAGTGGCCGATCCGGTCGTAACCGGCCAGGAAGGCCAGTCGGAGGTTCTCCGGAACCTGGGCTAATGAGAAGACGCCGATCGCGCGGCGCGCTTGCAGGCTCGCCTCGCTCAGATACGAGATGGCATAGCCGGACTCTAGCGGCGACGCGAAGCGCAGCCAGTTGAACCAGCCGAATACGGCGAGGGCGGCCGCGAGAGGGAGGCCGAACGCGACAGCGCACAGGATTGCCTCCCGCACGCTCTTCCTGTGCTGCCACAGCAGAGCCAGCCCGAACGGCACGGCCGCGAGCAGGGTTGTCGGGCGTGCCAGGAACGACACCGCCAGGGCTGCGCCCAGGACGACCGGTCGGCGCCGTCCCGCCCACTCCAGCAGGAAGAGCGTCAGAGCCAGGAACGACTCGGCGTGGGCGAGGTAGTACATGTCGCCGAACACGGAGACGTACCAGAGCAGCGATCCGAAGGCCGTGGCAATGGCGATCCAGAAGGCGTTGGACCCTCTGGCTCCGTAGGCGCGTGCGAGTGGGAGCGAAAGCCAGGCCGCCGGAATCCCGAAGGCGAGACCGGCGATCAGGCGGCCGATCCCCTGGAGTGCTGGCACGTCCGCGAACGGCAGGTAGGGCAGAAGCTGGAGCGGTCCGAGGGCGAGGTAATAGCGGCCGTCGACCGTCACCGTGTCCACCGCGCCCTTGAGCGCCGGTGAGTCGAGATGCCCGGCCAGGGCGCGCTCGGCGACGATCATCATCCGATCCGGCCCGAAGTTGCCGAGCTTGATCGTCAGCGCAGTCGCCGCGGCATACGCGACCAAGACGGCCAGGCCGAAGATGAGGTCGGGATGGCGAGTCAGGCGGTCCCGGAGCGCGGTATGTCGGCCGGCGGGAATCGAGGCTGCCATCTGGGGAGCGTACACGACCGCGCTGGGGCGGCGAGCGGCTAGGGAGCCACTTCCTTGAGCGGTCCGGTAACGACCACCTCGGCCGACTCTTCTTCGGGCGGTGCCCCGGCTTCCCCGGCCACCGGCCGGCGAATGACGTATCGGTGGCTGACGCGGGCGACTCCCGAAGCGAGTTGAGCGCTGACCGTGCAGTACTTCGTGGCCGACAGCTCGATGGACCGGCGGACTGCCTCCGTGTCGACGTTGCCTTCGACGACGTGGACCACGGTGATCTCCGTGAAGACGTTGGGCGCCTTGTCGCGCTGCGTCCCGGAAACCTCGGTCGAGTAGCGGTCGTAGACCTGGCGCTTCTTGGCCAGGATCTCGACCACGTCCATCGCGGTACATGCAGCCAGGGCGACGAGCTGGAGTTCCGTCGGTCGCGGACCGGTGTTGCCGGTGCCGTTGTCGACGACGACTTCGTGGCCCGAGCTCGTCGATGCCACGAACCGCAGTCCGCCCTCGTGGCGCAGGGAAACGTGCTTCTCGCCCATTGTTTTCTCCGGCTTCAGCGGTTGCTCGGCGTGACGGCCGCGATTGAGGGTACTTCGGAGGCGCCGTTCGCGCCTTCTTCTCCACCCAAGGCCGCCAGGAATTGCTCGTGGTAGAGGCGCGCATACACGCCATCCAGGGCCAGCAGCTCGGCGTGGGTGCCACGCTCAACAATGTGGCCGCGCTCGTAGACCAGGATCAGGTCGGCCCGCAGGATCGTGGAGAGCCGGTGGGCGATGGCGATCGTGGTCCGCCCGGCCTCGAGGCCTTCGAGGGCCTGCTGGATCAGCCGTTCGGAGACCGTGTCCAGGGCCGAAGTGGCTTCGTCGAGGATGAGGACGCGCGGGTCTTTGAGCAGGACGCGTGCGATGGCGATGCGCTGCTTCTCGCCGCCGGAGAGCTTGTAGCCTCGCTCTCCGACGAGAGTGTCGTAACCCTCGGGCAACTCCATGACGCGGTCGTGGATCGCGGCCGCACGCGCCGCAATCTCCAGCTCGGCGTCCGTCGCGTCGGGCCGGGCGTAACGCAGGTTGTCACGGACGGAGCTATGGAAGAGGTACGTCTCCTGGGTCACGAAGCCGACGACCTGCCCGATCGACTCCAGCCGGATGTGCCTGACGTCGACGCCGTCGATCTCGACCGCGCCTGCGTCCGCGTCGTACAAGCGCGGAATGAGGTAGGTGGTCGTCGTCTTGCCGGCGCCCGAAGGCCCCACGAGCGCGACCAGCTGGCCCGGCTTGACCTCGAAGTCCAGACCTTCGAGGGCGAACTGCCTGTGGCCGGCGCCGTCGCCGGTCGGCGCGCCGATGGGCGAGACGTCGACGGTGGCCTCGAGCGTGCCGTGGGCGCCGCCTTCGACCGCCAGTTCCGCCGCCTTGCTCGGATAGCGGAACCATACGTCGCGGAAGCGGACTGCCCCGCGCGTCGCCGCCGGGTCGAGGGCGACCGCGTCCGGCGCGTCGGCTATCTCCGGCTTCATCTCGAGGTACTCGAATATCCGGTCGAACAAGGCGAGCGCTCCCTGAAGCTCGACCTGGACGTTGAGCAGCTGTCCGAGCGGAAAGAAGAGCCGGCTCTGGAGCGTGGTGAAGGCCACGATGTCGCCGACGGTCGGCTTGTGGGGGTCATGGGTGATGATCAGATAACCCGCCAGCAGGTACACGAACGCAGGGATGATCGACATGATCGTGCCGACGAGGGCGAAGAACCACCGGCCGACCATTGCCTGCCGCAGTTGGAGGCGAGCGACGCGATTGTTGATCTCTCCGAACCGATCGACGGAGGCCTGTTGCTGGCCGAACGTCTTCGACAACAGGATTCCGCTGACACTGAGCGTCTCCTCGGTGGCTACAGTCAGATCCGCCAGCGACTTCTGGGTCTCGGTCGAGGCCGCGCGGCGAACCTTGCCGACCCGGTTGGCCACGAAGGCGAAGAACGGCAGGATGACCAGCGACAGCGCTGTGAGCCGAATATCGATGAAGAGCATGGCGATGATCGTGCTGACGACCACCGCCACGTTGCTCGTGACGCTGGCCGCCGTGTCGGTCACGACCGATTGGATGCCGCCTACGTCGTTGGATAGGCGGCTCTGGATCTCACCCGTGCGCGTCTCGGTGAAGAACCGCAGCGGCATGCCTTGAAGGTGGCTGTAGAGCGCGGCCCGGAGGTCCCGCATGACGCTCTGACCCACCCGGTTGCTGAGGTACGTCTGGCCGATGCCGATGAGGCTCGAGACCATCGGGATCGTGATCATCAAGGCCACGAAGAGGTAGAGCAAACCAAGCTTGGATTGCCCGATGGCCACGTCGATCAGCAGTTTGAGGAGAATTGGGTTGATGACTCCCAGAAAGCTGGTGAGCACGATCGCGAACAGGACTACCAGCACTTCGGCCTTGTAGGGCACGAAGAAGCGGACGATCTTGGCGGCCGTCCGAGTTCGCGGCTCGCGCGGGATCTCCGGTTGATCCTGCTTCATCGTCGATGCGGCGTAGCGGCGGCGACCGCCACCGGACATGGACATGCGGGCTCCTGTGGTATGGACGCTGACGCTACCAGGAGACGCCGCCAACCGCCCGTGGGCGAGCCGCTCGCCCTGGCTAGCGGCCCTGCTCCGCGGCTGGGATCCGGCCCGATACGAGCAAGGTTGAGCGTCGCGACGGAAGTCCCCGCGCCATCAGATCGCCGATCAGGCCGACGAAGAACGTGGGCCAGGTCCGGCCCCAGGCGCGAGCCAGGTGGCCGATCGGCTTGACGGTGATGTCCATGAAACCCGCGGCTTCCATGGCCGAGCGGAGCGCCCGCGGGTCGTTGCAGACGCCGACGATGGGGTGCGCGTCCGCGGCCGTGGCTTTGACCACGTGCTGGAGCCGGTGCCGCAAACCAGAGGGAACGCCCAGGTAGGCAGCCACAAAGGGGTGGCGCCGATTGACGGTGGTGATCACCAGCGTGCCGCCGGGGCGCAGCCATCGGGCCACGTTGGCAAAGGCGTCGACCGGCTGGGCGAAATGCTCGACCGTGAACGAGCTGAGCGCGACGTCGAACGTTGCCGGGGCAAATGCGTCCTCGTTCGTGCACACGTCCACCACGGCGAACTCGTCGAGGTAGGGCATCGACCCGGGTGCCGGCTCGTGGATGTCGATGCCGACGAAACGAGCGATCTGAGGCCTGAATGCTTGCAGCGCAGACGAGCGCCCGCAGCCGGCGTCCAGGACGGTAAGGCCGGCCGCGCGATCGGTCGCCGCGGCCCGATCCACTGCCTCCCGCAAGGCCACTTCCAGTTCCGTCGAAACGCTGGGCATGATTCCGCAGCGAGCCAGGATTCCCTCGCGAGTCGGCATCAGCGGTTCGCGGCTCCAGCTCCGGCTCCGGCGGCAGCCGAGACGGCCGTGGCGGAGGTGCGTTCGGCCGCTTCCTGGGCTTCGAGCCAGCGCTCGGCGTCTATGGCCGCGCGGCAACCTTCGCCGGCGGCGGTCACAGCCTGACGGTAGCGGTAGTCGTCCACGTCGCCCGCCACGAAGACGCCCTCGATCGATGAGAAAGTGGTCGAGCCATCCACCGCGAGGTAACCTTTCTCGTCCGTTCCGAGCCACCCGCGGAAGACCTCGACGTTGGGCCGGTGGCCGATGGCCACGAACAGCCCCTCGACCGGCAGTATCTCCTCGCCCTCCTCGTCGGTCCTGACGAGCCGCAGCCCCTCGACCTTGTCGGCACCCAGGACCTCGCCGATGGTTCGATTGAGGTGGAGCTCGATCTTGGGGTGCTCGAACGCACGGGTCTCCATGATCTTGCTGCAGCGGAACGCGTCGCGGCGATGCACGAGGTGGACCTTGCTGGCGAACCTCGTCAGGAAGAGCGCCTCTTCGAGCGCCGTGTCGCCGCCGCCGACCACGGCGACTTCCTTGCCGCGGTAGAAGAAACCGTCGCACGTGGCGCAGGCGGAGACTCCGTGGCCGCGCAGCCTCGTTTCGCTCTCTATCCCGAGCCACAGCGCCGACGCACCGGTCGCGACGATCACAGCCTGGGCGCGGTACTCGACGCCCGCTGCCCAAAGCCGGAACGGTCGACTGGCCAGATCCACCCGCTCGACGTCCACGTCCACGATCCTCGCGCCGAATCGCTCGGCCTGCTTGCGGAAGAGGGCCATCAGCTCGGGACCGCCGATTGCCTCGGGGAAGCCCGGGTAGTTCTCGACCTCGCTCGTGATCATGAGCTGGCCGCCGCTCTCCAGGCCGCCGATGACCACCGGCGCCAGGTTGGCTCGCGCTGCGTAGATTGCCGCGGTCAGCCCGGCCGGACCGGACCCGACGATGACGACCTTCGCTTCGACCGGCTCGCCCGCGGACTCGGTCGGCGCGGCCCTCTGCACCATCGGTGCCCCGGTTTCGGTCGCCGCGGGACCGGCAAGGGAGAATTTCAGATCGCTCAGCTTCAGGGCCGCTGGCTTGCGTGTGACGTCGTTGCTCATGCCCTCATCCTAGCACGTGGCGGATACTCCTGGGGAGTATCACAAGAGGGCCGTCGAGCTGCGCGACCGAGTCACTCCTATCGGGCATCGGGCTCTCGGCGGGCGCGGAAGACCACGCTCGTGAAGGGGATCCGGATCTCGGCGAAGACTTCGATCGAAGCCAGAAAGCCCGCCAGCAAGAAGACGACGCCGAGGAACTCACCCACGAAGAAGGCACCCGTGTTGCCGAAACGGCTGAGGCCGCTGGTCACGGCGGGTATGAAGCCGCCGATGGCAATCAGGATCGTGGCGGGAACGCGGCTGTTGAGCCGTCCGGACACGAGTGCGACCGTGGCGCCCGGCAGCGACGCGACGAGGTTCACCGCGATGGCCACGGGAGCCCGCACAAGGTTTGCCAGGAACGACGGCAACGACTGGCCCCGGTCGAGCGAGTATTCGATCAGGCGGCGCTTCGGCATGAAGATGTAGGCGCTGAAGATCGCACCCAGCGACAGCGCGAACGCGCCCGTCACGTTGAACAACGGCGTCAACAGGCGCAGATAGCCTGGCATCAGCTCGCCGGTCGGAATGTGGGTGATCGGATCGACGACCCAGCCTGGGGCGGGCAGAGTCGCGACGGCCATCATCGCGGCGGAGCAGAGCGTGCCCACCACGATCGCCACCGCGACAATTCGGGGCCACGCATCGCCGCCTCGGAGCGTGTCGACCGCCACGGCCAGCGCGAGGACGGACGCGATCGCGAAGTACAGGCCGGGGGCGATGCCGCTGCCCGAGTAGTGGTACTTGGCTTCGCTCAGTGCGGTGAACAGCCCCGCCAGGAAAAGCGACACGGCCACGGCATAGCCGAAGCGGGTGCGGCCGAGGAGAAGGATCGTACCGAGGCCAAGCCAGCCTGCCACCCAGGTTGCACCGATCAGGTACCAGGCACGATAGAGCGGCTCGGACCAGCCGAAAGCGCCGCCGGCGAACTCGGTACCGGCACTGATCGCGTACCACAGCATTCCCAGGGCCCAGACCGCCTGGTAGGCGCGCCGGCGCTCCAGCCACTGGTCCACCAGCAGCCCGAAGAACACGAAACTGAGCAGCGACGAGCAAAGAGGCAGGACGACGTTGAAGTCCACGCTGTCTCCAATCCTCAGCGGCGGCTTCGATGGCTCGAAGCCGGCGGCACTTAGCGCACGATAACTCCCGCCGGCGACGCGCGGCGGGCCGGTCGCGGGCGGCAGGACTTCCGCGGCCGCCGAGCCGGCGAAAGCCGGGACCCGGCCGTTACGCCTCTCCCGGCGAGGGCGCTGGCCACAGCCGTGCTGCGACCAGCGAAGCCGCCGCCAGGGCGACGAGCGAGGCGATCCAGGCCAGACCGGCGATGAGCTCGGCGTTAGTTTCGCGGTCCTCGACCAGGCGCAACGAACGCCCGGCTACCACGGTGCCGCCACTCCAGGCGACCGCGACGGTCGCGATGCGCACCCCCGTCCGCGGCTGCCAGGTGACGAGGTTGGGGTCGGACGGGCCAGCGGCGTCCAGCACTCCGTCCGGCGGCGCGGGGCGGCCGCCGTCGAGAGTCGCGTCGGTGGCGAGGATCGAGTGGTTGCGGTCGAACACGATCACGAAGGGAGCCAGACTGGTGGCGAGGTCGACGCCTGGCGTGGAATCCACGACCGAGGACGGCGCCGTGCCCCCGTCCAGTCGTGTGGCGGCGTCGGTGGCCATCTGGTATTGCGGGTCGTTCGCGCCGCTGCGCAGGTCCTGCTGCACCTCGAGGTAGACCAGCCCGCACAAGGCCGTCACGAGCACCGCGACCGGCAGGAAGAAAGCGAGCGCCCGACGGATCAGCGGGCTCAAATCGCCGCCGCCTCGATGGCATGGACCTGCGGGATGACCTCGCGACCGATGGTCTCGAGATTGCGCATGTCCCACGCATCGACCAGGTTGAAGATGACGTGCTGAACGCCGACTTCCGCGAGCGCGCCGAATCGATCGACGACCTCGGCCGGCGACTGTCGACCCAGGTCCACGCCGGACAGGTTGGTGCGCTCGATCTCCTCGAACGGCCGGCCGACCTCGTCGCAGCGCTCGCGCAGGACGCAGAACTTGTGCTTGAGCTGTTCGGGGCCGCCGAAGATGTTGGACGCATCCGCGTACTTCGCCACGAGGCGGAGCGTCTTGCTCTCCCCGCCGCCGCCGATCAGGATTCGCGGATGCGGCTTACTTAGCGCCTGGGGCGAGTTGAGCAGCCGCGCGGCCTGATAGTGCTTGCCTTCGAAGGCGGCTTGCGAGCCATGATCGCCCTGCCACATCTCATGGCAGATCTGCAGGCATTCCTCGAGCATCTCGAAGCGCTGACCGAGGGGCGGCATCGGGAACCCGAGGCCGCGGCTCTCCTCCTCGTTCCAGGCCGCGCCGATGCCGAGATAGGCGCGTCCCCCGCTCAGGATGTCCAGGGTAGTGGCGGCCTTCGCCCACAACCCGGGCAATCGGTAGTGGATGCCGCCGACCATCAGTCCCAGTGTGGCGTGCTTGGAGTGGGCGGCCATGAAGCCGAGAGCCGTCCAGCCTTCGAGCATCGGATCCTCGACCGGGCCGACGCCACGGATCTGGTAGTGGTGATCCATGACCCACAGGGAGTCGAAGCCCGCGCCATCGGCGGTCTCCACGACCCGAGCCAGGGTCTCGCCGATCGCGGCGTCGCCGCCCGGCCACGTGAACGAGGGAACTTGCAGGCCTATCTTCACTGAGGTCCTCCGAGGGTCGAGAAAGCCCGCGGGCACAGCCGGGGAGGGAGTCGATGGTCAAAGCGTAGCACCGCGTCGTCTCGGGTCCCCGATCCAACCGAAGGTTGCCGAATGGTGCCGATGTATTGGATTGGAGGCTCGGCGGTCTCACGCAGGGCCAGTAGGGATCGCGGTGCCTTTCGGATTCGTACTGCGAATTGCGCAGGAGCCTCCGACTCTGTTACGGTTGGGACCAACAGACCCCGACCGGTTCGCGCTCTACATCGTTCCGGCCGCAGGCTAGCA
>Ga0209638_1000767_pt1 | contig 21040 bp, 23 predicted proteins | sample BarGraNGADG00211_FD_184490 | JGI IMG/M metagenome (GOLD analysis project Ga0209638, IMG submission 184490) | Arctic peat soil microbial communities from Barrow, Alaska - Barrow Graham LP Ref core NGADG0002-211 (SPAdes) (version 2) | ecosystem: Environmental > Terrestrial > Soil > Wetlands > Peat...
CCCGTCGCCTCCAAGGGGCGACGCTACATCTTGTCCAGGGTCGCCCAGTTGTAGCGTCGGGGCTTGTCCCCGACGTCGTATCCGTTGCCACGAGTACCCGTCGCCTCAAAGGGGCGACGCTACAGCTGCGGTTCCCGCCAGCCGTGGCCAAAGGTGGGGTCGTACAGCAGGGAGGCACGGCTTTCTCCCGGCTCCCCTACCGGCCTCAGTGCCTCGCCCACCAGGACCAGCGCCTGTCGTTCGATCCCGGCCGCACGGACGGCTTCGGCTATCCCTGCCAGCGTTCCCCTCAGGATTCGCTGGTCCGGCCAGCTGGCACGGTACACGACGGCGGCCGACGTTTCCTCGTCGTAGCCCCCACGGATCAGATCGGCCACAACCTTCTCGATAGACCCCACGCTCAGGTAGACCGCCAGGGTTGCGCGATGGGCCGCCAGCCCCTCCAGCCTCTGGCTCTCCGGCACCGGCGTTCTGCCCTCGGCGCGACCTATTATCACCGCCTGGCTCACCCCCGGCGCGGTCAACTCCACACCCAGGGCAGCCGCGGCGGCAAAGAGGGAGCTGACGCCGGGCACGACCGTGTAGCTAACACTCGCGGCTACCAGTCTCTCCATCTGCTCCCTGATGGCGCCGAAGATGCTGGGGTCGCCGCTGTGCACTCGGGCCACGATCCTCCCTGCCCTTGCCGCATCCACCATTCGCTGTACTATCTCGTTCAGGGCCATCCCCGCGCTACCCACTACCTCCGCCTCCGGCTTGGCCAGGGTGGCGATTTCGGGATTCACCAGGGAATCGGCGTAGAGGATCAGGTCCGCCCCTTCCAGAATGCGCTGTGCCCTCACAGTGAGGAGGTCCAGAGCTCCGGGGCCGGCGCCTATGAAGTAGACCGACGGCTGCTGCTGCATCTCCATCGGCTACCTTCTCACTATCATCAGGGATAGGTAATCCAATTGCTGGCCGCGCAGCTTCCTCACGTCGTGTACTACCTCCTGCTCCGGTGACCCGCATCGCTTGACGTAGACCGCGCGACCCGCGAGGTCCAGTTTCTCCAGAGCGTCCAGGACTCGATCGAATGCCCGGTTGACTTTCAAGAAGACCACCGTATCGAACAGCCGCAGAACCGTCTCGAGATCTTCCCCCTCGTATACGGCCGGAAGCACCGCAAGCCGCTCGGCGCCGTCCACCAGTGGGATCCCTGCCGCGGCCGCCGATGCGTTGATCGAGGATACCCCCGGCACAACCATTACCGGTATCTCCGGGTGACCCTCCTTGACCAGTCCGTGCAGGTGCATGAAGGTGCTGTAGATGGAGGGGTCGCCCTCGGTTACGAAGGCAACGTCCAGCCCCTGCCTCAGCTGCACCAGCACCCTTTCCAGCGCCGCGTTCCAGTGCTGCTCCAGCACCGAGCGATCCCTGGTCATGGGAAACACCAACTCCATCAGCTGCTGCCGCCCAGGGTCGATGAGGTGGTTGACGAAGCCAAGGACATAGCTCTCTCCCTCTTCGCGGCTCTTGGGGACGCACAGCACCGGTACCTGCTTCAGGATGCGCTGGGCCTTAACGGTGATCAGTTCCGGGTCGCCGGGTCCAACCCCCACGCCGAACAGCGTGCCTGGAGCCACCGGTCCCTGGTTGGTGAGCATTGGTTTCCTCCCTCTCGGATCAAGACCGTCTGCCGGCCACGATGAACACCGGGTCCAGCGCCTCGAAGTGGGTCAGACCTTCGCCGAGCCCTTTCCCTCGGGAGACCTGGATCAGCGTCGACTCCACGGCGAAGCCCATCTCTCTTAGGTGTGCCAGTGCGGCTCCCACGGTCTCCAGGGTTGCGGCGTTGACCACGACCCGGCCGTTCGGGCGCAGCCTCCGGCCAACCAGATCCAGGATCGCGCTCAGCTTGCCTCCGCTCCCCCCGACGAAGACGGCGTCCGGCGCCGGCAACCCCTCCAGCGCCTCCGGCGCCGAACCGGGAACGACCACCACATTCCGGCACCCGAATGTCGCCAGGTTGGCTCGGATGATCTCGATCCCCTCTTCGTCCCGCTCCACGGCGTAGACCTGCCCCTCTCGGGCGATCCCCGCCGCCTCAATGGATACCGCCCCGGATCCCGCCCCCACGTCCCACACCACGCTTCGGGAGGTCAGTCCCATCTTCCCCAGTGCCGCCAACCGTACCTCCAGCTTGGTGATCAGGCCGCGCCGCGGCCGCCGCTGTTGGAACTCCTCGTCGGGGATGCCCAGCGGCCATTCGCTCCGTGGCGACTGGACTCCACTCACACCCGCTGTGGCGGACTCGGGGTCCGGCAGCAGGATGAGCACACTCAGGGGGGAGCACTCCATTCCGGCCAGCTCCGCCAGCTTCATCTGCCTCACCCGCTCTTTGGGGCCGCCCATCTCCTCGCACAGGAAGGCGCGTCGTCCCCTGACTCCGGCGGCCAGCAGCCGCTTTGCCACGGCCGAGGGGCTGTTGATCCCATCGGTGAAGATGGCAACCTTCGGTGCTCTCTCCACCGCCTCCACCAGCCCCCCGATCGAGCGACCGTGGACGCTGAGGAATGACGCGTCCTCCCAGCTCTCCCCAACGGCGGCGAAGGCGAGTTGAACCGAGCTGACGTGGGGGATGATCTCCACCCGTCCCCTGCCGAATCGCCTCACCATCAGCTTACCTATCCCGAAGAAGCCCGGGTCCCCCGAGGCAATCACCGCCACCCCGCCCTCGCCTGCTGTCGACTCGATCAAACTGAGTGCTTTGGCGACCCCCGGGTTGCCGGAGATACGCGCGGCCCTCCCCGTTGGGATCGTCTCCAGCAGCCGCTCGACGCCGAAGATCGCCTCCGCGGCATCCAGGATCTCCCTGGCTCGAGGGGACAGGCCGGAGTAGCCCTCGGCCCCCACTCCCACCACGTACACCCTATCTGCCACGGTCGCTTCTTCCAAGGAGGTTTCCATCGTAGTCGAAGAGCAGGCACTCCACCTCGATCCCGCCCCCTACGTGAGAGCGGCAGCTCTCTGCCGCCCTTTGGCACAGCGCCGCGAGAACCCGCGTCAGACCCGCGGCCTGGAGGATCTCGAGGGCCTGCCGCGCCGTGTTTGCCTCGGCGATCTGTCTGGCTACAGCCTCTCCCGCGCCCGCGTCGGAGGCAATCAGAGCCAGGTGGGATAGCTCCACGGCGGACCTGCTGACGTGGGTCTGCAGCTGGCCGGCGGCGATCTTCACCATTTTTCCGGCCATCAGGCAGAGGGTCGCCCGATTCATCTTCCGGCGCACGCACTCCTCCAGGGCGAAATCCACGTAGTCGCCCGCCTGGATGCATGCCTCCTCCGGCAGGTCCAGCAGCGCCATCCCGTACCGCTCCGTTCGCCTTCCGCTGGACAGCGCCACCGCCAGGTATCCTGCCGCCGATGCGACGCTCAGCGCCTGGGAGATGGTGGCGGTGAACGCAGCGTTGGAATATGGGACAACGATGCCCGTGGTCCCCAGGATGGAGATGCCCCCCTTGATGCCCAGCCGCCCATTCAGAGTCCTCTTGGCGTAGGCTTCCCCGGCCGGCACGCTGATAGTAACCAGCACTCCCCGTTGGGCCAGCGCCGGGCCAAGGGCCTCTTCAACGGCCGCCGCGATCATCTGGCGCGGCACCGGGTTGATCGCCGCCTCCCCGATCGGAATCCCCAGACCCGGTTTGGTGACTCTACCCACCCCCTGTCCCCCCTCGATGGCAATCCCGAGGGTGGAGGTCCACTCCACCGAGGCGCATATCTCCGCGCCGTTGGTCACGTCCGGATCGTCGCCGGCGTCCTTGATCACCGAGCAGCGAGACCGTTCCGGGTTGATGTCGCAGCGGTCGACCGCAAATTGGGCCCTCTTCCCAATAGGAAGGGGGATATCCACCTGGATAAGCCGCTTCTGGGATGGCAGCACTAGGGCCGCGGCCTTAGCAGCCGCCGCGGCGCAGGCGCCGGTGGTGTAGCCGGTGCGCAGGGAGGCTCCGGGGCTCGGTTCCACCTCATCCGCCTCATCGCTCTCCGCCCTCGGCTCGACGCCCGCGGCGCCATCGATGGCCGACCGGCATTCCTCGATGCGGTCGCGGACGATCGCCACCAGACTGGGATGGTGGGCGAAGGGCACGCCGAAGGCGAGCCGCACCTCCGGGTGCAGCGCCCTCAGCAGGTCCACGGTCTCGGGCAGGTCGTGTTGCATGTGGAGTCCCCAGTGCAGGAAGTAGGGGACCAGCAGAACCGTATTCGCCCCCTGCTCGATGCAGCTCCTGGTGGACTCCTCGATGGTGGGGAAGTTGCGCTGCATGAAGCCGACTTCGACTATGGCGTATCCGGCCGTCTCCTTCAGGGCGCGGGCGACCTCGTACACCCCGTCGTTTGCCCCGTCGCCCCTGCTGCCGTGGACAAGCAACACCACTCCTATCTTTTCCATGGGAAACCCTCCCTCCCATCGTATCCCCAGCTCCGTGGGCCAGTGCCTTGCCCCAGTGGTTTGGATTGAAGCGACGGCTGGCCTGCTCCCAGGCCATCACCTTGGCTGTGGCCGTGTGCTAGAACTCCATCTGGTTGGCCAGGTCCCGCAGTATGCCCTGGGCGAAGGCCCTCTCCGGCGGCTCGGCCGCGATGACCCTCCCGCCATCCATGACCACCACCAGGTCAGCCCAACGGCGGGCCGTGTTCATGTCGTGGGTGGCGACTACCACCGTCTTGCCTGCCTTCGTCAGCCGACCAAACAGCGCCAGGATGTCCCGGCGCACCCAGGGATCCAGGCTGCCGGTGGCCTCGTCCACCAGAAGGAGCGTCGGCTCCATGGCCAGCACCCCCGCGATGGCTGCCCGGGTTTTCTGGCCCATGCTCAGTGCGTGGGTGGGCCGCTCCAGAAGATCCGCGATCCCGCAGGTCTCGGCAGCCTCCCGCGCCTTCCGGCCCGCCTCACTATCGCTCATCCCCAGGTTAAGGGGTCCGAAGGCGATGTCCTGAGCCACGCTGGCGCTGAAGAGCTGGTCGTCCGGGTTCTGGAAGACGATGCCCACACGGCGCCGGAGCTCGCACAGAGCCGCTCTCCCATAGGTTACGATCCGGCCATCCAGCTTCACAGTGCCCGCGTCGGGCCGCAGGATCCCGTTGCAGTGCAGAAACAGGGTGGACTTTCCAGATCCGTTCCTCCCGACCACCGCCACCTTGAGTCCGGGGGCCAACTGCAGCGAGGCCCCATCGAGGGCGGGGGACTCCTGTCCTGGATATCGGTAGTAAAGCTCTTCCAGCTCCAGGATCGGCCTCATACCAGCACCCTTGCCAGCAACAGGGTGGCGCACAGGCCGGCGCCAAGCCATATGAGTTCCGAGTCTCCGCGGTAGGTCAGCGGTAGCAGTCTCAACTCTCCACTGTAACCCCTGCTATCCAGAGCGACCTGCATCCTCTTGCCGCGGAGGTAGGCGTCCCAGAAGAGGTGCCCCGCCAGGATCGCCGCGCTGGCCGTCCCCCGCCTGAACCCGGAGTATCCAAGGCGGCACTCCTGAGCGGAGCGTATTCGGATCAGGCTCTCCAGCAGGGTGAAGACAAACCTGTAGATCAGCGTCATCAGCTCGACCAACAGCGACGGGACCCGCATCCGTCTGAGCAGGTCGGTCAAGTCCGTGAGAGGAGTCGTGAGGGCCAGGAAGTTGAGGGCCGCCGTGCACCCGAGGGCTCTGGTTGCCAGGGCTACCGAGCTTTCCACGGATGCACGGCTGAAGCTCAGCCACCATGGGCCCACCGCCGCCCGCCAGAGGCTGGCGACTGGAGCGACATTGCCTATGGTCAGCGCAACTCCGAAGGCAGCCAACAGCAGGAAGAAGCCTTCGGCCAGCAGCAATCTGCCAAAGAGGGGGGCCGGCAGCCCCGCGCGCCAGCAGGCCAGCGCCCACATCCAGAGGACGGCCAGCAGCCCCACCGCCGGGCGGTCCAGGACCAGGCAGAGCGCCAGGGTCAGAATCGCCAAGCCGGCCTTCTGCGCGGGGTCCACGGTCCGCAATCGGTTGCAGTAGGAGTAGCGGTCGATGATCTGCATCAGCGGCTCTTGCGACCGAAGTAGTATCCGATCGCCCCTGCACCCAGGGCAGCCTGCAGGGCAAACAGCAGCTTCTCGACCTCTTCCGGCGGCGACCAGGGCAGGCGGAACCATGGACGCAGGCCGGGCTGGATCTCGGCGATGGCGTTGGTGCCGATATCGTCCGAGCCCTGGAATCCCGACCCTGGGTTCAGCACGATGGAGGCCACCAGCAGAAGCAGCGGGATCGCGGCCATGGCAATCAACTGAAGCCTGTTCTTTCGAGACCTGTCGTGGGAAGTATCTCGCTTCACTCTAGAACCCCGCTATCCCTAACGCTTCCAGATCCTCAGGGGCGTGGCTTCGCAACGCCCTCAGCATCAGGACGGTGAGTATGCCCTCGCTGATTGCCAGGGGGATCTGCGGCACGGCGAAGATCAGCGCGAACTTGGCGAGAGATGCCCCTATCCCCCCCACCGGGTCGGGATAGGCCAGGGCGAGCTGCAGCGACGTCACGGCGTAGGTCGCAACGTCGCCCAAAGCCGCGGCGGCGAAGGCCGCCAACCCGGGCTGAGAGAGCAGTCCAATACATCGCCAGGTTGCCCAGGACACGAAGGGCCCGGCCACGGCCATGGAAAGGGCGTTGGCACCCAGGGTGGTCAGGCCCCCATGAGCGAGGAGCAGCGCCTGGAAGAGCAGCACGATGCTGCCCAGGACGCTCATAACCCACGGGCCGAACAGCACCGCGCCCAGCCCCGTTCCGGTGGGATGGCTACTGGACCCGGCTACGCTGGGCAGCTTGAGGGCGCTCAGGACGAAGCAGAAGGCGCCCGCCAGCCCCAGCAGCAGCCTGATCTCCGGTTTATCGGTTACGAGCCGGCTGATGCGACGGAAGCCCAGGATCCAAAAAGGGATAGTTAACAGATACCAGAATGCCGCCCACTGCCACGGAAGGAACCCCTCCATGATGTGCATCTGCTGGGGCCTCGCCAGCGCCGCGGCGGGGCTGATCAGCAGCAGCGCGAACAGGGCCGGTAGTACTCTGGCCATTATAGGGACCCATCGCGTTCCCCTCACGCCTGGCCCCCCTGCCCGGAGTATCCCCGGGCCTGAACGGCCATTCGCAGCAGGGCATTTACCGCCGCGGCGGCGATGGGGCTGCCGCCCCGAGTTCCCGTCACCGTGATGTAGGGCAGGGATAGCTGATCGCTCGCCACCAGGGCCTCTTTCGCCTCGGCAGCCCCCACGAAGCCAACCGGAGTCCCCACCACCAGGGCGGGGGTAGGGGATCCACTCCTTATGCACCCGAGCAGCTCGAAGAGGGCGGTGGGGGCGTTGCCGATGGCGACTATAGCCCCGGCCATCCGCGACGCCATCCGGCGCATGGCGGCGGCGCTTCGGGTTATGCCCATCTCCCGGGCAAGTTCGGCCACGGCTGTAAGGTCTACCGCGCAGACGACCTCGCAGCCCAGCGCGGAAGTCATCCCCCGGTTGATGCCGGCAGATAGCATCCTCACATCCGTTAGGATAGGGCGTCCCGCCAGCAGCGCCCCGACCCCTGCCTCCAGCGCCCCTGAGTGGACCTTGATGACGCCGGCTATCGAGGGGTCTCCCGCGGCGTGGACCATCCGCCGAACGACGGGCCACTCAGGCCGGTCGCGCTCCATCTCCGGAAACATGCCGTCGATGATCTCAAAGCTGCGCGTCTCGATTTGGTCTGGTCGAGGAGACCGGTATTCGTTCACGGGCGTGTCACCTTCCATCAATGCCCATCAGCACCAGTAGCTGACCTATCGGCAAAGAAGCAGACGCATTGGGCTCCGTTGGCCGAAGCCCCGACAACAAATATCCCCTGCCCGCGAGTGCGGACAGGGGACCAGACCTTCCCAATTGCGGCTGTCGTCCTCTACCTCGAAGGCTGTGAACAGCAGGCAAAGGCAGGCGACCTGACTCATCGGCCGCACCTTGCGGCCGCTTCACAGTTGCGGGACAGCGCCGGCATCACACCGGCTTCGCTCTTAGCCCTGGAAGGGGACCTTTACCTCTAGTATTCGATTGTTGCAGGATGCTAACAGAAGTAGTCTGTCCGGTCAAGCGGCGCTGAGCGGCTGAGTGGCTGGGTGGCTTCCACTTTTTCCTCTGGGGCAACCCGAGCAGGGAAAAGGGGCTGAGCGAGCTCGTGATCCGCAAGGGTGCGCCCGTCGAGGTGATCTTCGTCACCACCACCCTGGGCTGGTGCAACTGATGGCCTTTGGTGACCGGAGCCCCACCCGGCTGGTGGTCATCACGGGCAGGTTGTTTGCCGATACGCGGAGCCGCAATCCGTGTGATCCACCTCTTGAGTGCGGGACCAGATCCGCCTTGCGAGTGGGGGGCGCTTTTGGCCTCCCACCTGTTTGCACTCCTTTGGGCTCCGCCCGGCGATACCGGCATGCCCTCCCCTCTGCTATAATTCCCTCGCATTTAGCTGAAGTTGCCATCCCAAGGAGAGACTCCATGAAGGTATTGCTCTTAAAAGAAGTCACGGGGCTGGGAGAGCCTGGCCAGGTTAAAGAGGTCGTTGCTGGCTACGCCCGCAACTATCTGCTGCCCCAGCAGCTGGCCACCATCGTCACCCCTGCCACCCTCAGGGAGTTGGAGATCAAGCAGGCCGCGGAGAAGAAGTGGCAAGCGAAGATCGACGAGGAGATGAAGGCCGTCGGCCAGAAGATGGCCGGCAGTACCATCACCCTGAAGGCCAAGGCGGGCGAGGGAGGGAAGCTGTACGGCTCCATCACCAACGCCGACGTCGCCGAGGCGTTGGTGAAGCAGGCCAATCAGACCGTGGACAAGCGGAAGATCGAGATCGAGGAGCCGGTTCGGCACGTGGGCGAGTACAAGATACCGATCAAGCTCTCCAGGAACGTAACCACCACCGTCACCCTGATCGTCGAGGGCGAGGAGGGCGAGTAGTCACAATTGGGGGTAGGGGGACGGGGGTCAGGGGCCAGGGTTCAGCCCTAGCTGCTCTGGTCCACGTTTCCTCGATCCACCGACCCCCGTCCCCTGATCCCTGACCCCTGAGTAAACGATGACAGTAGACAGCATAAACGCCCAACAGCCGATAGACCACCTGCCGCCTCAGAATCCAGAAGCCGAGGAGGCCGTTCTAGGAAGCCTCCTCATGGATACCGAGGCCGTGGGGAAGGTCGCGGCGTTCCTGAGGGCCGACGACTTCTACCGGGAGCGCAACGGCATCATATACACCATCGTGCTGGAGCTGTACGACCGCCACGAGCCGGTGGACTTCCTCACCCTCACGGACGATCTGAAGCGCAGGGGCAGCTACGACGACGTGGGCGGGCTGGCCTACCTCTCCCGGCTGGTGGGCGTGGTCCCCACCGCGATCCACGTCGAGCACTACGCCCACATTGTCGAGCGGACGGCCATCAAGCGGCGGCTGATCGGCGCCGCCGGCAAGATAGCCGCCATAGCCTACGACGACTCCCTGGACCTGGATACCACCCTGGAGAAGGCGGAGCAGCTGCTCTTTGGGGTCTCCCAGCGGCGGGTCACCAAGGACTTCGAACAGTTGGGGGTGATCCTGGGCGACTACCTGGAGCAAATGCAGCTTCGGGCCGCCGACAAGGATGGTGGCAGGGGGATACCCACCGGCTTCATCGAGCTGGAGAAGATGACCGGCGGGCTGCAGCGCTCGGACCTGATCATCCTGGCCGCCCGGCCCAGCATGGGGAAGAGCACCTGGGCGCTGAATATCGTCCAGAACGCCGCCCTGCGCAACCACGTCACATGCGCCGTCTTCAGCCTGGAGATGTCCAAGCAGCAGCTTGCCCACCGTCTCCTCTGCTCCGAGTCGGGGGTGGACGCCACCAAACTGCGGCTTGGGATGCTCACTGATATGGATCAGCGCAAGCTGCACCACGCCTTCGAAATGCTCTCCGAGGCCTCCATTTACATCGACGACACCTCCTCCATCAACCTGTCCGAGCTGCGATCCAAGGCCAGGAGGCTGCACGCGGAGGTGGGTATAGACCTGGTTGTGGTGGACTACCTCCAGCTGATTACGGCTGGTAAGGGGGGCGACAACCGAGTCCAGGAGATTTCCGAGATCTCCAGGCAGCTGAAGGCGCTGGCCAGGGAGTTGAACGCGCCGGTGATAGCCGTCTCCCAGCTTTCCCGCGCGGTGGAGGCCCGTACCCCCCACATACCGATGCTCTCCGACCTGCGCGAGTCCGGCTCCCTGGAGCAGGATGCCGATATCGTCCTCTTCATCTATCGCGAGGACATGTACAACAAGGATACCGACAAGAAGGGGATCGCGGACATATACCTGGCCAAGCATCGCAATGGGCCCACCGGCCAGTTTCCGCTCCTCTTCCTGGACAAGTCCACCCGCTTCGTGAACCTGGACTATGCCAGAGATGAGTGAGTAGGTGACCAGGTTTATTGGTTTTCCGGATAGGATGCGCTATACGCCGGTGCCCAACCTCTTCCTCAGCGGCCCGATGGCGGAGATCGACGACGTGGCGGAGTTAAAGCTGACCCTGCACGTCTTCAGGGCCCTCTCGGAGATGAAGAGGACGCCCCGGTTGGTCCGGCTGAGCGATCTCTCCGCGGACCGGGGTCTGCTGATGGGGCTGCGTTCCCCCGAGGGGGGGGGGCCTGAAGCGCGGTTGGTGGGGGCCCTGGATAAGGCCTGCTCCAGGGGCACGCTGCTGGGGGTGGCGCTGCAGTCCGGGGATGTGGAGGACAGGTGCTATCTGCTGAACACCCCCTGGAACCGGGATTTCCTGAGGCAGCTGGAGCGGGGTGAGCAGAGCCTGGGTGAGGGGATTGCGGCCAGGGTGGAGTGGGCGGTGCTGCCCGAGGAGGAGCGCTCCAATATCTACCAGCTGTACGAGCAGAACATCGGCCTTCTCACGCCGCTGATCGCCGACGAGCTGAGGGAGGCGGAGGCCACCTACCCGCCGGAGTGGATCGAGGACGCCTTCAGGGAGGCCGTCAGCTACAACCGGCGGAACTGGCGCTACGCGCGCCGCATCCTGGAGAACTGGGCCACCGATGGGAGAGGTGAGGATGGAAAGGGTAGGCGACATTCTAAGGGGCCTGGGTCCCCTTCAAAGTACCTCGGGGGCAAATACGCCCACCTCCTCCAGCGATAGCGAGGATCCCCGGCAGGAGGAAGCTGTCTGCCCCATCTGCAAGGGGGCCGGCTTCCTGCTGAAAGATGTCCCCCCCGGCGATCCGGAGTTCGGTAAGCTGGTTCCCTGTCGATGCCGTTCCAAGGCGATCTCGCCAGATCGGAGGGACAGGCTGCAGCGGCTGAGCAACCTGGGCCCCCTGGTGCGCCTCACCTTCGATAGTCTGATCCGGGAGGGGCGGAGCCCGGATCCCCGCGGCCGCGAGCGCTTCCGGGCTGCCTTCACTCTCTGCCAGGATTACGCTCGATCCCCGGAGGGCTGGCTGGTGCTGCTGGGACCCAGCGGCTGCGGCAAGACCCATCTGGCCGCGGCCCTGGCCAACGAGCGGCTTGCCCATGGGGAGCCGGTGCTCTTCGTGGTGGTGCCCGACCTGCTGGACCACCTTCGGGCATCCTTCAGCCCCCACAGTGAGGTCCCGTACGACGAACTGTTCGAGAACGTGAAGGCCGCACCGCTGTTGATACTGGACGACCTGGGCACCCAGAGCGCGACCCCCTGGGCCCAGGAGAAGCTGTACCAGATCTTCAACCACAGGTACAACGCTCAGCTGCCCACCGTGATCACCTGCAACCGGCCGCTGGAGGAGCTGGAGGAGAGGCTGAGGTCCCGCATGACCGACCCTGCCACCTCCAGGGTGTGTTCCGTGGCGGAGCGGCATTCGGCGGCCCAGGAGAAGCTGGGGATAGAGCTCCCGGAACTGCTGAAGGGGATGACCTTCGATAGCTTCGACCGGCAGGGCCAGGCAGTTGACGAGAAGGCGCTGGACAGCCTCAGGGAGGCCCACAAGCTATCCCGTGAGTTCGCGGAGGAGCCCCACCTCTGGCTGGTGCTGCTGGGGCCCACCGGCTGCGGAAAGACCCACCTGGCCGCTGCCATTGCCAACCAGCTCATTTCCGGGGGGCAGCACGTCTCCTTCATTGTGGTGCCCGACCTGCTGGACCATCTCCGGTCGGCCTACAGCCCGGACAGCCGGGTGACCTACGACGACCTGTTCGAGACGATCCGGACGGCGCCGCTGCTGATCCTCGACGATCTGGGGGCCCACTGCAGCACCCCGTGGGCAGAGGAGAAGCTGTTTCAGCTGGTCAACTACCGCTACAACCACCGTCTCCCCACGGTGGTAACCACCAACCAGTCGCTGGACGAGTTGGACGAGCGGCTGGCATCCCGGTTGGCCGACCTGAAGGTGAGCACCCTCTGCCCGATCTCGGCGCCCAGCTACCGCGCAACCCCCCAGCCGCGCTCGGACAAGAGGCGCGCAGCCCCGAGGGGACGTGGGGAGGGGGAGTCGCGCCGAAGGCTGTCGTAGCGGGATCGGGGAATCTGGGGTGCGGCGGCTTGACGCCGCGGGCGGCGCGGCGCGCCGCCAACTCGCAGGCGAGATGCCCGCGCTCCCAGGGCTAGGCATGCCTCGCCCCCGCCCTGCCATTTCCTCTTAACCGCTACTCCTACCGGCTCGCCTCGGGGATCGCCAGCCGCTGCCCCACCCGAAGATAGCTGCGATCGGTGAGCCCGTTGGCCTTCATGATGTCGTCCACTGTCACCCCGAACAGCTTGGCTATGTCGTACAGGTTGTCACCCTGCTTGACGAAGTAAGCCTGGGTTCCCGGCGGGAGGGTGGCAGTTGGAACCGGCGTAGCGGTCACGCCGGGCGCGACCGTGGATGTGGCTCTGGCCGGAGTTGCCGCTGCCGCCCGCGGTGTCGCGGTTCTTGCCCCCGGTTGAGGGCTCGCCGCGGGAGCGGCGGGCGCCGCGGCCGGTGAACCCTCCGGGGTGGCCGGAGTCGGCTGAACCGTGGGCGGCGGAGTGGCCGTAGGTGGCGTCTCCGGTGAAATGATCCCCGCGACCGGCGGAGTGGAGACTGCCGTCTGGGCGGCGGCAGCCGGACGATCTGCTCCGGTGGAGGACGGGCTCAGCAACGACCATGGCTGCAGGACGACGAGCAGCAGAGCCACCACGCACAGTGCGGCGATGGCCGCGGCTGGCCGGCCCCAGCCCTCGGGGAGAGCGCGCCCTCTACCCGGCCTGGCGCCGCGCCCTCTACCTAGCCTGGCGCCGCGCCCTTCTGCCTGAGTGTACCAGTGGCAGCTAGAGTAGTCAGCCGAGAGGCAGAAGGAGAGCTGATGCCTGTTCTCCACCGGTTGGGGGGTTGGCCAGCGAAAACAGCGATGCGAGGAGGTGGCGAAGGGACAATGGGTCGAGGGGTCGCTGGCAAGCCCCAGATAGGGGCAGCTTATGACCGTGTCGCTATCTATCCTGCGATCGTGCACTGGTAGCTCCCAGCGATCAGTGGCTCAACGGAAGCAGCCGACGCCTCGAAATCGATGTCGAGACATAGTTGACCGCTTATACTTATAATAGTACAGAGTGACTGGCCGGGGGTCAACATGCTCTCTGGGTCCAATTCAGGCGTACAGCCTCCACAGCTTCTCAGCCTCGGCAATCCGACCCACGGCCAGGATGCGGGCTATGGCCTGAGCATTTGTTCATACGTCCGGGGCAGGGATGTCCACGTTGGGTCCCATCGGCTCGTGCGTTGAGCGGCCATCTGGCCGGTGATAGAATACTACGGCAGTGGAGTTAGCTCACTGTGGGGGTAGACGTCTCATGGAGGCTGTCTTAGTCCTGAACCAGAATTACGAGCCGCTCAACATCTGTAACACGAGACGCGCCTTTGGCCTGGTAGATGGTGGGAAGGCGGAAGTCCTGGAACACGGTCAGGGTGGAATCAAGACTCCATCGAGGGTATTCCCGAAGCCCTCGGTGATCCGGCTCGTCTACCTGGTCAAGCGACCACGGCCCAGGGCTAAGCTGTCCCGGAGGGAGATCTTCCACCGCGATCACTACACCTGCCAGTACTGTGGCTCGAAGTCGAGGGAGCTGACCATAGACCACGTGGTCCCGCGCCACAAAGGGGGCAAGCACAGTTGGGAGAACCTGGTCAGCGCCTGCCGAAGCTGCAACCACCGCAAGGGGGGGAAGACGCTGGAGGGCAGCCGGATGTGGCTGCTCCGGCTCCCCTATGAACCCAAGAACAATAGCTACTACATCCTGTACCAGCATCTGCAGTCCTACGACGGCTGGTCCAAGTTCGTTCCCGAATGGGAGAGGATGGATTAGCTAGGCTGAGCCCAGCAGCACCGTGCGCAGTTCGCTCTCTCGCTCTCCCTTGCACATGGCTATCACCTCGTCACCCTCTTCCAGAGTGAGCTGGCCCGATGGGATCTTGAAGGCGCCATTGCGCATCACCGCGGCAATGGAGGAGTCCACGGGCAGAGAGAGTTCGGTCAGACTCTTCCCCAGGGACGGCGCGCCGGAAGGCAGTACCGCCTCCACGATCTCAACCCCCATGTGCTTGATGGCCAGCAGGTGCAGCAGCGCCCGCCTCGGCATCTCGTGCTCGATCATCGACATGAGGAGGTTGGTGGCGCTGACGCTGACGTCGACCCCCAGCACCCGGAAGATCCGCTCGTTCTTCGGGTTGTTCACCCGGGCGATGGTCCGGGGGACACCGAAGTGGCTCTTGGCCAACTGGCTGGAGACCAGGTTGTCCTCGTCGTCGCCGGTAGCCGTCACCAGGATGTCGCAGCGGCGAGCGCCGGCGTCCTCAAGGGTGGCCACCTCGCAGCCGTCACCCTTCAGCGCAACGTTGCCCAACTCCTCGATGATTTGGTCTACCCGCTCCGATTTTCTCTCGATCAGCAGCGCCTCGTGGCCTTGCTCCAGCAGCTCTTTAGTGAGGTAGTAGCCGACCTTTCCGCCGCCTACAACGATGATATACATCTATTCCTTCCCCAAGATCATCTCGTGAAGCAGGCGAGCGCCCACAAGGGTGGGACAGTAGGTCTTGAGCCCCAGCTTCTCGTAGATCTCGCTGCGCCCGGGATCGTACGTTCGCGCGATCACCGTCGGCACGTCGAACACCTTCTGGGCGAGTTGGGCCGCCATGAGGTTGCGGTTGTCCCCCTCGGTGGTGGCGACGAAGACGTCGGCTCCCTCTACGCCCGCTCGCACCAGCACGTCCTCATCGATACCGGTGCCAAGCACCGTCCTGCCGCCGAAGTCTTCCCTCAGACGTCGAAACGATTGCTGATTTCGGTCGACCACAGTCACCTCGTGACCCTCAGAGTCGAGGACGTTGGCCAGCCTGCTGCCCACTCGCCCACAACCCATTACAATTATCTTCATTGCCCTGCGTATCCTCCTGGTTTTCCCGACCGACGCGCCGCCTTACACTGCGGGCATTGGCTCGCGGCATACCCACACCCTGCACGTCGCGGATTTCAGGACGTGTAGCACCGTGTTGCCGATGTAGAACTGGTCAAACTTCATCCTGTATCTCAATCCCATCACGAGAAGGTCGATTCGCCTGCGCTCGGCCTCTTCGACGATGGCTGTGCCGGCATCCCGGGCCTGCAGCACCTCCGTCTCCACGTCCTGCCGCCACTTGCGGGCGGTGTCCTCGGCTTTCTGGAGAATTGCCTCTCCCCTCTCTACCTCCGCGGGTAGATCGATCTCCAGCGGCAGAGTCCGCTTCACCTCAATTACGTACACCGCGTACAGTCGGGCACGGCTTCGCTTCGACTGCTCGCAGGCGAATGCCACCATTTCTTCGTCCAGAGCCCTCCCGTCCACGGGAACGAGTATCCTACTCGGAGTAAACAATTCTCCTCCTACCGGCCGCTTCCGCTATGAATGGTCAGATCGAGGGCGCACGGAAGCCTCCGGGACTCCGCGAAATGAACGGCGGATTCTAACCACCAACTCATCTACTTGTCAAAGAATACCGCGACCAGCACCAATTCGCCAGTGTCGTCAGCCGGCCAGCCGGTGTCATCAGTCGTCCAGGTGGTAGGGCATACTGGCAACCACGATCCCTGGCCGGAACAGCATCGACGCCTTTATCCGGAATGCCGTCTGGTTGTGCAGTAGGTTTTGCCACCAGTGGTTGGGGACGAGCTCTGGGAGCATCACCACCAGTCCGTCGTCGGGGTGTCTCTCCCGGAGGGCGTCGACGTAGGCCAGCAGCGGTTGCACCACCAGCCTGTAGGGCGACTCGATGATCACCAGCGGCACATCGGGCACCTGCTCCTGCCACTCCAGTCTCAGTTTGTCGGCGTCGGCCATATCCGTCGTGACGTGGACGGCCACGACTCGCTTACTGAGATCCTGAGCAAAACAGACCGCCTGCCGTGCCACCACACTCATGCTGGAGACCGGAACCAGGACAAGAGGGGGCGTGCCCCGCCGTGTCGCCGTCGTGTCGGCTTTCATTTGCATGGAAACCGCCCTATAGTGCCGGTTTACCGCCAGCAGCAGCGCCACCAGGATCGGCACGACGACAATGACTATCCAGGCCCCTTCGGAGAACTTGGTTATACCGATCACCAGCGTGACAATCGCCGTCGTCAGGGCGCCGAATCCGTTGATGGCCGCCTTCTGCCTCCGCGACTTCTCCTTGCCCTTGAGCCAGTGGACCACCATCCCGGATTGGCTCAATGTGAAGGCCGTGAACACCCCAATGGCGTAAAGCGGCAGCAGCTTGTCGACGCTGCCCTGGAATGCCAGCAGCAGAACCACGGAGAGCGCGGCCAGCGCGATCATCCCAGTGGAGAAGACCAGCCGATCGCCCCTGAACCCGAACCAGCTGGGCACGTAGCGGTCGCGGGCCATGATGTTCAGCAGCCAGGGGAAGCCCGCGAAGCAGGTGTTCGCCGCGACGGTCAGGATGGCGGCGGTTGTGAACTGGACGACGTAGTAGTACCAACTCTCCCCTACTATCGCCTTCGTCAGATCGCTCAGCACGGTCTGATGGCCATCCGGGGAGGGGATCAACCCGATGTGGGTAACCAGGAAGGAGATGCCGACGAACATCACGGCCAGCAGCCCTGCCATCCATCCGAGGGTGGCCCTTGCGTTCTTCGCCTCCGGTGGCTGGAACGCCGGCACGGCGTTGGCGATGGCCTCCGTCCCCGTCATGGCCGAGCACCCTTTGGCAAAGGCGGAGAGCACCAGGAACCAGGTGAGCGTCTCGGTTCCAGCCGTGGGTCCCGCCGGGCCGGGGGTGTAGGGTATGCCCCCAAAGGAAAGCCGGAACAGGCCATATGCGATGAGACCGAGGATCGCGATCAAGAAGGTGTAGGTGGGGAAGACGAAGACGGTGCCAGCTTCTCGTACGCCCCGGAGGTTGGCCACGGTCATGAGGGCGACAGCCCCGAGCATCAGCTGTATGCCGTACGGTTCCAGCGTCGGAAAGGCCGATATCAAGGCGTCCGCCCCCGCCGCGATGGACACCGCAACCGTTAGGACGTACCCAACCATGAGGGCCGCTCCCGCGACCAGGCCAGGCACGATCCCCAGGTTCTCGTGGGCTACGATATATGAGCCGCCTCCGGATGGATAGGCGGGGATAGTCTGCTGGTAGCTGGTGGCGACTATGATCAGAAGCAGGGCGATGGCTATGGAGACCGGCAGCGTCATGCTGAGAGCCCCTACCCCGGCCAGCAACAGGACTCGCATCGCGGCCTCGCCGCCGTAGGCCACCGAGGAGAGGGCGTCCGGGGAGAGCACCGCGAGCGCCTTTACCCGCGTCAGCCGCTCCTCGCCCTCTTGCTCTGTGGCTATGGGGGCGCCGATAATCAACTGCTTCGCCCGTCTCAAGAACCTGCCGGCGCCGTCGCGTGGCGCGGTGGCCGACGGACGCGGAAGTAGGACCCCAGGGCTGACCTCGAAGAAGAAGCGGTGTCGTGCGATCCGCACGACTTTATCGCCCAGTCGCGGGCCCGCCATCTCATCCCGCCAGATCAGATCGGGGTGAAACTGGCCCGCCGGCTCTTTCCCCGTTTCGGCCGGTCTATTTTTCTTGTCGTCGTCGCCGTCGATCACCCTGTGGCCTCCCAGATTAGTGGGTCAGCGATCCCAGTCGCCTCCGGCCATCCAGGCGTGGCGAGACAGCCCACACCGTGTGGTCGTTGAGATTGCACATTGTACGCTTTGGACGGCCAGTCCGATATCCCTACGTTTGAGCATCAGGTTTTGGGTGAGTATGGATCTACAACCATTGATCGGACATGACAGAGGGCCGGCACTACCTCAGAGGTAGTGCCGGCCCTGGGGTAGAGGCTTTCAGTTCCGGGTGGCCGCTACTCCTCCAGTTGATAGGGGAAACTGGTAACCGCTACCCTGGAGCGGAAAAGTAGAGCCCCTTTCATTCGGAGCGCGGTCTGGTTGTGAAGCAGGTTCTCCCACCAGTGCCTCGGTATGAACTCCGGCAGCACTACCATGATCGTCTCGTCGGGGTCCATCTCCCTCACGGCATCCACGTAGGCGAGAAGGGGCTGCAGCAACAACCTGTATGGGGATTCGATGATGACCAGCGGCACCTCCCCCACTACCTCGCTCCACTGACTCCGGAGCAACTCCGCTTCCGAGAGCTCGGATGTCACGTGGATTGCCACCACCCGTTTGCTCAGGTCTTCCGCGAAGGCCAGGGCCTGGCGAGCCACCAAGCTCAAGCTGGATATGGGAACCAGGACGAGGGGTGGGGTTCCCTTCGGCTTGACGGGTGCCTGGGTGCGCAACTGCTTGGCGATGCGCAGGTAGTGGCCGTGGATCGCCAGAAACAGCGCTATCAGGCAGGGAGCGATGAGGATGACCATCCAGGCCCCCTCCTCGAACTTGGTCACCGCGATGACCACGGCAACCACCGCGGTCACTACCGCGCCCAGACCGTTGATGGCAGCCTTGCGCTTGCGGTTGGCCTCGGTACCTCGCAGCCAGTGGCGCACCATGCCGGCCTGGCTGAGTGTGAAACCGGTGAACACCCCTATGGCGTACAGAGGGAGCAGCCGCTCCACGTTGCCGCCGAAGATCGCCAGCAGCGCGCAGGAGAAGAAGGTGAGGGCGAGTATCCCTATGTTGAAGGCGAGCCTATCTCCCCGCAGCCCGAACCACCGCGGCACGTAGCGATCCCGAGCCATCACGTAGAGCAACCTGGGGAAGCTGGCGTAGCTGGTGTTGGCAGCCAACACCAGGATAAGGGTGGTGGACACGGTCACAAGGTAGTAGTAGGAACCATCGCCCACGGTCAGCCTCGTCAGCTGGCTCAGCACGGTCTCGGCCTCGGTGGGGTCCGGAATAATCCCAATGTGGCTGGCCAGGAAGGAGATGCCGATAAACATCACCGCCAGCAGGCCGGCCATCAGCCCCAGGGTGATCCTTGCGTTGCGGATCTCGGGTTTCTCGAACACCGGCACCACGTTGGAGATCGCCTCGGTCCCGGTCATGGCCGTGCAGCCCTTGGCGAAGGCCGAGAGCACCAGGAACCATGTCAGCGTTTCCGTGCCGGCCCTGGGGCCTGCCGGGCCGGGGGTGTAGGGTATGCCCCCCGTGGACAGTCGGAATAACGCCCACCCGATGAGTCCCAGGATGGAGAACACGAAGACGTAGGTGGGTATGGCGAAGATCGACCCAGATTCCCTGATGCCCCTCAGATTGAGTACTGCAATTAGCAGGACGAGCCCGATGGATATGGGCACAACGTAGGGCAACAGCGGCGGGAAGCCGGAAACCAGCGCGGCGACGCCGGCGGCCACAGACACGGCCACAGTGAGCACATAGTCCACCAGCAGCGCCGCGGCCGCCGTTAGCCCTGCCACCGGGCCGATGTTTTCGTGGGCGACGATGTAGGAGCCGCCCCCGCCGGGATAGCCCTGAATGGTCTGCTGATAGCTGGTGGCCACGATGATTAGCAGTATCGCGATGACTATCGAGATGGGCATCGTGAATGCCAGGGCCCCGACACCGGCCAGTATCAGGGTTCTCATGGCTGCCTCTGTGCCGTATGCCACCGAGGAAAGGGCGTCGGACGAAAGGACCGCCAGCGCCCGGAACTTGTTGAGCCGTTCCTGGGATTCCATAGCCGAGGAGATCGGCTGCCCCACCAGGAAGTGCTTGGCCTTCATCAGGAACCGGCCGGTCCCACTCTTCGGCTCGGTGGCCGCCGGGCGTGGGACCAACACGCCGGAGGCGAGCCCCTGGAAATAGCGATGCCGGGCGATCCTGACGACCCGATCGCCCGGCTTGGAGCCGACCACCTCTTCACGCCACACCAAATCCGGATGAAAGCCGGTCGGGGGGTGTGTCCCGCCTTCGGGTGGTCGATCAGGCGGTTTCTGCTCGTTGCTCATCTTGGTACCTCTGTGGGGATGCTGAGCGCGATCCCGCACTACTGTCGACAAATGCATGCCATTATACATACCGAGCTTCAGACTTACACAATGCGAGGTGTAGGCTCACTCAATGGAAGGCGGCGACAGCGCACCGAGAATCCCGACCACCGATCGAATCTTGAACGCGGAGGCGATGGTGGTGGAAACGGGGCGAGGTTGTCGGCAGGCGGTAGCCCTGCCGACCGGGGGGATTCGAGTGGACTCACACGGCGGCGACAACCGCCTTGCTGAAGCGAACGGAGAAGGATGGCCCATCCAGGGTCACCTCTGCTCGCAGCCCGGAGCTATCTGCCAGCTCTCTGCAGAGCGACCGAAGCACAGGCGCTCCCACGGCCGCGATCTTGAGCCGGCCGGCCACGGTGATCGAACTGCTCCCGCGGCCAACCGTGTCGCTGGCGGCGCGAAGGGCATCGGCCCAGTTTCCCAGCAACTCCAGGCACTCCGGATTCAGCAGATCATGCGCAACCGATAGATCTCCCACTGTCATTCACCTCGCCGGGTATTCTCCCTCACGGTCGATAAACGAGGTGTCAACAGATGGGCGCGCCATGTAAATGTTTGCTCAATGTGGAGGTGCGCGGGAGGCG
>Ga0209638_1000768_pt1 | contig 21024 bp, 21 predicted proteins | sample BarGraNGADG00211_FD_184490 | JGI IMG/M metagenome (GOLD analysis project Ga0209638, IMG submission 184490) | Arctic peat soil microbial communities from Barrow, Alaska - Barrow Graham LP Ref core NGADG0002-211 (SPAdes) (version 2) | ecosystem: Environmental > Terrestrial > Soil > Wetlands > Peat...
CAACAATAATTCTGCCGACCGGAAGCCAGGATAAAGTTACTGAAGGTGGAAAGGCATTATCGCTCAATTTATATCTGAAAGATATCAAGACTGTTGATAATAAGCTTACTCTGCAAGCCGGTTCAGGGAACTATACCTTTGAAATTGCAGAATAAATAAAGAAGAATTGACTATTCGGTCCGAAGCGTTAACAGGGTTAATGCTTCGGACTTTCAATTTTCTTCAGTATCAAGATGTTACTATCAATAGCAGATCTCTGACAAATTCCTGACAAATAGTTATAATTTTACAGGCCGAAAAGACATTTACAGTTAACTGTCTATATTAATGTTAAAATGAGTTTTTTTGATAACCATCTGGGGGAATTTGCTGCACTTCTTACCGCGTTTTTCTGGACAATTACTTCAATTGCGTTTGAGACTGCCAGTAACAAAATAGGATCAGTTGCTGTTAATATCCTCAGACTTATCATTGGGTTTGCCTTCCTCAGCGTTTTCACTCTGATACGACGGGGTATTATATTACCAGTTGATGCCACCTGTGAAAACTGGATATGGTTATCTCTGTCAGGACTTGTTGGATTTGTCTTCGGAGACCTGTTCCTATTCAAATCGTACACTATGATAGGTTCCAGGTTCTCAATGCTGATCATGACACTTGTCCCTCCTGTCACAGCCTTTTTCAGCTTTCTTATTCTTGGAGAACGGCTGACTTTGTTTCATTATCTTGGGATGACTCTGACATTTTCAGGAATAGCTATGGCAATATTCAGCCGGCCAGGTAAAGGTGAAAAGCTCTCTTTAAAACTTTCACCAAAAGGAATCCTTTATGCATTCGGTGGCGCTGTCGGACAGGCTCTGGGTCTCGTATTGAGTAAGTTTGGGATGAAAAGCTATGATCCTTTTGCTGCAACACAGATCAGAATTATTGCCGGGATATTCGGATACACAATATTGGTAACTATTCTTTCCCGCTGGGGAAGTGTTATAAATGCAACTCACAATAAATCAGGTATGATGTTAACAAGTCTGGGAGCCTTCTTTGGACCGTTTCTTGGTGTTTCATTTTCACTGGTTGCAATTAAATATACTGAGGCGGGTATTGCTTCAACCATTATGGCGCTGGTTCCGGTATTCATAATTCTCCCTGCAGTTGTATTATTTAAACAGAAAGTTACAATACCTGAAATTCTTGGTGCAATTGTCAGCGTTGCCGGTGTTGCCCTCTTTTTTCTGTAGTTCAAATTAGAAAGTTATGGCTCCTGAAGAACTTAAAAACCGGAATATTGAAAGTGAATTCATCTATTCAACCTCACGAAGCAGCGGGCCGGGTGGTCAGAATGTCAATAAAGTAAGTTCAAAAGTTGAGTTGCGGTTTAACCTGCTGTTTACCTCATGCTTTTCAGAAAAGGAAAAAGAAATAATCTTCCGGAAATTAAAGAACAAGATCAATAAGGAGAGCGAAATTATAATGGTATCACAATCTGAAAGAACTCAGTTAATGAATAAAACTGTTGTAACCGAAAAGTTCTACAATCTTGTATCAATAGCTCTTACAGTGCAAAAGCAACGCAGGCCAACCAGACCGACTTTATCGTCAAAAATCAAACGGCTTGACTTAAAGCACAGCAGGGCAGTTATTAAAAAATTCCGAAAAGATTCAGGAGAAGAAGTTGATTAAGTCCATAAAATACGAACAAAACCGGATATTGAATGTTACTGGTAAGTAAATGAAAGTTGTAAAAAAATCTCTTTTTAGTGTAGTAAAAATTGGGCACGATTATTGAAATTAATCGTCATTGAAATTTCCATGTATATAAAAACAGCTTTCAAAATAAATTAATGGATAAGTTTTAAGATGATTCGAAATATTTATATCAAAAAAGTACCAAATTTATTTTTAAAATTTATCCGTTCAGGATATAATATAATGTATTATTAATCAATACTATATAGCTGATGCAAGCTGTACAAAAAAAATCGATTGTTAATAAAATGCCAATAGTGTTAATATTTATGATGACTGAGTGATACATTGTATTTATAGTTTATATATTTTCGTGACAAATTATTTTGATAAACAGTATTAATTTAAAACAAACAAACTAAAAAGAAAGGTGAAAATTTTCATCATCCGTTATGAACGCTAACAATAATGAGGCTACGACTCTCCACGGAGAGAGTCGCCTTGTGGGTTGCTCTTCTGATGAAGAGCCTGGCGCGAAAACCACGATTTTTTCGCAAAACGAAATCCCAACTACGTTAGTTAGCAACCGAAGTTCGGTGTTCATGCACCGCTACTTCCCCCTAACGACTATCGACTCCTGGAATGATTGGAAATGGCAACTTCGGAATGCTATCTCCAGCATCGAAGACCTAAAGAAAATCATGAAATTATCCGAAAAGGAGATTATGGCACTTAATAATCTTAAAGGCCGTCTTCCACTCAGAATCACTCCCTATTTTGCTTCATTGATTTACAACAGCAAACCATCGAATCCTTTGCGTCGCAATGTGATTCCTGTTGTTGAAGAATTACTGGAAACAAGTAGCGAACAATCTGATCCTCTTCACGAAAAATCATTTTCTCCGGTTAAAGGAATTGTTCATAGGTATCCCGACAGGGTTTTATTTACAGTTACCCAGGTCTGTTCAAATTATTGCAGATATTGTACCCGTTCACATTCTGTTGGCAGACTTGATAAACTTGGAAGACAGGATTATGAAAAGGCATTTAATTATATAGCCACTCATAAAGAAGTCAGGGATGTCCTTATCAGCGGTGGCGATCCACTGACTTTAAATGATGAAACTCTCGATTACATCCTCTCCAATATCCGGAATATTGAGCATGTTGAAATAATCCGAATCGGAACAAGAGTTCCTGTGGTTCTTCCCCAGCGAATTACCGACAATTTGATAAATGTTCTAAAAAAATATCACCCGCTTTTTATCAGTCTGCACTTTTCTCATCCTGATGAGATAACGGATGAATGTGCTAAAGCCTGTAACAAACTGGCCGATGGAGGTTTTCCTCTTGGAAGTCAGACAGTGCTTTTAAAAGGTATAAATGATAATGTTCCTACAATGAAGGAACTTATGCATAAGTTGTTAAAGATAAGGGTAAGACCCTATTATCTTTATCAATGTGATTTAATACCAGGATCAGGACATTTCAGAACTACTGTCAAAAAAGGCCTTGAAATAATAAAAGGGCTCATAGGCTTCACAAGTGGTTATGCAGTTCCTACTTTTGTTGTAGACGCTCCCGGTGGTGGAGGAAAAATTCCGTTGCTTCCAAATTTTGTTGTTGAACATAATGAGGAACGGATAGTACTTCGTAACTACAAAGGTATGTTATGTGAATATCCTGAAAAATAGAGCCTATAGATGAAAGTTGGTTTAACGTATGATCTGCGGTCATGGTATATTGACCGTGGATACTCCATGGATGAAACTGCCGAATTTGACAAGCAGGAAACAGTCGATGCGCTTGAAAATGCATTGAAGCAGATGGGTTATGAAACAGAGGCGGTAGGCAATGTTTTTCAGTTGATTGAAGCCCTTTCTGCAGGGAAAAGATGGGATATTGTTTTTAACATAGCCGAAGGATTATATGGCGATGGCAGAGAATCGGTAGTTCCTGCTATTCTCGACCAGTTTAAAATACCTTATGTATTCAGTGGCCCGGTAATAATGGGTTTGTCACTTAATAAGCACCTGGCAAAAATGGTGGCAGCAGCTTCCGGAGTTCCTGTTAGTCCTGGGTGTCTGATTACTGATCTAAAAGATATGGATAAATGCAATCTCAAATATCCTCTCTTTGTTAAACCTGTATCTGAAGGAACGGGTAAAGGAATTACCGAAAAAAGTCTGGTTAATACCCCGGCAGAACTTTTAAAGATGGTTGAATGGATCCTTTTGGAATTCCGGCAACCGGCACTTGTTGAAGAGTATTTACCAGGGAGGGAATTCACTGTAGGAATAGTCGGATATGGTGATGAAGCTCAAGCAATTGGCGGGATGGAAGTAATGACAATCAATAATCTGCCATATTCCGTTGAGGTAAAGGAGAATTATCAGAATTATTGTACATACAAACCTCTTGATGCGGATATAACCGATGAATGCAAATCAGTCGCGCTCAGAGCCTGGAAGGCATTGGATGCAGTCGATGCCGGCAGAGTAGATCTAAAAGCCGATCGTAACGGAAAGATATGTTTCATCGAAGCAAATCCATTAGCCGGTTTAAACCCGGTTCATTCTGACCTGCCAATTTTATCGCGAATGTATGGTATTGAATACCAGACATTGATGGAGATGATTATGAAAGCGGCTATCAAGAGGATCAAAGCCTAGCAGGATAAATGTTTTTGTTTTAGCATAGAGCGGAGGAATTATGAGGAGATGTTGTATTATTTATAATGAACCCCAGCAAGGTGCATTAGCTGACGAACTCGATGTACTTGATCAGGTTGCTCATATTGAACAACACCTGCTGGAGCTTGGAATATCAGTATATAGAAAAGGTATCACAGCGCAATTTATGTCTGAGATTGCAGAATTGGTAAAAGAAAAGCCTGATTTTGTTTTTAACCTTGTCGAGTCGATAAATAACAAAGGGGAACTGATTTACTTTGTTCCGGCACTACTGAATTTAAATTCCATCCCCTACTCAGGTAATTCACTTGAAGCAATATTTCTGACAAGTAATAAAACTATCTGCAGTAAAACTATGAAAAATGCAGGTATCAATAATCCTCAATCATACCTTCCTTCACAAATTAAATTACTTAAACCCGGAAGAAAATATATCGTCAAACCAATATGGGAAGATGGTTCTCTGGGAATTACCGATAAGTCAGTATTCGAATGCAAACCAGGTTTTGAGGAAAAGTTTAAAGGACTTGATGATTCACACTGGTTTATTGAAGATTTTATTGATGGCAGGGAATTTAATATAAGCGTATTAGCAGGGAAAGATGGTCCGGAAGTGTTACCTCCTGCAGAGATAGTATTCATAAACTATGATGCCAACAGACCGAAGATCATTGATTTTAAAGCTAAATGGGAAATGGAAAGTTTTGAATATATAAATACTGTCAGAGAGTTTCCGGGGAATAAGCTTAACAATCAATTGGTATCAAACCTGAGAAAAGCGGCGCTCTCATGCTGGAATCTATTTGATTTAAAAGGTTATGCCAGAGTTGATGTCAGGACTGACAGTAATGATAATGTATTTGTAATAGAAATAAATGGAAACCCTTGTATTTCACCCGATGGCGGATATGTCGCCGCTACAAGAGAAGCAGGATATCCCTTTACTATTGTATTACAACGAATTATCGATGATTTGAATTAGATGAAAGGGCTCTATACAGTATTGCTGCTTGTTATGTCAAATACCTTCATGACAATTGCGTGGTACGGACATCTCAGGTTACGCACCATAAGCAGGTTTGCTACAATGAGTCTTTTTGCAGTAATATTACTAAGCTGGGGAATAGCTTTTTTTGAGTATAGTCTTCAGGTACCTGCAAACAGAATAGGCTACAAAGAAAATGGCGGACCCTTTTCCCTTATCGAGTTAAAAGTAATTCAGGAAGTGATATCTATACTCGTATTCACAGGTTTTACTCTGATTGTTTTTAAAAATGAACAATTCCGGATGAACCATCTGATCGGATTTATATTTCTGATTCTTGCAGTATATTTTCTTTTTAAGAGGTAAGAATTATTTTATCAGGTTAGCATTATAATATTGTGGTTTCCCTGTTACCTCATCTCCCAGCCAGGGTGGTTTTTCAAAATATTCATCTTCTGAATGAAGCTCTATTTCGGCAACAATGAGACCTTCATTCTTTTCGTGAAAAACGTCAATCTCAAATGTATGCTTTCCTGAAGGTACAAGATACCGTGACTTAACAACTCTTCCCGGCAGACAAATATTCATCATTTCCGTGGCATCCCTGACAGGAATCTCAACTTCCCATTCACTTCTGGTTATTGAATTCTTCTGAGGTCTGGATTTTACAGTAAGAAATGCCTTGTCATCAGCTATCCGGAGTCTGATGGTTTTATCAGGATCTATTGAAAGATAAGATTGAATTATTTTTATCTCTTTGACAGCCAGATGCCTGAATTCACTTTTCACAAGAAACTTGCGTTCTGTCTCTGTTGCCATTTTTTATTTCAAAGTTAAGCATTAAATCTAAGGATGAGGTTGAGGTTAAGGTTAAGGTTAAGTATTTCTCAGCCTTAGCCTCAACCTTAACCTTTTTTATTAATTTAGCAAAATACAGGTATTTTCTAATTTATATTAACCAGAAGAAATGGATGTTAAGATTGATCCGGCATGGAAGTCAAAACTTCAGGAAGAATTTGGAAAGGAATACTTTCTCAGACTTGCAGAATTTGTAAAAGAAGAATATAAGGCCAATACAATCTATCCTCCGGGAAGCCTGATTTTTAATTCTTTCAATCTTTGTCCTTTTCAGAATGTAAAGGTCGTAATAATCGGACAGGATCCTTATCATGGTCCGGGGCAGGCACATGGCCTCTGTTTTTCAGTAAGAGAAGGCGTTGATATTCCTCCCAGCTTAATTAACATCTTCAAAGAAATTGAATCGGATATTGGCATTAAAAGACCAACAGACGGTAATCTGGAGCGGTGGGCTTCGCAGGGCGTTTTGTTACTGAATGCAACACTGACTGTCAGGGCACATCAGGCTGGGTCGCATCAAAAAAAAGGTTGGGAACAGTTTACGGATAGTGTTATAAGTAAACTAAATTCTGAAAAACAGAATATTGTTTTTTTCCTGTGGGGCGCCTACGCTCAGAAAAAAGGTGAAGCTATTGACAGATCAAAACACCTCGTGTTAGAATCAGTACACCCCTCTCCTCTTTCAGCCTCGCGTGGTTTCTTCGGGAACAAACATTTCAGCAGATGCAATAATTATCTTACAGCGCACGGCATCGAGCCAATAAACTGGCAATAATTGAGGTTAAGGTTGAGGCTGAGGCTGAGGCTGAGCCTTAAACCTTATCCATTGCCTTTGATACAGTACTCTCGAGTTCAACATACTCTTCAAAACCAACCGATAACCTGATCATTCCGGGTTCTGGATATTTAGTTGGCCACACTGCTTCAACAGGCATCAGTATTGTATGCGGATCGCCTAATGTTGGAATCAGTTTTATTTTTTCTGACACCAGTTTAATGAATGTATCTCTCCGGCCCCTCTTATCAGTTTCATTTTTTCCATCAAAATCAAATGTTATCATTGCTCCAAATCCCTTCCCGCTAAAAAGCTTTTCAGCGATATTGTGAGTGGAATGGCTTTTCAATCCCGGAAACCACACTTTTTTAATAACAGGAACTTTATTAAGGTATTCCGCCAGCTTTAAAGCGTTACTGCATTGGCACGAGAACCGGAGTTCAAATGACTGTATCTGTGTCTGCAATCTGTATGCATCATCGGGAGAGAGCATGTGCCCGACAAATTTCCTGTACTCGATAGCAGATTGCATAATCTTTTTGTCATTTCCGCAGATCACGCCGGCAGTCAGGTTACCATGACCTGAAAAATATTTTGTTGCACTGTGAATTACAATATCAACACCTTTGTCCAACGGTTTATAAAGCCAGGGTGTTGCAAATGTATTGTCAATAATAACCTTCGATCCATGTTTTTTTGCTGTTCTAACTATTTCTGTAACATCAGCAACTATCAGCATCGGGTTTGAGATAGATTCAATATAAACGAACTCAGGTCTCAAAACTGAAATAGTTTTTTCCAATTTGTCAAGATCATACTTACCATTGTCAGGGGTGAAATACTGAATATCAAGTCCTCTGCGGGCTTTGAGCACTGACTCAATAAATGATATTGTACCGCCATAAATTTCTGTAAAGAATAGCCATGGTCTGGTATCTTTTCCATGCTGAAAAATTGAAAGTGCAGTATCAATGGCCGACATCCCCGACTGAGTTAAGAGAGCCCATTCACAACCTTCAAGTTTCATTATTTCCTCTTCGGCTGATACAACAGTGGGGTTGCGATAACGGGAATAAATGTAGATATCAGGTTCCCTTGAATGTTCTGACTCCTTTTTGAAAGCATCAGCCGTAGTTTTTGCATCATAAAGTTCAAAACCTGCATCCCTGTAAACTGGCATACGGGAACTATTAATCTCTTTTCTTTTCATTTCTATCTAAATTTAATTGTTCGTCGATAAGTGTATTTATATTAAGTGGATTAAAATCGATATAAAATAGAATCCGGTCAATAAGTTCACCAATCAAAAATATAATAATTATAAATATGTCAGGATTTGAATTATGTAAAATGAGGCTCATTCCAGGCACAACTAAAAATACTGTTCGAAGGAACCTGAGAGTAATATCAGAGTTATTTAGCTTATTAACTAGCAGTCTGTAAAATATTGATACTAACTTAATTAGTGCCATAAAAACAAAAGGAAGAACAATTCCCGATATAAATGAAACTATAATAAGTGCGCTTATAAATGTCTGACCGCTATGCAGGATAACTGTTTTCTTTCGATCAGTATATATGTATACATTATCAATCAGAAGCAGAAATATCAGTCCGGTTATAGAAGAGGCAATAAGGAGTACAGGGATACGGAGTATTACTGTTACTGAAGAAACACCTGCATAAACAATAAAAGCGGCGATCTCACGGCTTAAGGGTGAGTTTCTAAGATTAATTACCGATCTCCACGACCGGAGTATTCTTCCGAGGTGAAAAAAAGAGACAATACCTGCAATCACCAGAACAGAGATAAAAATTGATCTATCCGGAAAAACTCCACCGATAAATGAAGAAATTATAGTTGCAACAGAAATTGTCGCTAAAAAGCTGAAAATAATCAAACTCAATTCACCTGAAATATTTTTACCCTTTTTATTTTGTTTAACATCTGCCGGACGTGGGATCTCTTTTGGAATGACTACTAAAGGAGTATAGTATTTGTTTGACGTAAATTCGATTGCAGGATTAAGCTTTTTATCGGGGAACCATGAATAGACACTACCAAAGTCAGTATCAGATAGTTGTCCGAACTTAAGGGCTCCTGTAGGGCAGGCAGTTGAACAGGCGGGTTGGCGGCCCTCGATCAATCCTGAATAACAAAGATGACACTTGGATATCGTTCTCTTGCCTGAATCAAATTTTGGTGCATCATAGGGACAGTTCCATTGACAGTATCTGCAACCTATGCACTTATTTTCGTCAATTATTACTGCTCCGGTAACTGATTCCCTGTAAAAAGCTGATGCAGGGCAGCCATTCATACAAACCGCTGATTCACAATGATTGCAGGCTAAGGACAAATTAATAACCGGCAAAACATTCTCTGCTTCGGAATTATAGGTAAATATATTTCTTGGATGAACTGTCCATCCATTTTCAAGAATACATGCTGCACTGCAAGCATTACAATTAACACACCGGGTATGATTAAATATAAATCCGTTTCGCATAACTAATCAACTCCTTCAATTTCGACCCTGTTATCATGAAATGCTGCTCCAAAGCCAATATCAGTTTCCTGCCCGGAAATAAGCTGATTTACTCCTCCTCCTTCATTAAACCATATCCCGTTTGGAAACACAACTAAGCCGGGGAGAACTCTGTTTGTGATTTTCACTCTGCTTATCACCTCACCAATCTGATTGAAAACTCTTATTTTTTGTCCATCAATTAAACTTCGGCTGATTGCATCAACCGGAGAAATTCTGATATAAGGTTCCGGGTTTGTTTCTTTAATTATTTTCAGATTACCAAATTGTGAATGAATCCGGCTACCAGTGTTCGGCGTAAGAAATACTAACGGGTATTTCTTATCTTCCTTTGTATGATTGCTTCCAGTATAATCAGCCAATGGAGAAATTCCCCATCTCATCTTAGCTTCAGAAGAAAAAAGCTCAATTTTACCGGATGGCGTGTTAAATTTCAGATCTTCCCATGCTATTTGCTGAAGTCCTGGCGCAAGTACCGGAGCCATTCGAAGATTATCAAGTGTAATTTCCGAATAACCTTTGATCCGATTTTCAAGCCATTGTTCTATGTTATTATTTCCCGGTTCAGGTATCATCTCCTGGCTGACGTCCAGATTAAGCCTTTTTGCCAGATGGTAATAAATTTCACTCTCAGGCATAACCTCTCCGGGAGATTGAATCACTTTAGGTTTAAATTGAATATATGGAGACCAGTATGATCCGATTATGTCAGATTGTTCAAACATATCCTTCGCGGGAAGAATTATATCAGCATCAGCTGCGGTATCAGTCATGAATTGTTCAACTACAACTTTAAAAGTCAAAGATGAAAAAGCTTTTTTAACACAATTTGTATCAGGTGATTGAAGAAGAGGATTTCCTCTTTCAATCCATACAGCTTTAAGTTCCGGATCTTTGGTTTTCAGCATATCTGATCCCAGCTTTGCCATTGAGATTGTCCTTCTGAATGGCATATCTTTTTCAGAATCAGCAAAATATGATAATGGTTCTTTAACATCATCATAAATATAACTCTGCAGGTTTGCATAGTTAAATCCTGAACCAGATTTACCGATGTTCCCTGTCAGCACTGAGAGTAAAAGTACTGATCTTATTGTCTGGCCACCGTTCTGATGACGCTGTAAACCATAACCAGGGAGGATTGTCAGCGGGCCATTGGTTCCGATTATCCTGGCAAGTTCAATTATGTTTTCTACTGGAATGCCAGTTATCAATTCGGCTTCAGCAGGTGAAATGTGTAACGACTGTCTTAATTCATCAAATCCCATTACATTCTTTGCAATGAATTCATAATCAATCAGATCATTATCTATAAGTATCCGTGCAAGAGCCAGAGCAAGCGCTCCGTCGGTTCCGGGTCGTGGCCTGAAAAGCATATCGGCCTTATCAGCTGTTGGTGTACGCAAAGGATCAATTACTATTATTGTGCAACCCTTTTCTTTTGCTCTCGCTATAAATGAAATCTCCTGAATATTGGTTTCAGCCGGATTTTTTCCCCAGATAATAATTGTTTTAGCATTTTCGAGATCCCAGGGAACATTATGTTTTACAGAACCTAAAGTTAGTCTTACAGCTTCAAGCCCTGCCGGCCAGCAAAGGTTTCCATAGGTCAGGGTCGTTCCTCCGAATGCTTTCCAGAATGAATTTCCAATCTCATTTGTAAGCCCTGACATTCCGCTTCCCCTGTACCATAGAATGCTATGGGAACCCCATTTTTCTTTTATAGCCCCCAACCTGTTCCCTATTAAATCAAGAGCTTCATCAATGCTGATTTCTTCAAATTTCCCCGATGCAGTTTTAATCTTAGGATGAATAATCCTTTCCGGTGAATGTGTTCTTTCAATATATGATAATCCTTTTATGCACGGACCCTCCGGAGTCGCAAGGTTTCCGGAATATGGAAGAATCCTCATTATCCTGTTATTTTCCACCTGCACTCTGAATGAACAAGTGCTATAGCAATTTCTGGGACAAGCAGTTACGAATTCTTCCATTATTCAGATAATAATGGTAAATGTATCAATATAACGTAACAAAACAGTGACTAGAGTTTGGAGTGACTAAAATGCCTAAAGTTAAAATTAACAGATTAGATTATTCGCACTCAATAGTTTGAACTGTCAGGTTATTTTTTGTTTGACCTTGACACATGCCCGGGTTGATGAAATGACAGACTATTTTAAAACCAGTGGTTCTTCAGGAATGATATTACTTATTGTAAGTTCCCTTTTATCCAAATTAGAAATATACACTTCATAAGTTATCTTGTCCTGCCCGATATATTGCATGTATGTATAATCAACTGGACCGGTGGAAAACTTCACAAGTGAACCGCTTATGTTTATTTTTGCAGAAATCTCTGCCTCCGGGTATGCTTTTAAAAAACGTGAATACGCGGATACACCCCCGGCGTCAATATTTCCCAACGTATCAACGTCTTCGGTCTTTTCCGAAGTACTGACAATTACCTCTGTGAATACAAGATCGGATATATTTCTGATTCTGACATCAGTTGGCCCTTCCGGGGAAAACCCCTTCTTTTTGCAGGCAAGAACTGATAATAGCAAAAGGGAAATTATAAGAAGCTTTTTCATGATCAGGAATAAAAATTAACTACTACTAACTGACCAGAAATATAGTAAATAAGTTGCAAAGAGATTAAATAATAATGAGACAATTTAACGGTACCCATCCTTTGTTTCCGTCTGAGAGTCTGATCTCCAACCATTCGCCTACTTCATCTTCAACGGTAACCTTGGTGCCTTCATGTAAAACAAAAAGATCATTTCCGCTTTTGTCAGGCGAACTTTTACCGTTCACCATCGGGCTGGATATTATTGCTTTATGACTATCATAAACCAAAGATTTATTATGTATTGTAAAAGCTAAAGAGGTCAACGACAGAAATATAAAGAAGATAGCTAACCAGAATCCGATTATTTTATACTTGTACCCCGGTGAATAGATATATAAGGATAATAATAAAAGAAAAAGGATAAATGAAGTTATACTTATTTTTGCCCAGCTATTTGTTGACAGAAATAATGAGACAAAATTATACCATCTTACAAAAAAGAGTTCGGGAATTTCCTGAAAACGATCTACATTCAGAGTTCTGGCAATCTGAAGATTATAATTTATATCTTCATTTGCCGGATTAAGACGATATGCGCGTTCGTAGAACAGAATTGCTGAAGGAATATTATTAAGTTTAAAATATGCGTTTCCTATGTTATAATCCAGATTTGCTGACCGGTAGCCAGTATTATAAATCTCTGTCCAGCTCTGCAACGCCTCCTTATAACTGCCTGCTGTAAAATAAGTAACTCCCTGATAGAATTTGTCCTTATTCGAATTTTGTGAATCGACAACCTGTACAAAAAATGAGATGAAAAGCAGAATTAAAATATATCGTTTTTTTGAGTTCATTTTCTAGCCTATTAAGTTTTCAACCGACTTAATAAATTGTGATGCTCCCTCATAAACAGATGCAGCCTCAGTATCTGACGATGAAGGCGCAAACCGTACAAATTCACAGGTATCAAGAATTTTGGACAGACTTTGTATATTATCTTCCTCAATACCTTGTTGCTGAAGTGCGGATATCGCATTAGTCCTGGTAAGATCGGAGACAGGAATATTCAGTTTATCACTAAGATAGCCCCAGATAGCCTTCAGAATCTCATCATAGAATTTATCAATTTCTTCTTTTTTCAGGCAAACGGATGCACTATAAAGCCTTTTAATAGCAATCTTTCCGGCTTTCCTGTTCTTTACAAGTGATATGTCCGAATTTCGTCTGATATGTTCTCTTCTCAAAAAGAGAACCAGCAGAAATGCAAGAAGTGAAAAAGCGTAAGAACTATAAAATGCCTGTTTTGACAAGAATACATTATCCGATTTTTTGAGGATTCCCGGATCTGATTTTATAAATCTTATATCTTTCCCGAGATATTTAACATCTTCCTTTGATATTCCACCGTAAACCGTGATCCCCGTATTCTGATCATTTACTTTTTGAGCTTTAAAATGGAACTCCTCTGTTGTCAGTTTTTCATATCTACCTGTGCCAATATTGAAGTATGAATAAGAAATGGGGGGAATGGTAAAGTCTCCATAGTGCCTTGGTATCATCAAATATTCAAAAGATTTTTGTCCGGTTGTTCCATTGGAACTATTCTTAAGCTCATCTGCAATCTTGGGATCATAAACTTCAATATCCGGAGACAATTTAAGTACAGGAGCTGATGCAATTTTCAGGTTTCCGTTTCCTGCGATTGTTATCTTGAAATTTATAGCATCATTTACATTGACAGATTCTTTGTTCAGCGTTGCTTTGAGGCTGATTTTTCCAACCACTCCCGAAAAATCATTAGGCTGAACACCTGGCAGAGGTTTAACTTTAATTTTGATTGATTGACTTGCAACTGCCTTTGGAACATTCTGATACGATGAAAAGAAGTCGCCAAAAGGATCAGACTGTCCGGTTCTTACTTTTTGTTGTATTAGTACAGAAATCTGAACAGGATCAATTTTTATTTCACCGGTAACCTGAGGATATAATAGAAACTGCTGGACCACACCTGAGCCATAAACTGTTCCATTAACATTCTCCTGCCGGAGTGAAGTAAGCGGTGGTGTTTCAATATCCGATTTAAGGAAACTATTAAATGGTGGATACTTGATTTCATTAATGCCTGCAATATTTACCCGTGAATAAATTTTAACAATTGCAACGACAGGTTCACCCAGAAAAATTTCTTTCCGGTTAACCGAAAGATTGATAAAGAGATCTTTTCCCGATGATTCTACTTCAGAATTATCTGATAAGTTGCTTTTGCCGGGTGAAATGTTTTGTTTTTGAGAAGCACTGCCTACGACCTCAATGTGCATCGAATCGGAAGAGTAAGTTTTGTTTTTAAGAGTAAATGTAGCTGGTGAAAGGATATATTTTCCTTCTTTAACAGCCTGAAGATAATAAACATAAGAATAAGAGGTCGCATTAGACATCTTTCCGTTTATTATTTGTGTACTCGAACTGTAGGATGTTTGCGGACCCATAATTTTATAGAATCCGCTGAATGAAGGGGCAGAAAACTCTCCTCCACCGGAATTGACTGTCCACATTACGGTGAACTGGTCTCCTGTATTTACCACTGCAGGGAATTCAGCTTTAATATAAACATCCTGCCCTGAAACTGAGTATGATAATAAGAAGATTAAAATATATAATAATGCATTTTTCATTTTCATTCTATACAATTACCAGTTTTTCACTGTTCTGACTTTTGCTTTAGCCGCTTTTTCAAGTTTAACTTTTTCCTGAACATTTTTTTCATCATTTGCAATTGAATTCAACAGTCTCTGAGCATCCTCTTTGGATATTTCCTGTTTCTGGGGCTGTTGTTGCTGTTGCTTCTGATCCTTATCATTATTCTGGTCTTTTTGCTGATCTTTATTTTTATCATTCGAATCTTTCTGATCCTTCTTTTGATCTTTTTTATTTTTATCCTTGTTCTTATCTTGCTTATCTTTATCCTGTTGCTGTTTTTTCTGCTGTTCCTGCTGAAGTTTTAATAAATCCTGCGCATAAGACAGATTATATTTAGCTTCCCGATTACCGGGACGGAGCTTGAGTGAGTTCTTATAAGCTTCAATACTTTCCTGAAGCTTATTTGCTTTAAGTAAGGAATTTCCAAGATTATATAATCCAGCCGACTTCTTAAGCTTATCATCATTCTGGTTAGTATTCTCAACAAATTGTTTGCCAGCTTCTTCAAACTTATTCTGTTTGTATAGTGCATCTCCAACATTAAATACTGCATCAGGAGATTGTTTATTTTTATCAATAGCTTTCCTATATGATATTTCAGAATCTGAAAATTTATTCTTCTCATACTCCCTGTTACCCTTCCTGATGAATTTCTTGTCGGTTTGTGCATTCAGAGTGGCAGTAATAATCATGAATACACAAAAGATAAGACTTTTATGTAATGATTTGTATTCTAATTTTTGAATCACTCCCGACATAACAATTTACGCAATAAATTATACTTTAAATTTAAATAAACGGATGTTTGCCAATCTTCTGTTTTTTCTTTCCATAATTATAAAATCAGCAAACAACATCAATATAGCTAAAGCTGCAAATATCTGGAACTGGTCATTATATTCAGTATACATAGTACTTTCAAGATCCTGCTTTTTCATTTTTTTTATCTGAGCATAGATTTCATCCAATCCAATATTTGAATTGCTTGCTCTGACATAATTGCCATTTGTACTTAGTGCTATTTTCTTAAGGATTTCTTCATCAAGCTTCGTTACGACCGTATTACCGTTAACATCTTTAAGATAGTCTTTCTTCCCATTGTTTAGTAAAGGTATCGGCACTCCATCCGTTGATCCTATACCAATAGTATGAATAACAATGCCTGCTTTTGCTGCTTCTTCCGCTTCTTTTACAGGGTCATCTTCGTGGTTCTCTCCATCGGTAATAATTATCATGGCTTTACTTTTCCCATCACCCGGACTGAATGATCTTGCCCCCAGATTAATTGCTGCTCCGATAGCAGTTCCCTGTTTAGGCACCATATTCGGATTAATTGCAGAAAGAAACATTTTTGCAGAGATATAATCTGTTGTAATCGGAATTTGGATATATGCATCTCCTGCAAAGACAATTAATCCTATTTTATCATTATCAAGGTCGTCAACCAGCCGGGTTATAGCCTGTTTTGCTCTGGTGAGACGGTTAGGTTGAATATCTTCCGCAAGCATTGAGTTACTAACATCAAGAGCAATTATCACCTCTACTCCCTGCTTTTTGACATCTTCAATTTTAGATCCAAACTGTGGCCTGGAAAGCATGATTATTCCTGATGAGACGGCAATTAGTTGCAATATGAATTTTATTACCGGACGAATCCCCGACATTTCAGGAACAAGTCCGCTGACAAGGGTTACGTCGCCTAACCGTTTTAATGCATTCCTTTTTCTTATCTCATTTAAAATAAATAATAGTATGACTGCCGGAAGCAGAAGCAACAGGTACAAAAAATCAGGATGTGCAAATCTGAACAATTGCATATTCACAATTACATTTAAGTAAGGTTCTTGAATATCGTATTTCTCGCAGTTATCTCAAATATCAGCATGCAAAAGGCAAGGATTGCCGGGAATAAGAATTTTTCTTCTTTCCTGCTAAACTGCCGGACATCAATTTTTGATTTCTCAAGTTTGTCTATTTCTCTATAAACCTGTATAAGTTTGTCATTATCAGTTGCCCTGAAATATTTCCCTCCTGTATTTTGTGCTATTTCCTGAAGAATTGCTTCATCTATCTCTACCGGCATATCCTGATATTGTATTCCATAAGGAGTCTGAACAGGATATGGAGCCATTCCCTGGGTACCAACTCCAATTGTATAAACCCTTATCCCAAAAGTCTTTGCGATACCAGCAGCAGTTGCCGGCGCAATTTCGCCCCTGTTATTTACACCATCTGTCAGAAGGATAATAACTTTACTTTTTGCTTTTGAGTCTTTTATTCTGTTGACAGCAGTGGCAAGTCCCATTCCAATAGCTGTACCATCTTCAATCATTCCACTCTGTATTTCACGAAGCAGATTAATAAGTACAGCATGATCAGTTGTCAGCGGACATTGAGTAAAAGATTCTCCACTGAATACCACAAGACCGATCCTGTCATAGGGTCTTCCTGAAATAAACTCAGTAGCAATATTTTTTGAAGCTTCCAGCCTGTCAGGTCTGAAATCACGCGCGAGCATACTTCCTGATATGTCCTGAGTGAGAACAATATCAATGCCTTCCGTTGAAATATCCTGGAATTTGTCAGTTTTCTGCGGGCGGGCAAGTACAATTATCAAAAGGGTTAATGCAATTGTTCTGAGCGCAAAAAGAATATGTCGAAGGTAGTTTCTGAAAGTGATTCCTGCTTGGGCAAAAGACTGTAATCCTGGCATCCTTAAGGAAGCGGTTACACTCTGCTGTTTCAGAATATAGAAAGCAATCATTGCCGGTATTGCTATCAGAAGATATAGAAAGAGTGGCTCGGCAAAAGTTATCCCGTTCATACGTTACCCTCCTTCTCACTTATTTTTTCCCCGACTGGTTCAAATACCAATTCATTCTCCTTTGTTGCAAGCACAAAATTCCATGAAGTTTGAAAGTGAGATTCATTCTCAGGAGCAACAGGATTATATTTGGCGAATTTTACAAGATCGGCGCCTGTCAGCACTGATTTGAGGTCATTATAAGAACCGTTCTTCTTAAAACCTGTCTTAACGAGAGCTTCAAGTGTCTCAGCAGTAGTTAATTCAAGCGAGTACACTCTGAATCTGTTTTCCAGATACAGGCGTAATATTTCAGTCAGTTTTGTATAGTATCTTTTAATCTCCCCCTTTTGCCAGAGTTCTTCACTTTTCAGCTTTTCCAGTTCCCGGAAGGCAATCACATGCGCGGGATCGGAAGGAATAAATATATCTATACCTTTTTCAGATTTTTTATGATTTCGTAAAAACCTGATTATTGCCCAGCCAATACCAGCAGCCAGAATAATCAGAAGAACCCATGGAAGTACCTCTCCAATTGTTATTGGCGCTTTGTAGGGTTCAATGATATCAAATATTTTTGCTGTAGTATCTGCAGGAGCAATTTTAACCCGCATAACTTCGAGCATGGAATAATCAGAATAATATCTTTTGAGTCCACCTTCATTTTTTGCCTCTGCAAAAACCGGGGGGACTTGATAACGTCCTGAATCAAATGATGTTATGAGATACTTATGTATTATTTTAACCCTTCCGTTCTGGCTTGATATACTATCTGTCTTTGGTCCGGATATAATATCAATATTTTTACATAATGTATCTTTGAAAACTGGTATTATGAGCCGGAGGTTGGATGGCTTATCAACAGTAATTGTAAATTTTATCTGATCACCGATAAATATTCTCGTGGAATCAAATGATGAAGTGATTTTTACATCCTGCCCAATGGAAGAAGAAATGAATGAAATAAATAGAAATATAGTGATACTCAACTTCTTCATAACCATTATCTTTTCTCAAACAGTTTTATAAGTGGTTTAACATAATCCAGATCGGTTCGGAATTCTGTAGAATCCACGCCACATCTTTTAAAGATATTTTTGATGATTTCAATATGACTGTTCCACCATTTTTCATAAGCTCTCCTGGTAGCAGCAGAGGAGGTATCTATCCATTTCTCTTCTCCTGTTTCCGAATCGGAGACCTTTACCAATCCAAGGTCAGGCATCGCCTGCTCCAATGGATCATAAACCTTCAGGGCAACAATATCATGTTTGTTCGAGGCAATTTTAAGAGCATCTTCAAATTCTGGTACGATGAAATCAGAAAGAATAAATGCTGTGCATCTTTTTTTTATGGCATTTGTCAGGAAGCGCAATGGTTCATCCAGATTAGTTAGTTTGCTCTGCGATGTAAAGTCAAGAAGTTCCCTTATTATCCTCAGAATATGCCTGCTCCCCTTTAGTGGTGGTATGAATTTTTCAACCTTATCGGAAAAGAATATAACGCCTATTTTATCATTATTATATATTGCAGAGAAAGAAAGAACAGCTGCTACTTCAGTCATTAAATCTCTCTTGTAGCTGACCTTCGTCCCGAAATTTCCTGAACCACTTACATCAATAAGTAACATTACTGTAAGTTCCCGCTCTTCTTCGAAAACTTTTACATAAGGATGGTTGAATCGTGCAGTCACATTCCAGTCAATACTTCTGATGTCATCCCCATACTGATATTCTCTTACCTCACTGAATGCTATCCCGCGTCCTTTAAAGGCGCTATGGTACTCACCGGCAAATATATGCCGGCTTAATCCCTTTGTCTTTATTTCAATTCTACGGACTTTTTTTAATAATTCAGTCGCTTCCACTTTACAACAAATTACTTTTCAGATTCAATAGCTATAACACAGGACCATTTCCCGTCCATAATCTCAATAAAGTAAACTTTTCCACCATGTTTGTCTATCCATTTATTCTCTCCACTCTTCACATATTGAGCGTTGAATTCCTTTACTTTTGTAGCTCTCATATTTACATCACAAATTATTCTCTCACTTCTGCAGACAGAATCAGGATTAAGAAAAAACAATACAGTCTGGTTCTCCGGATTATCAGAGTATTTCAGATAACTAAACTTACTATTTACCACATTATTATAATTCATCTCGTTTCGATTCTCCTTCATGTACCTTAGAATATCCTTTGCTTTATAACCAATAAGATTCTGACTATCAGCATAAATGCAAGTCAACATCAGCGTTGTAGATAATGTGATGATCTTCATGCAGTATCTGCTATGGAACTTCAACAACATTAAGAATTTCGGAGATTATATGATCCTGGTTAATGTTCTCAGCTTCAGCTTCATACGTAAGGCCAATCCTGTGACGCATTACATCATGACAGATGGTCCTTATATCCTCAGGAATAACATAACCCCTTCTCTTTATAAATGCGAAGGCTTTTGCCGCGAGTGCAAGATTAATAGAAGCTCTGGGCGATGCTCCGTAGGAAATCATATTTTTAAAAACAGGGAGTCCATATTTTTCAGGATTACGACTCGCGAAGACTATATTCAAAATATAGTTCTCGATTTTCTCATCCATATAAACTTCCCTTACAACATTCCGGGCTCTTATTATATCTTCAGTTTTCAAAACTGTGTTTGCTGTCGGGAACTCCTTTGCAAGATTCTCCCGGATTATCAGTTTCTCTTCATCCATAGCAGGATAATCGATAATGACCTTCATCATGAACCTGTCGATCTGTGCTTCCGGCAAAGGATAAGTTCCCTCCTGTTCAATGGGGTTCTGAGTTGCAAGAACCAGGAATGGTTCAGCTAGTTTAAAAGTATTCTCGCCGATTGTGATCTGCCTCTCCTGCATTGCTTCAAGCAACGCACTCTGGACTTTTGCAGGCGATCTGTTAATCTCATCCGCAAGAATAAAGTTTGCGAATACGGGTCCCTTCTTTACTATAAACTCCTCCTTCTTCTGACTGTAAATCATTGTACCAATAAGGTCAGCAGGAAGTAGGTCAGGGGTAAATTGAATTCTGCTGAATTTTGCATCTATTATCGATGCAAGCGATTTGATCGCAAGTGTTTTTGCAAGACCCGGAACCCCTTCGAGCAGAATGTGTCCATTAGCAAGAAGGCCTATCATAAGGCTGTCGGTCAGATGCTTTTGCCCAATGATAACTTTGTTCATCTCCATTCTGACAATGTCGACGAAGGAACTCTCCTTCTCAATCTTTTCATTTAAAATCCTGATGTCAGCAGTTTGCTCCATAGTTTAAAAATTTAAGCTGCAAATATAATAAATTGAGTATCATTAACCATACCTGATTTCTCAAGGGAAATCAGCATACAAAAGAACTCCAGGAATGTTTAACTTCTTGTTAAG
>Ga0209638_1000769_pt1 | contig 20993 bp, 19 predicted proteins | sample BarGraNGADG00211_FD_184490 | JGI IMG/M metagenome (GOLD analysis project Ga0209638, IMG submission 184490) | Arctic peat soil microbial communities from Barrow, Alaska - Barrow Graham LP Ref core NGADG0002-211 (SPAdes) (version 2) | ecosystem: Environmental > Terrestrial > Soil > Wetlands > Peat...
GTGGGCTGGTCGTGGCATCAAGTGGACCAGCGGCTCACCTCGCGACCTCGACCGACGGATCGCACTGGCACCTGCTGCCCGCAGGAGCGTTCCCGGCGCGGTTCGCGCTCAACGACCTGCACGATGCAGCGATGGGCTACGTCGCCCTCGGCCACTGGCTGACGACAAGCGACGGCGTCGGGCACGCGGCCGCGCTCTGGTCCCCTGATGGGCGGCACTGGTCCGCGACGCCGACGCTCCTGCCGACCTCATCCACGAGCAGGCCGGAGGTCGGGTCTGCGGTCGACACGCTCGTCGTCGGGCCTAACGGCATGATCGCGGTCGGGCGCGGTGTCACGACCCCCGGGGCCGCTCTCTGGTGGCAGTCATCAGACGGCCGACGCTGGCAGCCCCTGCCAACCTTCGCTCCGCTCGGGCCGACGACGTGCCCCAGCGACGGCTGCAGCGTTCAGCCCAACGGCACGCTCGTGGGCGACGGCCAGCGCATCGTGGCGCTACGGGGTGGCGCTGACGGCGGAGTCTGGACCTCGACCGACGGTCTCGCGTGGCGGCGGCTCCCCGCTACGGGCGACATCCCGAGCGATCAAGCGTATGAGGCCGTCCTGCTGCCGGGTGGCGTGCTGCTCTCCGATGGCACGACCTACTGGTTCGGCGAGGCAGAGGCGCGGTAGCGCGGCGCAGGCGCCGCATCTGCCTCAATGGCACATGTGCGCGACCCCGGCCCATCGAGGGCGCGTAACCCGCCGTACGCGACCACGTGCCCACGTGGCGCCGGGCGCGGAACCTACCGGCGGCGCTGCGCCTCCACTCCGGCGATCAGGTCGGCAGGTCGACCGCCAGCGCCCGGGCAAGTCGGTCGACATTCTCCATGCTGATGTTCCGTCGCTCGCGCTCAACGGCGAGACGACGCTCGTCGACCTCGACCATACTTTCGACGTGACGATGCACCTGAGGGCGCCCTTCACGCTGGACGCGTGGGACGTGGTCGCTGACGAGCCGACGCCCGATAGAGGTCCGGCCACTGCCCGGGTGCTTCTTCGCAAGACGTACGTAGGGCCGGTCTTGGTGGCGACGGCAAGCGGGCATGCGCGGACCACGTTCTGCCCGGGCGGCTCGTCCTACGTTGCGCGAGAGCGCATCGTCGGCACCCTCAACGGACGCGAGGGCACGTTTGTGCTGGAACACCGGGCGTCCATGAGCGAAGGCCATCCGGTCGTAATGGACGCGATCGTCGTGGATGGTTCGGGGACAGGCGCACTCACAGGGATCGTCGGGAGCGGGCACGTGACACACGAGGTGCTGACGCTCGACCTTGGTCTACCCACGGGATAGGTCCACCCCGACCCTCGATCCGCCGGAAGCCGGGCCGGGAGCGTCGACCACGGGCCGCAAGTCGCAGAGCGGCACGGTGCGCCCGTAGCGGGGTCGCGTCGCCACCATCGGGCCCCCCTGTGCGCGACCTTGCGCCCTTCTGGGCGTCTGGGCCGCCGTACGCCGCGTCGGGCGAAGGTGGTGAGGCAGCGAGACCTACCGGCTGCGCTCTGCCTCGACCCCGGCAGGTCAGTGGTCCGGGCCGAGGACCTTCTTGGCGTCTTCGAACTGCTGCGCGCTGATCTCGCCACGGGCGAACCGTTCGCGGAGGATCTCGTTCGGCGTCGGGCGCGAGGGGTCGTGCATCTTCGCCGGTCCGGCGTGCGAGAGGTGCATGACGGCCCAGACGACGAGGACGATGAGCGCGATCAACAGCAGGAGGCCGATGAGCAGCCAGAACCCGCCACCCGCGCCGCCCCAGCCCCCGCCGTAGTACATCATCGATGCGTTTCCTCGCCGTCGAACGGTCCATGCTCCCGGGCCATTCGGTGACATCCTACGCCGCCTCCTGCGAGCGGCCGTGCTTCTGCCACGCGATGACGTGGCGTTGAGGGTTTGCCTACGAGACGGCCGAGCGCGGTTCCTCGGTCGCGCCGTGCCTTGGTCTCCTCCTCCTCCTCGGCGACAAGAGCACGCCGGTCGTGATGCTCCGATGACCGCTACGTCCGCGGCTGCCGGGCGGGCCGACACCGAGGCGCGAGCCCGATCGCGTTCGCGGACGTCGGCCCACTCAACAGTCAGTCGCGCTCAATGCCCGCCCGGTGCGTCCAGCGCCCCTTCACCGTCAGATCATCGTGGTGGCTGCGTCCGCGGCCTCTCGCCCTCAGGGCACGAGCCGGAAGGATGCTGGACGTTTCGGATGTCCGCATGTGCACGCCCCATGGCGTGCGGAGATCCCTTCACTCGAAAACCACGTCGGGTGCGTGCGGCCCGACCGACAGGTTGGCCACACGTCGGGCTGTAGCCGCGTCTTGAAGGTGCTGGCCGTTGACGACAACGTGTCTGAGCGCGAGACCCTCGACCGCATGTTCCTCGTCGGCGCCCTCAAAGACCGGCACCTCCGTGCCGGGGCCGGGTCGGGTAGGACGGAACTGCGCGTACCAGGTCCAGTTGTTTGAAGGCCGCAGGAACGACGGCGCGCTGATGTCGTCGAACGTCAGGTCGCGGATGACCCCGAGGGCGGCCGCGGGATCGCGCACACCGATGACCTGCTCGATGAGGTGGTCGACGTGCGGACCGACCTCGATCGCACGGTAGGTCACGCGCTCATAGGTGGCCCCGTCACGCACGACGACCGACATGGCCCGACCCGAGTCGAAGACATGGTTGTGCTCGAAGCGGATGTCCGAGAAGCTCGCCGCTTCCGACTCGCTGCCGAGCTTGAGTGCGGCATCGCGGGCGCTCACAAGGTTGTTGGTGGCGAGGATGCGCGCGGGGTTCCCCGAGAGGTCGCTGTTGCGCGTCGCCTTCACGCAGATCGCGTCGTCCTTTGTGTAGATGAACGAGCGATCGATGGTCACGTCGGACGACATATCCACGTCGATGCCGTCCGTGTTGAGCGTCGTTCGGTCGTTGATCACCTTGATGTTCTCGAAGGCGACGCCGCTCGACGCGAGCACGTGAAGCGACCAGGCCGCGGCGTTGCAGAAGAGCACGTCCCGGACGCTGACCTGCGTGCTCTCGCGCACGCGCAGGAGATTGGGAGCGATGCCGTGCTGGTCGCGGAGGACGCTGCCTGCACCGTCGACCGTTCCGCGACCGCTGATCCGCACGTTCGTCGCGTGGTCCACGAGGAGCAGGCGCGAGAAGGTCATCGTCCGACCGTGGTAGCGCAGGTCTGGCGAGAGGCTCGCGTCGGCGGCGCTCTCATGCCGTCCAGGATCGATTGGGTAGTCGTGTGGGTCAGACGAACCCTGAAGGAGGGCGCCTGGCGCGAGGTAGAGGGAGACGTTGCTCCTCAGCCTGAGCGTCCCGCTCCGGTACACACCCCGCGGAAGGACCACCGTGCCTCCGCCCGACAGGCGCGCGGCGCGGTCGATCGCGGCCTGCAGCGCGGTCGTCGCCAACGATCGACCGCTCGGGTCGGCGCCGAAGTCGGTGACATCAAGAACGTCAGGCAGGCCGTGGACGGGGGCATCGTCTTCCATCGGGTCTGGCAGAAGGAAGAGCGGCGCGAGCTGATCGATCCACACCACCACGCTCGCCGGAGCGGGAAGGTCGAAGCTCAGGACGGTGCCCGTTACCCTCGAAGACGCGACGCGCTCCGCGGGGAAGAAGGTGTGGGTCCGGATCGGGCTCGTGACCTCGACCTCCACCCGGGCGCCGCTGCGCATCGCGAAGCGCGCATAGCTGATGCCTGCATACCGCTCGACAACGACAGGCGCGCCGAGCACCCGCACGCGGTGGCTCTCGCTCGAGTCGGCCAGCAGCGGCTCTCGGTCCATCTTGCCGCTGCCCTACGCGGGGGCTTCTGGTGTGGGCGATGGCGCAGCCGCCGGGCGACGGCCAAACGCCAAGGCGTCCAGCGATCCCGCCTGCGCCACAGGCGTGGCTGGCTCGAGGTCGCTGCCTCTCATGCGCCGAGCCCGCAGGTGCTCGCCCGAAACACCGTCACATGTGCAGTGGGGACCGCCAGGACGAGCGATCCGGCAGGAAATGGGCCAGGACGGTCGAGACGATGCTAATGACGATCGCGCAGAGCAGGGCCGCCACGAACGCGTCCAGACTGAGGTGCGGCGGGAAAGTGGCGAGCTTGAACCCGAGCGAGAACGTATCGGAGACGAGCGCGAGAAGGAGCATCAGCACGGCGTTGATGACGAGGCCGAACAGCCCGAGCGTCAGGATCCGCGCCGGCAGTGAGAGAAGCTCCACGATCGGCTTGAGATAGGCGTTGATGAGCCCGAAGATGAGGGCGACGACCAGGAGCTTCCACCAGTCGCCTGCTGGGAACGTTCGGGCCGCCGGGAAGGTGACATTCGGCACGAACCGCACCGCCACCCAGAGCGCCACGGCATTGACGACGGTCCTGATGGCCAGCGGTCGCATGGGTGATCCTCCCCCTCCTGATGACCGACTCCGCGACCCCTTGGTGCGGAGGGGAGGTAGTCGACGTTAGTGCTCCGCTTGATCCCGGAGCCTCTGCAGTCTGCCCCGCGGCACGACCGCGTCATTACGGGCCGTCATGGCGCTCACTTCAGGCCGATGCAGCGTCCGTCAACCCGGCGTCATTACGGTTGTCATCGGCGTCCTCGCGGGGAGGTCGGGAAGGGCTCCCTCAGCCTCGAGAACCAGATCGCGCTCCCGCACGTAACGAGTGCATCGGCCCGGCCCGCTCGGGCCCACCTCGAGAGGTTGTGCGATGCGCGTCCCTGCGACCTTCCTGCCCGGTCTCGCCATCGCGGCGAGCGTGGTGCTCAGTGGCTGCTCGTCGGCCGCGACCCCGGCGCCAACACCGGCTCCTACGACGGCGGCACCAGGGGCTGCAAGCGCCGCCGCGGCGTCCCTGCCCGCAGGCGCGCAGGTCACGATCGGGACAGGCAGCTCCGCGACACTCGGCACGTACCTGACCGGCGCCGGTGGGATGACCCTTTACATCCGGACCTCGGACCCGGCCGGTGGTTCGTCGTGCACCGGCGGATGCGCGTCGGCCTGGCCGCCGCTTACCGTCGCCGCCGGCATGCAGCCGCTCGCTGGCACCGGCGTAACTGGACCCCTCGCGACGTTCGCCCGGTCCGATGGGTCGCTCCAGGTGACGTACAACGGCCGGGCCCTCTACTACTACGCCTCGGCCACCAAGCCGGGTGACACGACCGGCCAGGGTGTCGGCGGCGTCTGGTTCGTCGCCCCCGTCAGCGGCAGCGGCGGCCCAGCTTCCCAGGCACCGAGCCCCTCCCCTGCGGCACCGTCCGCCGGCGCGAGCAGCAGCTACTAGCACCGACGGGGTCGCGCACCACCTGCGGCGAAGGGAGCGGACGCGATGATCGCCGGCGTTCCCTATTGCGCGCTCACCTCGAAACCCCATCGGGGTCGCCTTGGTTCTTGAACAGGTTCCCGAGGTTGGGCCTCGAGCGCGAGGTCGTGGTTCTCGTTGAGCTCCCGGAGACCGCCATCCGTCTCGACGAACTTCTTTACGTCGGGCTGACCCGGGCCACGACGCAGCTCGTCGTCATCGCGTCGCCGGGGATTACGAGCCGCCTGGCATGAGCGCGATGCCCGAGCCGATCGTACGGCGCGATTTCGTGAGCGCGGAGTTGATGGCCGGGTACCGGCCTGCTGGGGCCACGCGAACAAGCGGGTCGTCTACGAGATCGCCTGCCCGCCGGGCGCGGTCCACGGGGGCAACCTCTGCTACAGCCGTTGGGCAGCCATGGCGTTGCCGGAGGGCCTCGATCCGGCCCACGACGCCTCGCTCGTCCGCGTCCAGGACGGCTTCTACGACGACGCGCCAACACTCGATCCGCAGGCCGGCATGGAGTGGCACGTCAACTTCGCCGACCCGCACCTCTTCGTCGCCTACGGGTTTCCGCGCCGCCCTCCTAGAGTCACGCCGAGAACGCGCGCCGCGCCCCGGACGATGGAGAGCTCGGATCCCTCCCGATCCCCCTTCTTTCGACTGCCCGTACATCGGTCGGAATGAGTGCGCCCACGGACCGCGACCACGACCCGCTCGACCGATTCGTGCCCTTTGGGTGGCTACGTCAGGCGCAATGCCGCTCGACGGTCGACGCGAGCGCCGCAACGCTGCAGGAAAGCCGTCGGAGGCGACGAGGCTCGGTCAGGGTGGCGGGGCGAGAACGGCGCCCGCTACCGGCCGAGCCGCAGCCCCGCGGACGAGTCCGAGCTCGGCTCGAGGGAGGCGGCATGGATCCGCAGTCACCGAATTTAGCCACTCGCCTGCGCCGGGCCGGCGTCGACCAAAACATCGCGGCGCTCCTGGTCGCAGCGCTCGACGTCGAGTTTGGCGTGGACCGACTTCGCGACGACGACCTCTCCGCGGCGCGACACGTGACCGACTGCATCGAGGCGGCCGCACGCTCGGCCGGCTGCGCCGCCGTGAGCAGGGTCGTGTTCGAGGTCCTCGAGCTCCTCGGCGAGAGGCCCGACCTCCGCGCCAAGCTGGCGCGACCGCCCGAGCCGGCGCACGCCTGACGCCACGGAGCAGGGCGAGACGACGAGGGGGCATAGCGCGACCGCGGTCGTCACGCGGCCAGGGGACCGCCGGCCTTCATCAGACGAGCTCCGTCAGCCGCGCCAGTCGAGCGCGGCGGTCGTCCCGTCAATGGCCCATGAGGAACGACGCCGATGGACACGACACCGACTTGGCGCCGTCGCCGCTACTTCTCGTTCTTGACCCGGGCGCCCTCGTGGTCGCGCGACGATGCCAGGACGACACGCCTTCACCGCGCTCACTTGAGGCAGCCCGCTGCGCCGCCCGCGACCAGCGTGCTCAAGGCGCAGATCGCGGCGCGAGGGTAGGTGGGACCCATGGCCGCCGCGGTCGCCGCCGGGTCGTTGGCCTGCGTCACCTGCTGGGGCGAGGAGGCGAAGCTCGGGCTCGCCAGGATCTCGCGGAAGAAGAGGATGTGGGTAGCCCCTGGCTGCGCCGCGGAAAGCGGCAGGAAGGTCGCGCCGGGGATGCTCTCGATGGCGGCCCGCTGCGCTTCGGTCCCCAGCACGTAGGCGTACTCGCCGGTCGCGTCGAGCTTCGTCCCGTCATCGGCGCGACACCCCGGGTCCGTGCCCCCACCGGGCAGCGGGTTCATCACCGTGGGGAGCGTCGCGGTCGCGAGCCCGACGCACATGGACCAGTAGCGGACCTCCTCACTGGCGGCCGGCCAGGGGGACGGGTGGTCGCCCGCGGCGTACGTCGGCGCCTTGGCGCGGATCACGACCACGTCGCCCGGTCCCGGTGGCGCGAGATAGGCGGCCACGTAGGCCGCGTCCACGTTTGGCGTGAGCGCCTCGAAGGTCTCCTTGAAGAACTCCAGCTGGCCGACCGCCCGCGCCCTTGCTGAAGGACTCGGCGCCGCCGGCGTCGCGGTCGGCCCGGAGGAAGGCGTGGATGCCGGCGCGGTCGAGGGCGAAGTGCGGGTCGCGCACGGCGTGAGCGACGCCGACGGGTCGCCAGGCTCCAGCGTCAGCGTCGGCGGGGTGACCTTCGAGAAGTCTCCGCCGGCCGGGAGGTACACGCGGTACTCGAGGTAGCCCTGCCCGGTGGTCGTTCCAAGTGGCGCGAGCGGGAGCGTGCTCCCCTGACCCGGCGCCACGTCCTCACGAAGGGTCACCGTGAAGTGGCCGCCGGGCGCAGCCTGCTGTTGCCACGGATTGACGCTGCCCTGATCCGGGGTGATCTGGTAGTCCGCCAGCGCGGAACTCAACCCGTTGCTTGTGAAGGGGGCAGTCTTCGCGTCATAGACCTGGAGCGAGGCGTAGCGCGCGTCGGGGAAGGTGCCGGACACGACGATCCGCAGGCCTGGCGCGACGTGGAACGGCTCGAGCCAGTACTTGGCCGCAGTGTCCGGAAGACCAGCATTCGGCGAGGTCGCCGAGGATACGGTCGCGGCGATGTACCAGGGGCACGCCAGCGCGGCGGCCGGCGGGGAGGCTGTCGCCACCGCCGATGCGCCCGCTGCGGAAGGCGAGGTGGATGCGATCGGCGTAGCAGTTGCCGCTGGCGAACACCCAGATATGAGCGCGAGCATCCACAGAGCGAGCGCAGCGTCGCGTACACGCAACCACAGCCCGCTTGGGGTGGCCGTCCGGCCACGAAGCCCGGGTGCCCGGTTCACTCCAAACATGGGTCGACCAACCCTACGTGTCCTCGGCGGGCTTGAGCCAGCCCCCAATCGACATCGTGTCGAGCGCAATGATGACGCAAGGAGGCAGATAGCGATTCGACAGGTGCCCGCCACCGTGGCGGGCTGCGACATCGCTGGCCCATTTCGCCTGTTGCAGTCCCCGCACCTCGTGGCACGCTTGACGATGCCAGGCCGCCTCTGGCGGGCAGCTGGGAGGCATTCAGCCGTGATCGACAGGCCCCCACCGGTGCGGCGCTGCCGGTGACAGCAGGATCTCGCTGGATCGCGTGGCAACAGCCCGGACTCAGGGTTGCCGACGAAGGGCCCGCCCAGCCTGATGATGAACGAAGGACTTCAGGCTCGCGGGCGAGCGAGCGTGTCATGCGTCATGACGGTTGGTCCGGGCCGCCGCGATCCGCCCCGCCTCCACCAAATCCCGACGTCAGCAGGATCTCCTCCTCCCCGGACTCGATCACACCGACGATCGCCTCGGCCACGGACTCGGCCGAGTGAGCCCGTACCGCCCAGGAATGGCCGCCAACCCGGGCGCCCGCGGCGAGCGACTCGTGGAACTCCGTGGCGGTCACGGAGGGATACACGATCGAGACGACGATTCCGTCCGGCGCGAGCTCACGACGGGCGACCTGCGAGATCATGCTCAGGGCCGCCTTCGTGGCCGAGTATCCGCCGACGCCCGGGAGCACCATCCGCGATGTCATTGAGCTGACGTTCACGATGACGCCGGCGCCCTGCCTGCGCATCGGCGGGATCACCGCCTGCATCGCGAGGAGCGGTGCGTAGACGTTGAGCTCGGTAATGGCCCGCAGGTCGTCGAGACGGACCTGCTCGAGCGGCACGTGGAGGCCCTGGCCGGCGTTGTTGACGAGGATGTCGACGCGGCCGAACCAATCGAGGGTCGTGTCCACGAGGCGGACGATCTGCGCCGGGTCACGCAGGTCGGTCGGCACCGCGAGGGCGCCCGGCAGCTCCTCGGCGAGCTCCGTGATCCGAGCCACGCGGCGCGCGGCCAGCACGACGTTTGCCCCACGTGCGGCCGCCAGTCGCGCCGTGGCCGCGCCGATGCCTGACGAGGCCCCGGTGACGATGGTGACCGCGCCGACGAGCTCCATCGAGCGATCCCTCCTACTTCTCGAGAACCGGGGACGCCGGAGCGGGCCGCAGCTCCGCGGCCAACTCGTCGTGGAGGTAGCGCCCTCCGCGGAGCCACGACGCCCAGGCGGCCACCACGGACATCAGTGCCGCGGCGATGAACACGATCGCGAGGCCCTGCCCGAAGGGAACCGAGATCAGCTGGGGAAAGAACTCCTTGCTCGTAAGGATCGCAGCCTGGGAGGCTGGCAGCGCCTGCAGGACCGATGCGGGCAGCAGGGTGGCCATCGGATTGAAGCCGAGCAGGGCCGCGAACAGGCTCGCGACCGGCGGCAGGTGGGAGACCTGCGTGGCGACCGCGGCCGGCACGTCGTGGGCGATGAGTCCCCGGTAAAGGGTCCCCGGGAGCGACGCCGCCAGGCCCGCGATCATGAGGCTGAAGAACACCCCGATCGAGACCACCGTGCCGGTGTTCTGGAACGTGGCGCGCATGCCGGCCGCCGCACCCCGCTGGCGCGCCGGCACGCTGCTCATGATGCCCGCCATGTTCGGCGAGAAGAACAGGCCGCCGCCGATGCCGCTCAGCAGGAGCAGGCTCCCGAACGCCCAGTACGGAAAGTTCACCGGTAGCAGGATGAGGCCGACGAACGAGGCGGCGGCCACGAGCATGCCGCCGGTGGCGAAGGGCCGCGCCCCGAAGCGGTCGGACCAATATCCGGACAACGGCCCGAACACGAGCGAGCCCAGGGTGAGCGGCAGCATGTAGATGCCCGCCCACAGGGGCGTGTCGGCGTAGTCGTAGCCGTGCAGCGGCAGCCAGATCCCCTGGAGCCAGATGACGAGCACGAACGAGAGTCCGCCCCGCCCGAGCGCGGAGAGGAAGCCCGCGAGATTGCCCGCGCCGAACGCCCGGATGCCGAAGAGATCGAGATCGAAGAGCGGCTGCGCCACCCGTCGCTCGATCCAGACAAAGAGCCCGAGGAGGAGGCCCCCGCCCACGATCATCCCGATAACGAAGGGGCTGGTCCAGCCCATCGCCTGGCCAGCGTACGGCTGGATGCCATACGTGATCCCGATGAGGAGGGCCGTCAGGCCGACGGCGAAGGTCAGGTTGCCCGGCCAGTCGATCCGGGCGTGGGTGACGGTGCCGAGCTCCTCGAGGCGCAGGTATCCCCAGATGGTTCCGACGATCCCCACCGGCACGCTCACGAAGAAGACGAGGCGCCAGTTGATCGCGGCCAGGATGCCGCCCACCACGAGCCCGACGAACTGGCCGGCAAGGAACGAGATGCCGTTGATGCCGAAGGCCAGGCCTCGTTGCTCGGCCGGGAAGGCGTCGGTGAGGATGGCCTGCGAGTTGGCGAAGAGGAGCGCGCCGCCGATCGCCTGGACGAAGCGCATGGCGATGATCCAGATCGCGCCGGCCGCGCCCGTGAACGGGGTCGCCGCGAGGACCAGGGACCCGATCGTGAAGATCGCGAAGCCCGCGTTGTACATGCGGACGCGGCCCCACATGTCGCCGAGGCGCCCGAACGCCACGACGAGCACCGCGGTCACGAGCAGGTAGCCCATCATGATCCAGAGCAGGTAGCTCGTGCTGCCCGGGTCGAGCGGGTTGAGCTGGATGCCATTGAAGATGGCGGGCAGCGAGATGATGACGATCGAGCCATCGATCGCGGCCATCAGGACCCCGAGCGTCGTGTTCGAGAGGGCGACCCACTTGTAGTTCGGGTCGTGTCGGCGCGACCGGCCGCGACCGGGCCCGCGTGGGGCGCCGGGGTCGGGCTCGGCGCCCGGGGGCGCCGACGGCAAGATGGCGGGCATGGCCTCCCTCACAGGGTCAGGCGCAGGCACAGTCGGCCTGCGATCAACAACGGCACGACGAGGGCGAACGCGACATCCGAAGGATCGCCGCTCGTTCTGGCTGCCTCACGCGCGCTACCATTAGGGTCCCTAACAGACTACCAGATGGCGTATCCTCGCCGCAGCCGGTGACTGGTCAGCCGATCTCATCATGATCGGAACGCGGGGCCAGACGGGGTTGACGCGACTGCTCCACGGGAGTGTCACCCGCAAGGTTCTTGAACATGCGCGCTGCTCCGTCCTCGTCGAGCGACGACGCTAGGCGCTGGGTGACTCCACCGCCGGGGGGTCCGACCAAGGGCCGCCTTCACTGGCAGCTGATCCGCCGGTCGCCTGACCGGCGAACTGCGTCCGATAGAGCTCGGCGTAGAGCCCGCCGGCGGCGAGCAACTCGGCATGGGTGCCGCGCTCCACGATCCGGCCCTCGGCGACGACGAGGATCTGGTCTGCCTGGCGGATCGTCGAGAGCCGGTGGGCGATGACGATCGAGGTGCGCCCGGCGAGCGCGGTCCGGAGTGCCGCCTGGACGGCAACTTCGGATTCCGAGTCGAGGTGGGCGGTCGCCTCGTCGAGGACGACGATGTCGGGCGCCTTGAGCAGGAGGCGGGCAAGCGCGACCCGCTGCTTCTCCCCGCCCGAGAGGCGATACCCACGATCGCCGACCACCGTGTCCAGGCCGTCGGGCAGAGTGCGGACGAACGGCAGGATCTGGGCCGCGCCGAGGGCGGCGAGGAGCTCCGCCTCGGACGCATCGGGCCGCGCATAGAGGAGGTTCGCCCGGATCGTGTCGTGGAAGAGGTGCGCGTCCTGGGTGACGACCCCGATCATCTCGCGGAGCGAGTCGAAGGTGGCATCGCGCGTGTCGAGCCCGTTGATCCGGACCGCCCCGGCGCGGACATCGTAGAGACGCGGCACGAGCTGGCTGATCGTCGTCTTTCCCGCGCCCGATGGGCCGACGAGGGCGACGAGCTCGCCCGGCCGGGCGATGAACGAGACGTCGTGGAGGACCTGGGTCGACGGCGCCTGGTCGAGCACGGCGACCGACTCGAGGGACGCCAGCGAGACCTCGGAGGCCGTCGGATAGTTGAAGTCGACGTGCTCGAACTCGACGCTCGCCGGTCCCCGGGGGATGCCGACGGCGTCCGGCTTCTCGGCCACCAGTGGCTCCAGGTCGAGCACCTCGAAGATGCGGTCGAACGAGACGAGCGCGGTCATGATGCTGACCTGGACGTTGGAGAGCGAGGTGAGCGGCCCGTAGAGGCGGTTGAGGTACGCCGTGAGCGCCACGACCGTGCCGACCTGCAGCGCGCCCTGGACTGCCAGCACGCCGCCCACGCCGTAGACCAGCGCGGTCGCGATCGACGCCGTCAGGAGCAGCGACGTCATGAAGACCACCGTGAACATGGCCTGCGTCACGCCGATGTCGCGCACCCGGCCAGCCTTGGCCTCGAAGCTCCGGATCTCCAGGAGCGGCTGACCGAAGAGCCGCACCAGCAGGGCGCCGGCGACGTTGAACCGCTCGGTCATCGTCGAGGTCATGGCCGCGTTCAGGTTGTAGCTCTCCCGCGTGATGGCCTGGATTCGCCTTCCCACCCAACGCGCCGGCAGCACGAACACCGGGAAAAGGACGAGCGCGAGCAGCGTGATCTGCCAGCTCAGGAAGAACATCGCCAGAAGCGTCACGACCACCGTGATGACGTTGCCCACGACCGACGAGAGGGTGTTCGTGAACGCGCTCTGGGCATCAAGGACGTCGCTGTTGAGACGGCTCACGAGCGCTCCGGTCTGGGTCCGGGTGAAGAACGCGACCGGCATGCGTTGGAAGTGCGCGAAGACCTGCGTCCGCATATCGAAGATGAGCCCCTCGCCAACCCGCGCCGAGATCCAGCGCTCGACGAGCGAGAGGGCCGCATCGAAGACCGCGAGCAGCCCGAGGAGCAGCGCGAGCTCCACGACCAGGCCGGAGTCGTGGGGCAGGATGCCGCGGTCGATGATCGTGGCGTAGACCAGCGGGTTCGCCGCTCCGATCGCGGCGTCGATCACGATCAGCACCAGGAACACGAGGAGCAGCCGTCGGTAGGGTGCGGCGAAGCGCGCGATCCGGCGAACCAGGCCGGGCGACAGGCGCTGCGAGCGGACGGAGTCGTCGCGTCGGAACGAGCGCATGAGCTGCCAGCCGCCCATGCCGCTCCCGCCCATGATGCTCATCGGGCACGACCTCGGGCGACCGGGGCCAGACGCACGGGCTCGCCGGCGGGACCGGCCAGCGAGACCGGCGGCCAAGGCGCCCCGCCACCCGCAGCGGCCCGCGGCGCGGAGGTAGACGATGCCGTCGGCGCTGATCGCAATGCACCCGGCCAATGACGCCTCGGCTGCGACGCTGGCGAGGCTGAGCCCCGATCAAGCACGAGGAAGAGCGAAACCGGACCGGACGTGAGCGGCAGCGAGATGAGCCAACCCCCAAATACCGGGCCCCGGCAGCGTGCGGCGATGCTCGCGCCAGCGATAGAGAGCGGCGTCAGGACGAGCTTGAATACGAGCGAAGCCACGTGAGGAGGCTACCACCCCATTGAGGCTCCGCCCGGACTCGACACGATGGCAACCTCGTGACGAGCGCAGCCACTACCTCATCGGCGTCGCCAGGCAGCCCCGATCGCTCGTGCTCAGCGAATCCCAGATCGTTGGGTTGATGGCATAGGTGTCCGCGTAGCAGAGGGCCGTGTCGGCATCGGGTGCCGCCACGGTCCCGGACGACCACGCCTGGACCGTGGCACTGCTCAGGGTGAGCGACACGCCAGGCAGGACGGTCGAGCGGCCCGCGGCATCGGTGAAGGTGCCTTCGAGCGTGACGCTGATGCGCTGGACCGACGGGTACCAGCCGACGATCGCCTTGGCCGCTACCAATTCGTCCGCGCCCGCCTGCAGGAGGAAGGCGTGTTCGTCGGGGACGAGGTTTGGTCGCACCACGAGGTCGACCTCGTCGGCGCTCGGCGGGACCGTCACCCGCAGGTTGTCGAGCGTCGCAAGCGGCATGAACCCGGCGTTGTCACGCAACGAGCGCGTGACGTTGGCGACCGTCAGGGCGTGCGGGTCCCCCGACGCGACGGTCTCGCCCGTCGCCGTCGGAGGGGTTGCGGCAGGGCCGACGACACCCGTGACGAATGCCGCGCCTGCGAGCACCAGGAGCAGCCCGACCAGGGCGAGGCCCGAGATCACCACCCGTCGCGACGTCATGCAGCCCTGCCTGCCTGGCGGCCACAGGAGTCAGCCGGGCGCGCCGCGACGCGGGTCGGCTAGCGCCTCGTCGAACCGCTTGGCGGCGCGCGATACGGTCGATCCGACCGCCGCGGCCCCAACGATACAGGCGCTGGCTTCGGCCCCACCAAGGTCACACCCCCATCTCCCGTTACTCAGGCTCACCGCGAGAGCGAAACGTCGCCCGAAACCGAGCAGGCACGATGGCAAGGTCGTGCGATGGCGCGAGGTTCCGGACGCGGCTGGCAGGGTTACCCGGACTCGCGGCTGGTCGTGGTGTCCGAGGACGCCACGGTCGACATCTTCACGGCGGGGGGCCGGATCTACGCGGCGCGCGCGTCAGGACGACTGGTCGTGCCGAGCCTCGAACCCCGACAGGGCGGCCTCTCATGACGTGGATCGGGTCGCGCATCGTCCCGATCCGGCAGCAGAGCGCCTTGAGCACCTCTGGGTCAGCGCGCCGATCCTGTCGGACGTCGCTGCACATCGAGGTTGTCGAAGGCGCTGAGCGTCGGCGTCGCAATGCGGAGCGCCCGGATGACATCGGCACGAACCGCGCCTTCGAGGGCAGCCATCGAGGACACCGTTCGGACGTGCGTGAAGGTGGCGCGCGCCCAGACACGAACGAGTCCGCCGATCACGATCGCGGTGAGCGTCACCTCGGGATCATCAGGATCCGAGCCGATGCGTTCGGCGAGTGCTGCGCCGATCGTCGCCGTGAAGCGCTCGAGTTCGACGTAGGGCGCCGCCCGAAGGGCTGGCGAGCTCTCTGCCACCTCGCAGAAGCGCCGAAACAGGCGCAGAGCATGTGCTTCGTCCAAATCCTGCCACCGATTCAGTGGGACGCCGCCGCCGAGGGCATTCACGACGACCTCGCCAAGCGGCTCGGCCGTCCGATACCGGACGGCCTCGGCCATCGCCTCGGCGTAGGACTCGTCGCGATCGAAGAACATCGACTCCTTGGTGGGGAAGTAGTTGAACACCGTCTGTTCGGACACTTCGCTCGCCGCGGCGATCCGGGCGACGCTCACGGCGTCGAAGCCCTCGACCAGGAACAGGGCCGTCGCGACGTTGGAGATCCGCTGGCGAAGGCGCCGCTTCTTGCGGTCGCGCAGGCCCTCGACGACGGGCTCCTCGCCCGCGTGCGCCGCCTCCAGGATCTCCAGGATCGCCTCGACGCTGAGGTCGTTGCCCTCGTTCGTGGTCATTGCGAACGAGCATAGACCTAAACGTGGAGTGCTGCTATTATTACAGTCACAAAAACTTTGGAGTCCCACCATGACAGACGACGCGCCAGCATTCGCCCGGCCATCACCGGGCACCAGCACCGGGACGATCGAGGCCGAAACCTCCGGGCCGGGTGCGGTCCTTGCCGTGGAGGCACGCGGTCTCGTCAAGGCCTTCAACGCAAATCGTGCGGTCGACGGCATCGACCTCTTCGTGCATGAGGGCGAGATCTTCGGCGTGCTGGGACCCAACGGCGCTGGCAAGACCACGATGCTCCAGATGCTGGCCACCCTGCTGCCGCTCGACGGCGGCACCGCCACGGTCTTCGGCTACGACGTCCGGCGTCAGCCCCACGCGGTGCGACAGTTGATCGGGGTGACCGGCCAGTACGCGTCGGTCGATGATCTGCTCACCGGTCGCGAGAACCTCCGTCTCTTCGGGCGGCTGCAGGGGTTGTCGTCGAAGGAGGCCCGCAGCATCGGGGATGACCTCCTGGCGCGGTTCGACCTGACCGAGGCCGCGGACCGATACGTCATGCACTACTCGGGCGGCATGCGACGCCGTCTCGATCTGGCGGCGAGCCTCATGACCAGGCCCGCGCTGATCTTCCTCGACGAGCCGACGACGGGCCTGGACCCACGCACCCGCGGCCAGATGTGGGAGACGATCCGGGCGTTGGTCGCAGACGGCTGCACCATCCTGCTGACCACGCAGTATCTCGATGAGGCCGACCGGCTCGCGGACCGGATTGCCGTCATCGACCGGGGCCGCAAGGTCGCCGAGGGCACGTCGGCCGAGCTCAAGGCACAGGTGGGCGGCTCCAGCCTCCGGGTGCAGCTCGCCGACGGCGTTGACGCCCGGGCGGCGGCGGCGGTGGCGGGCAGGGTGGCGCACCACGTGCCCATCGATTCGCCGGCTGGCACCGGGTTCAGCGTGTCCCTGTCCGACGCCAATCAGGCTGCCGATGTTCTGATCGCCCTCCGTCAGGGGAACCTGGACATCGTCAACGCCGCCATCGAGCAGCCCACCCTGGACGAGGTGTTCATGGCCCTCACCGGCCATCCGGGCGGGACGTCCTCCCCAGATCCTGAGGCGAACGCGACATGAGCGCCACCACGAGCCCAACCGCCGCGACGAAGCGTCCCGCGGACCGCGCCATCCGCACCTCCGTGCCCGTTTCCGACGTCTTCGCTCAGACGACCGCGATGGCCTGGCGAGCCCTGCTCAGGATGCGCCGCAACCCGGAGCAGCTCGTCGACGTGACCGTGATGCCGCTGCTGCTCACCGTCCTGTTCGGGTTCATGTTCGGCGGCGCCGTGGCTGGCGGCATGGTGGCCTATCTACCCACGCTCATCCCCGGCATCGTCGCCTACGGGGCGGTCACCGCCTGCGTGGCGGCCGGGACCCAGCTGCGCGACGACATGGAAAAGGGCGTCTTCGACCGGTTCCGCTCGCTGCCGATCGCGAGAATCGCGCCCCTCGCGGGCCCGATGATGGCGGACCTCATCCGCTATGCACTGGCCGCGAGCCTCAGCCTCACGATGGGCATCCTCATGGGCTACCGCCCGGGCGGTGGCGTCCCCGGTGTGGTGGCCGGGGTGCTCCTGGCCATGCTCACCGGCTGGTCGCTCGCTTGGGTGTTCATGTATATCGGCACCATCGCGAAGAGCGCCTCGTCTGTTTCGTCGCTCTCGCTCGTGGTGATGCTGCCGCTCACCTTCGTGTCGAATGCGTTCGTTCCCGTCGACACGCTCCCGGACTGGCTCCAGACCGTGGTCCGCCTCAACCCCATCTCGCTCGTCATTACAGCCCTGCGCGACCTCATGAACGACGCCGCTGTCACCGCAGAGGTCGGGTATGCGCTGCTCGGCTGTGCGATCGTCGTGGCGGTCTTCCTGCCGCTCACCGTCCGCTCCTACTCCAGCAAGGTGTAGGGCCCGCCGCCGCCCTTATCCAAGAGTTGGCCACGGAGGTGTAGCACTGGGGGTGAATAGACCCTGACGCTGGGCTCGCCCACGCCCTTTCGTGATGTCGACGGGCCTGTACGCGAGCGTCACCAACGTCAACAGCGTCCCCGTGTACAGACGGTGGGGCTGCCTTCAGCTGCGAACGAGCGGAAGGAAGATCCGGTCGACGATCTCGACCAGCGTCGCGTCGGGGACCGGCGCCTGGGTCATGATCAGCTCATGGCGGACAAGGTCCACCGGTAAGGAGCGCACCCGGGGGCTCAGGCGGTCGGGGTCGATCTCGCCGCGTGCCACCGCGCGCTCGATGACGAGCGCCGTCCCGGTCGGAGAGCTGCCGGCAAGCGCCCGCTCGCGCAGGACGGCGGGCGACCACCCGACTTCGTTGAAGAAGTCGGCGATCAGGAAGCTCAGGACTCCGAGATCGTCGACGTTTGTCGACAGGTGGCGGAGTACGGCGAGGAGGTCATCGCGCAGCGACCCCGTATCGGGCACCTGAAACGGGTCCGATCCGACGTGGTGTTGCAGGGCGGCGACGACGAGCTCGGGGCGGTTCGGCCAACGCCGGTACAGCACCGCCCGGCTCGTCCTGGCTCGAACCGCGACCCCTTCCATCGTGAAGGCTGTGTAGCCGACCTCGGTCAGCTCGTCCCAGGCCGCCTGCAGCAGCGCCGCCTCGAGCGTGGAGCCTCGCCGACGCACAGGTGGCCCGGCTCCCCGCGTGACCAGCGCCGGCGCGCTGGCGCTTCTGTTGGCTGCCATCTACCTCTCTCCTAGGGTCCGCTTGTGTTTCTTATCCGTTCATTGTACGGTGCGCGTTAGAGACATTAGCGTATCTAACAATCCAGGAGATCTCCAGATGAGAAAGCCAGGACAGAATGACGGGCTGGACCCGGCCTTCCTGAAGCTTGCCGTCATCCTCCTCACCGGGGCGATGGCGGTCATGTTCGACACGACGATCGTCAACGTGGCGATCGACTCGCTCTCGCGCGAGATGAACGCCCCAGTGTCGACGACGCAGTGGGTCATCAGCGCCTACGTGCTGGCCCTCGCGATGGTGATCCCGGTCAGTGGCTGGGCGATGGATCTCTTCGGCGCCAAGCAGACCTGGATGGGTGCGCTGGCCCTCTTCATGGTCGGGTCGATCCTCTCGAGCCTTGCGTGGAACATCGAGGCCCTGATTGCCTTCAGGGTGCTGCAGGGCATCGGCGGCGGCCTGATGCTGCCGGTCCTGCAGACCCTGCTGGTCAACGCCGCGGGCAAGCGCAACCTCGGCCGGATGATGTCCCTGGTCAGCCTTCCGGCGCTGCTCGGGCCGATCCTCGGTCCCGTCCTCGGTGGCCTGATCCTGAGCCAGCTCCCATGGCATTGGATCTTCTGGGTCAACATCCCATTCTGCGTGGCAGGTCTGGTGATGGCGTGGCGTGGCTTGCAGCCGACGGCGCCGAAGAAGGGTTCGTACCTCGACGTCCTTGGTCTGGCCCTGCTATCGCCCGGCCTCGCCGCCATGATCTACGGGCTCTCCCAAGCGGGCAGTCATGGCGGATTCGACAACTCTGCCGTCTTGCTGCCCGTCGCCGTCGGCGCGGCGCTTCTCGGTGGCTTCACCTTCCATGCACTGCGCACCAAGCGACCGCCGCTCCTCGACCTGCGGCTGTTCGCGGTCCGTTCCTTCACGGCCTCAAACCTCCTGCTCTTCCTCTCGGGCCTCTCGGTGTACGGCGCGATGCTGCTGCTCCCTTTGTACGAGCAGCAGGTGCGCGGCCAGAGCGCCCTCACTGCCGGTCTGCTCCTCGCCCCGCAGGGCCTGGGCATGCTCTTGACCAGAGGCTACGCTGGCCGGCTCACCGATCGCATCGGCGCGCGACCCGTCGTGCTGGGTGGCTTCCTGCTCACGATGGCGGGCACGCTCGCCTATACGCAGGCTGGTCTGGACACCAACGAGCTGCTTCTCGGGGCTTCCCTCATCATCCGTGGCGCCGGCCTCGGCATGGTGACCATCCCGGTCATGGCTGCGGCCTACCTGGGATTGCGGTCCGACCAGGTGCCTCACGCCAGCATCGCCACGCGGATCACGATGCAACTTGGCGGCGCCTTTGGCGCAGCCGTCTTCGCCTTGATTCTCGAGACGCAGATCGCCGCGCACGCCTCCGGCGGTCTCGTCGGTCTCGCCACCGCCTTTGACAATGCCTTCTGGTGGTCGGTTGGCCTCACCGCCCTCGCCATCATTCCCGCGCTGTTTCTTCCCGGGTCGCGGGATGTCGCTGCTCGCCGTCCGGATGAGGCCGTCTTGGCCCCCGACCGCGGGCGGGAGCTCGCGCGGTAGGGTCGTGGTAGGGCAAGCGATGAAGCTCTGCACGGTCTGCGGCGTCGTCACGGGCAGCCCCGGCAGCCTGGAGGCGAGCTGCGGTCGACGATGATGCCGACCGCCACGATCGCGACGATGAGGACGAAGGAGACGAGCCGGAGCCTCCTGTCAGCAGGACGCGCGGGCAGTGTCATCGGAACACGACCTGCTTCGGATCGAATGTGGCCGATGGCGCCATTCCCGGGGATGTTGCGGGATCAGCGTGCTGACGGCCGGTACTCGAGCAGGAGGAGTCGCCCATCGAGCACCGAGCTGGAGACGAGCTCGAACGCAGTCCCCGGATAACCGTCGAACATCGGCTCACGGCCGTTCGGACCCAGCACGATCGGGAAGACGACCAGCCGCAGCCGGTCGACGAGCCGCAGACTGATGAGGTCGCGGACCAGGGAGACGCTGCCGATCATGCGCAGCGGATCGCCAGCCGCCTGTTTGAGGTTATCGATGACCGTCGCGAGATCGCCCGCCAGGACGCGAGCGTTGGGCCACGCCAGGGGCTCGCGCAGCGTCCGCGACAGGACGATCTTCGGCAGCTCGTCCATCCGGCTCGGCTGCGCGTCTGTCTCCGTTGATGACCGCGCCATCGGCGAGAGCACCTCGTAGGTCACCCGGCCCATGAGGAGGACCTGCGGCTCGGCGAGGTGCTCGTCGATCCACCGCCCGAGCTCGGGGCCGTACATGTCGAAATACGGCCCGGCATGCTCTCCTTTCGCATGGCCGTCGAGGCTGACGAAGAGATCCGTGGTCAGATCGCGCATTGGTCTTGTATTGCCCTCGAAGCGGATCCTCCTGCCCCAGTATGCGCACGAGCCGCCCCCTGGCCGTCCAGCGACGTCGACTGCTCCGGACGCCCTTTTGTGGGTGTGACATGTTGCTACCCGGCGCTCGGACAGGGCGCCGACGCGACGATGAGCGGACGGCTCCCGGGCGGCCGTAGGGCGCCTTCCACCCTGAAGCCAGGCTGGCAGGTGTAGGGCTGTCGGGGTGGTACCGTGCGCCCACCATCCAGGCGCCCCGCCGCCCGGATCGGGAACCTGCCAA
>Ga0209638_1000772_pt1 | contig 20960 bp, 20 predicted proteins | sample BarGraNGADG00211_FD_184490 | JGI IMG/M metagenome (GOLD analysis project Ga0209638, IMG submission 184490) | Arctic peat soil microbial communities from Barrow, Alaska - Barrow Graham LP Ref core NGADG0002-211 (SPAdes) (version 2) | ecosystem: Environmental > Terrestrial > Soil > Wetlands > Peat...
TGGCGGAAAAATAATTTGTAATGCGCTAATAAACAGGTTTTTGTTAAAACAACTGGCAGTTCAGCTCCTTCATATTATATCACATACCAATAACTGCGGTGGAGATTCCACTCGTACGTTGAATGGAATAAGGAATTCGTTGATTTTTTTTGGAAAAAATATAGAGATAATAGACTTTTGATAAATTATTAAGTGACTTACAGAAGTTTAACGTATAACATTTTTCTAAAAGATAATTTGTATCTCTAACATTGGTTGTGAAATTGAATACATGGGCATTGCAATGAGTAATTGGGCTCCCACTCAATGAGAGGAGCGCAAAAAAACAAGTGTGCAAACCTGTAGCTAATCTATGTCTGCAAAATTGGTTTGCACCTTTTGTTTTTTAGCGTATCGAATTGTTAGTGGGTAATTGCGGTGCACGGCCCATGAATGCAATTTCACAACTAAAGATAAAGAGATGCAAAAGTGAACTTAGAAATTTGTTTTTATAAACAGCTCTCTTGGGATTGAAGGAAGGATGCTTTTCGCCATCTTGATTAAATTTTCTATGGATCCTGTTGAGTAGAATAGAGTTTGACGAGATGGATCTAATTTTTCATCGGAAATTAAATCGTTTTGAGCGAAGGTGTTAAATGTATGTTGAGCAACGGCAGGTGCCGGATCTACTATTACAATATCTTCCCCGGCAATTTTCTGGATCTCATCCAATAAAAAAGGGTAATGGGTACAACCCAATACAATATGATCTGCATTACCCGCGATCATTGGGTCAATATAGCGTTTTAGCAACTCTCTCGTTTTTGCACCATGAGTTTCGCCAGCTTCCACAAGTTCTACCAATCCAGTTCCAATCATTTCAACTACCTTTATATCAGAGGCAAAACGATCAAGAGTTCTATGGTACAGTTTCCCTTTAAAGGTTCCCTGAGTTGCAAGAACCCCGATAACTCCGCTTTTTGAATGAAGAGCAGCGGGTTTAACAGCAGGTTCCATACCAATAAACGGAATTTCATAACTCTCCCTTAACGTGTCGATTGCAGCTGCTGTGGCTGTGTTGCAGGCAATAACAATAAGAGATGCCCCTTTTGAAATCAAAAATTCCGTGATTGCTTTTGCGCGAGAGATAATCTCCTCCTGAGATCGATGTCCGTAAGGGCAATAGGCACTATCGGACAAATATAAAATAGGGTTATTAGGTAAGATTTTTATCAGCTCCTTCCAAACGGAGAGCCCTCCAACACCCGAGTCAAATATTCCTATAACAGACGACCTTCCCTTAATATTCTCCATATAAAAAACAGCCGCTCAAAATTCAATTTATTATTGAGTTTACTTAACCGGTTTTGCAGGTTGAGTCTGGTCTGTCTGTGCAGGTAATTGCATTGGCTTCTTATCTGCAGGTATTCCAAGTTGAGTTTTTGCCAAAGGCATAATATCTACACATTGGGCTGTGCTAAAGAACGGAACTGCACCCGTAGATGTGTCAAAGATTAAGGTAAAGCCATTATCCTTACCAATTTTGCCAATAGTCTCATTTGCCTTTTGGAAAACAGGGGCGAAAATGGATTGTTGCATTTGCTGATAATCCTGGCCGGCACTTTGCTGGAACTGTTCGTATCTGTTTTGGATCTCCTGAAGTTCTCTCTGTTTAGCCTCTAATACAACAGCAGTCCAAGTCGCCTGCTTTTGCTGATATATATTCAACTTTGTCTGGTACTCTGTTTGGATTTCATCCACTGTCGCCTGAAGATCTTTTGAATATTTATCAAGTTTTACGACGGCACTATCTCTGTCCGGCATAAGAGCAATCAATTCCTGAGAATTAATGTGTCCGAATTTAAAAGTTTGAGCAAATGATGTAGTGGTTGAAAATACAAAAAGAATCAGTAAAAATTTAGAAAAATGTTTCATATTTATTAATATTATTGGTTTCATTAGCGTATGTTGAGTCTCTGTAAAACTTTAGCTGTAAGGTCATACGCCGGGTTATTGTATATAATTCCCTGGCTGGTAGCAATATCAAATACAAGGATTATGCCATCTTCGTGGGCAATCTTTTCAACTGCTGTTTGGACCCTATCTTTTATTGGGTTTAACAGTTCTTTAGATTTTTCTGCAAGTGCACCGTCTTGTCCAAAATAAGATCTTTGGAGTTCCTTAGCAGATCTCTCTTTTGTAATAACTTCATTTTCCCGTACTTTTTTTTGACCCTCGGAAAGCATCGATTTTTCTGACTGATATTGATTAAACAATGTTTCAACATTTTTCATTTCAACTTCTATCTGAGCTTCATACTGCTTCTTTAATATGTCAATCTGCTGTTGTGCATTTGTATATTCAGGAATTTTTTCCAGAATTTTTTCAGTATTGACATATCCGAAAGTTTGCGCTTGAACAATTGCAGATGAGGTCAAAAATATTAGTGTAAATAAGATAATTCTTCTCATAATATTTGTATTTAAGCGTTATTAAAACTGTTGACCTATTACAAAGTGGAAGTTGCTTCCACTTTTTGTTTTAACTCCCACAGGATCAAACCCATACCCCCAGTCGATACCCAGCATACCAACAATCGGAAGCAACACTCTTACACCAAAACCGGCAGATCTCTTTATTGCGAATGGATTAAAGTCTCTTATGTCTGACCAGGAGTTACCTCCCTCTAAAAATACTAAAGCATAAATTGTTGACTGCGCTTGTAATACAAGCGGGTACCTCAACTCAATGGTAAATTTATCGTACACGTTGCCTGCATAAGCATTTTTCACCATCGGAGTAAGTGATGCATTGGAATATCCTCTCAAACCTACAACTTCAGATCCGTATGTATTATAACCAGACATTCCGTCTCCACCAACAACAAATCCCTCAAATGGAGAGTACCCTAAATTACGATTGTAGTACCCAAGATAGCCGAAGAAGGCTCTGGTCATAAGTACAAGATCTTTTGTAAGGTTTGTATATTGTGTTCCCTTGAATGTCCACTTGTGGTATTCAATCCATTTATACTTCTGGACATCTTTCATGTTCTTATAGTCGGTATCGGCAGGTCTGAACAGTGAGTACGGCGGGGTTACCTGTAAACCTAGCTGAAAGTCAGATCCGCTTCTGGGATAGACCGGTTGGTCGGTAGAGTTTCTTTGAAGCCTTATTTTATAACTGATGTTATTAGACAAACCATTTGAGAAAAGGAAATTATATTGCCAGTCTTTTAATCTGTATGTTTGCTCACTTATCTCGTTGTACAAAACAAACCAGTTATCCGGCCACTTAAGTCTCGTACCTATTCCTATAGAGGCACCGAATACCTCCATACTTTGATTCGAATTTTGGTAAATATAAGTAGAGTTAGTTTGTCTTGTATAGTAGACAGATACGTTTAATGAAGTCGGTTTTTTCCCGAACAACCACGGTTCTGTAAAACTGGTTGTTAAAGCCGTATAATAGGTACCATTTGTCTGAAACCGGATTGCGAGTTGTTGTCCGTCTCCCAAAGGGACAGGTCTCCAGGCTCCCTTTTTTAACACCCTTTTCATCGCAAAGTTATTAAAACTTAGCCCCAATGTTCCAACAAATGTATTTCCTCCCCAACCACCTGCAATTTCAAACTGACTATTGGATTTCTCCTCTACATTGTATGAAATATCCACTGTGTTGTTGTTCTGATTAGGAACTATGCTTACACCATTTGGCGGCTGTAGTTTTTCAGGCTCAAAATGGCCCATGGAAGCAAGTTCTCTTATGGAGCGTTCTACATCTGTCTGGCTGTAAAGATAACCTGGTCTTGTAAAGAGCTCTCTTCTCGCTATCTTCTCATTTGTAATGCTGTTGCCATTAATGATGATTCTATTGAATGTTGCAGGTTTCCCCTCATAAACTCTCAACTCCACATCAACCGAATCTTGCTCTATTTTTACTTCTACGGGAGATACTTGAAAAAACAAATAACCGTTATCTGTATACATTTTGGTGACATTTCCCGCTTCTGCTTTTGAGAGCCTGTCCTCCATAGAGACCACATCGTAAATATCTCCTTTTTTAATTCTTAGGACATTGTTGAGGGCCTCAGTCGGGAAAATCGTGTTTCCAGTCCAGGAAATGTTTCTGAAGTAGTATTTTTTCCCCTCGTCAATGGTAAAATGTATGCCCATTCTTCCATCTTGTATATAGAATATAGAGTCCTTTAAGATTTTAGCATCTCGGTAACCTCTTTCGCTATATGCCTGGATAAGAAGATTCTTATCGTTATCGTACTCCTTTTCGTTAAATTTTTTGCTGGAGAAAAAGTTCAAAAGCCTCATGTCTCTTGTCTTTTTCATTGCAGCGGCAAGTTTGGAACCCTTCACATTATAGTTGCCTTCAAAAGTGATTTTCTTTATTTTCACTTTCGTTTTCCTGTCCACAACAAAGGTTACTTTTACAGCATTTTTTATTGTTGTATCCTGCACTTGTTTAATGCTTACCACTGTTTGCAGAAAACCTTTATCTACATAATATTTTCTTATTAGCTCAGATGTGGAGTTAATTATATAATCAGAAAGCTCGCCCCCTCTTCTCAACTTAACTTTTTCTGTAAGATCAGATTTTTCTGTATTTTTAATTCCTTCAAACTCCCACCTGGAAACTCTGGGACGCTCCTGCAAAAAAAGATTCAGATAAACTGTATCTTTTATTGTAGAATCTATATAGAGTGCAACATCCGAGAAATATCGCTGCATCCAGACCCTTTTAATAATTGAGGCCACCTCCTCACTTGGTAGTTTGATTGTATCTCCGACTGCGAAGCCGGTCAAAGAGAGTACTTGTTCCGGTCTGAGGTACTTAATACCGGAAACCTTAATACCTCCAATGATATAATCTTTTGGTTGATTGTAATCTACGGTTGTAGATCTGACAATTGAACTATCCTGAGCTAATACCCTGTTAAAAGGTGCAACTATTACTACTAGTAAAACTACTACTAACGACTTCATCTGCAATCTCTGACTGTGAAAGCGCAAATATAAGCTTTTATTTGTATTCAAGGCCTGTTTAATTAAGATTATTTACCTGGTCTCCTGTTTTTCCAAATCTCCTCTCTCTTTCAGAAAAGATATCAAGAGCTTTCTGAAAGTCAGTTTTGCGAAAATCGGGCCAAAGAACATCTGTAAAATAAAATTCACTATAGGCAGCCTGCCAGAGTATATAATTACTGATTCTTTGTTCCCCGCTTGTTCTTATCAGGAGGTCCGGGTTAGGGATACCCGCAGTGCTTAACAACGACTCAAAATAATCTGAATCGAGTTCATCAAGCGATTTGTTATTTTCTTTTGCTTTAAGTACCTCTTCTGCATATCTTTTAGTCGCTTGCAATATATCCCATTTGCCACTGTAACTTAAAAAAATTATAAGAGTAAGGCCACTATTTTGGGATGTGATTTTCTCTGTCTGGGCAATTTTTTCTTTTAAAGTGTCCGGAAGTTTTGAAAAATCTCCTATAACCCTAAACTTAACGTTATTTTTCATTAGTGTGGGCGTCTCTGCCGCAATAGCATCTATCATTAGCTCCATCAATCCGATTATCTCATCTTGCGGCCTGTTCCAATTCTCTTCCGAAAATGCAAAAAGGCTCAAATATCCGATTTTGTTTTCTGCTGCAAACTCAGTTGCTGCCCTAACAGACTCAACGCCCTCCTTATGACCATAAAGTCTGTCTAATCCTTTTTTTTTGGCCCATCTTCCATTCCCATCCATTATTATGGTTACATGTCTTGGTATCATCTTCATCTTCACATCAGGTTTATGAACTGTTTCTCTTATCCTCTCCCCACCTGAGTTTTCCCTTAAGTGCACCTATGAAACTGCTTGATGGTAAAGATATATAGTTTAATTCAAATTCAGCTTTGGAAATTTTAAAGGTGTCCCCGGAAGCGATGGTAATTGATCTGTTATCCAGACTTAAGATTGCCTCCTTCCATCTCGAGCTTACTGTTATCTCAATTTCAGAGTCATCGGGTACGACCAAAGGCCTTACGTTTAAGTTATGCGGTGCTATTGGTGCTATTATTAGAACTTTCGATTTGGGTAATACTATCGGTCCGCCAATACTCAGGGCGTATGCCGTAGAACCGGTTGGGCTTGCAAGGACAAGCCCGTCAGACCAATATGTAGGTAATTCACTGCCATTTATTTTAACGTTAACTGCAAGCATAGAAGGATCTTTTCTTTGCACAGTAACTTCATTGATGGCATAGGGAAAAAAATCATCGGGGAGCTTAGAGGATTCAATTTTCAAGATTCCCCTTTTCTCAATTTTAAAGTTTCCGGAAAGCAGATCGTCAATCCAGGAGAAACTTGGTTCCAGGTCTGCGGTAGTGAGGAATCCTAACCTGCCGAAATTTATCCCCGCAATGGGAATACCTCTGTCTTTGATCAGTGTCAGTGATTCAAGAAAGGTACCATCTCCTCCGAAACATAAAAAGAAATCTGTATCCGGAGGCAGCTCCATATTGTTTGAAAATCTCTTTCCATAGGGAATGTTCAGGCGGTATTCATCTTTAACTTTATCATAAAACGGTTTGTAGTAATAAAGTTCAATATCCTTTTCCACTAACGTTTTAATAATAAAACACAATCTATCTCTCCAGTTAAGGTCAATATCTCTGGCAAATATTGCTATCTTCATAATTAAAGTATAATAATTGTCAAAAATACATAAATTTGCAGCTACTATGACAAAATTAAGTGTAAATATAAACAAATTCGCCACACTCAGAAATGCCCGCGGGGGCAATTTACCTGATGTTATAAAAGCAGCCTTGGACTGTGAGAGATTTGGAGCAGAGGGGATTACTATCCATCCGAGACCGGATGAACGACACATCAGATATAATGATGCAAGAAATTTAAAACCGATCATTACAACTGAATTCAATATCGAAGGCAATCCTGTCGAATCTTTTAACAGTCTCGTGCTGGAGCTGAGACCTGCACAAGTAACTCTGGTTCCGGACTCCCATGATGTACTAACATCAAATTGCGGATGGGATACAAAAGCAAACAAAACCTTTCTTAAAGAGATTTGTAAACTTTTTAAACAAGAGGGCATAAGAACATCAATATTTGTAAATGCAGATGTTGAGATGATCCGACACGCTTCTGACACCGGGTGTGACAGGGTTGAACTGTATACCGAATCTTATGCTGCCAATTACTATGACAGCAGGGAGGCAGCAATTGAACCATTTATCAGAGCCGCCACAGAGGCAGAGAAGGTTGGTCTGGGGCTTAACGCCGGACATGATCTGAATCTGGAAAATCTGAACTACTTCTTTAAGAATATCCCGAATCTACTTGAAGTATCTATAGGACACGCTCTTATTTGTGATGCATTATATCTTGGACTGGAGAATACTATTCAGTCATATATTAGACAGTTAAAAAATTATTAATTATATTTGTCACATAAATTTTAATTCAAATGAAAAACGCCTCTTTAATAACCAATGTGGTTCTAGCTGTAGCAGTAGTTGTGCTGTTCATTTTACATTTCACTTCAGAGTCAAATTCGTCTAAATCAAACTCAGAAATTGCCGGAGCACCGGCTTCTCCTGGTAGTGTAGTTTACATTCAAATGGATTCTTTAGTAAATCAATATGACATGTTTAACGACCTTAAGTCTGAGTTGGAATCAAAAGCTCAAGTCATTCAAGATGACTTAAGCAAAAAAGGAAGAGCCTTCGATCGTGATGTAAAGGATTTCCAAGAGAAGGTTCAGAAAGGTCTTATTACTCGCTCACAAGCAGAGGCCCAGCAGCAACAACTTGCCGCCCGTAACCAGGAGCTTCAAAATTTAAGTCAACAAAAGCAGATGGAAATGTCAGAAGAACAGCAAGTTCTCTTTAGAAAAGTTATGGATGCTCTAAACAAGTATCTCGTTACATATAACAAAGACAAAAAGTACGCTTTAATTGTAAACACTTCCGGTGCAACTAACGCTATCCTCCAGGGCGATTCAACTTTAAACATTACCAATGATGTTGTAAGCGGACTAAACGAAGAGTACGTGGCAGCAAAGGGGAAAAAATAAATAGTATTGGGTGAGAATAGCAATTTTATCTTGCTTTTACCCATATAGAGGAGGGATTGCCCAGTTCAATGCAAACATTTTTCAAGAGCTAAGTAGATTCCACGAGGTAAAGGCCTTCAATTTTAAGAGACAGTATCCCAACCTTCTGTTTCCCGGCAAAACTCAATTTGTCGAGAAGGATGATATAGCTATTAAGATTGAAAGTACCTCTCTCCTGGATACAGCAAACCCTATTAGCTATATATCAACAGCAAAAGCAATTCGTCAGTGGGAGCCCGATCTCCTGTTAATGCGTTATTGGATGTCCTATTTTGCACCATCACAGGGTTATGTAGGCAGGAATCAGCTAAAAAAAACAAAAGTCATATCAATTTTAGATAATGTAATCCCTCATGAACCGAGATTTTTTGACGCATCATTTACAAAATATTATTTAGGTTCCAACGATGGATTTGTTGTTCTTTCCGATGCTGTGGGGAAAGATTTGCTTGCATATAAACCAAATGCTAAATTCATAAGCACCCCCCACCCTCTTTATAACCATTTCGGAGCTAAAATGGAGAGAGATAAAGCAATTGATGAGTTGGGGCTTGAGAAGGGCAAGAAAAACATTCTTTTCTTCGGGCTTATCCGCGATTATAAAGGTTTAGATATTTTGATAGACTCTTTCTCTATGCTTGACGATAGTTACCAGCTTATAGTTGCCGGAGAGCCCTATGGGAGCTTCGACAAATATCAAACTCAGATTGAAAAATCTACAAACAGAGACAGAATAAAATTATTTACAAGATATATTGGTGACAAGGAGGTTCCAAAATTTTTCTCGGCAGGCGATGTCTGTGTACTACCTTACAGGTCTGCAACTCAGAGCGGAATTAGCGCAATCTCATATCACTTTGAGCTACCGATGATTACAACGAATGTTGGAGGATTAAGAGAGGCCATTGAAGTTCCCGGTACTGGCATAGTTGTTGATACAGTAGATTCGTTGGCAATCAAAAATGCAATAGTTGACTATTTTGAGAGAGGTCTTGGAAAAAATCTCTCTAGAAACATTATACAAGAGAAGGACAAACTCTCATGGAGTAACTTCTCAAATAAATTGTTAGATTTTTACAAAACCCTTTAATACAATACTTATAAAAATGAACGCGATTACCCGTACAGAATTCGATTTTCCAAGACAGAGCAATAAGTATGTAGGCAAAGTAAGGGATGTTTACAGTATAGGAGAGGAGTACCTTGTTATGATAGCAACCGACAGAATCTCTGCATTTGATGTTGTTCTGCCTAAGGGTATTCCATATAAAGGACAGATCCTAAATCAGATTGCTTCAAAATTTTTGGATAGTACTGCAGATATTGTACCTAATTGGAAAATTGCATCACCGGATCCTATGGTAACAGTTGGTCACAAATGTGTCGGATTTCCAGTTGAGATGATTGTGAGAGCCTATCTTACAGGTAGTTCCTGGAGAGCATATAAAGCCGGAGCCAGGGAGATTTGCGGCGTTAAGATACCTGACGGCATGAAGGAGCATCAGCGGTTTGAAAAACCAATTTTAACTCCCACCACAAAAGCAGAAATTGGAACGCATGATCAGGATATTTCAAAAGAGGAGATATTGTCAAAGGGTTTGGTAAGCGAAGCCGATTATGCAAAGCTGGAAGAGTATTCACTTGCTCTTTTCCAAAGGGGATCGGAAATTGCTGCACAAAGAGGTCTTATTCTTGTTGACACAAAATATGAGTTTGGCAAAAAAGGAGATAAAATATATTTGATTGACGAGATCCATACACCAGACTCATCAAGGTATTTTTACAGCAACAACTATGAAGATCTCTTTGCAAAAGGACTTCCTCAAAGACAACTTTCTAAAGAGTTTGTGAGAGAGTGGCTTATGGAAAATAATTTTTCCGGGCAGGCAGGTCAAAATGTGCCTGAAATGACTGACGAAATCGTTAAAACCATATCGGACAGATATATAGAGCTATACGAGCACATCACCGGAAGTAAGTTTGAGCGTGCAGAATATAACCGGAATATTTATGAAAGAATAGAGACTAACATTAAAAATATGCTCGCAAGGTTATGAGATATCTTGTTACAATTTTCCTCGCTCTGTTTATTATTTGTAAACCAAATGCTTTTGGTCAGTTTACACCATCGCCGGTTGTGATTTCTCAAGTGACTGCCACCAGAAATGGAGCTAACTTCTATATTCACAAAATAGAAAAAAATCAGACAATTTTCTCCATCTGCAAGGCTTACGGTGTAACCTCCAATATGTTAATTGAGGACAATCCGGAACTCAAAAATGGTTTGAAGGAGGGGGATACCCTTTATGTGAGAAAAGCCGATGTTTCTCAAGATAAGTACATTAACCACATTGTGAGATGGTATGAAAATCTTGCAACTATCGCTAAGAAGTACAATGTAACGGAAGATGCCATTATCAAACTCAACTCACTGGAGAATAATTTAATAAAGGTAAGACAGGTACTAAAAATACCCAATAATGAAAAGGAAGTCCAAAATGAGGTGAAGGAAACAGATATAACTGCAGATGTGACAAAGAAAGCTTCTGAAGTCACTAATACCATTGAGAAAAAAGCACTCTTTTCATACAAAGCATCCTCTTCTAATGTCCATGATGTCTCTCTGGTATTACCGATCGGCAGTAAAAATGTTGACAATCAAGACGGGACTAACAACTATCTGGATTTTTATCAGGGATTTCTTTTAGCCGTGGAAGATTTAAAGGGAGAAGGAATGAATGTCAATTTAAGAGTTTTTGATCTCTCCGACTACTCAACCGGTACTTTGTTGGCACAAACAGGCAAATTAGATGGCAGTGAAATTATTATCGGGCCTATATTTATGAAAGAAGTAGGGCCTGTTTTAGAATATGCCTTCCAGAAAGGGATTCCGCTTGTTTCACCAATGGATCCTAAAACCGAAGCTCTTATTGAAAATCACCCGAACTTTTATCAGGTCAGCTCAAGTCTGTACAGTCAGCAACTTGACCTTCTTAAAAACATCTCTACTAACAACGATGCTACTCTTATTTATGAAGCCTCTAACCCCGATGCAGATTTAGTTGAAATGACCAAAGAGATTTTGAACAACCTTGGCATTAAATTTTCTTCGCTTTCATACGATGTGCATTCCGGAAGGTCAATTTCTCCACAGATTGCTAATAAACTATCAAAAGGGTCTATGAATGATGTGATTGTGGTTTCTAACTCAGAAGCATTTGTCTCTGATTTATTAAGAAATTTAAATCTTTTGAGCAGCAGAAGTAACTATCAAATTACAATATACGGAACTCCCAGGTGGAAAAACTTTGAGAATGTGGATATCAATTACTATCATTCCATGAATCTTCATCTCTCTCTCCAATACTATGTGGACTATACAGATGAAAATGTAAAGAGGTTTTTGGCAAGATACAGGGCACTTTACGGGGCAGAACCTACTCCTTACTCATTCCAGGCATATGATGTTGCTTATTACTTTTTGGGTGCTCTTTACTACATGGGACCGGAGTTCTCGAAAAACATCGAAACATACTCAAAAGGGTTACTTCAAACAGATTTAAGATTTATCCGAAAAGGTAGTAATGGAGGATTTATAAACAGTACTACAAGACAAATTATTTATAATCCCGACTACTCAATCAATATTAGCGGTCTTAATTGATAACCATTTTTTTTCAGATTCACTTAAGAAGGGAGAGAGTCTCTCATAAACAGATGAATGGTAATTATTTAACCATTCGATTGCATCTTTCCCCAATATATCTCTCTCAATTGCCTTTGTGTCGATCGGTATCATGGTTAATGTTTCAAACTGATAGAACACTCCATATTGATTCTCTACCCACTCTTTGCAAAGAATAGTATTTTCAATTCTTATCCCATAGCTTCCGGCCTCATAAACAGCAGGTTCGTTGGACATAACCATACCCGGTTCCAAAGTAGCAGGGTTCTCTTCCATCCTTATGCTTTGTGGTCCTTCATGCACGCAGAGGTAGTGCCCTATTCCATGACCTGTTCCATGCATATAAATTTTTGCGGCAGAACAGATCGGGCCTCTTGCCAAGACATCCAGAGAGGCCCCTCTTGTACCTTTCGGGAACTTTGCCATGCTTAGATTTATCATCCCCTTTAAAACGAGGGTATAGTCTCTCCTCTGCTCCTGAGTGAGGTTTCCTAACGCAAATGTTCTTGTGGTATCAGTTGTTCCAAAGGTATACTGACCTCCTGTGTCAACCAAAAGGAAACCCTCCCTGCCTATAGTTTCGGAAGCTCTCTCAGATGGTTCGTAATGTGGTAATGCCCCATTTTTCCCAAAGGCGGCAATCGGACCGAAACTTTCACCCATATAATCTTTGGATTCGGTTCTGAAAGAGATTAACTTGCGGGCAATATCCCACTCTGTGACGGTTTTGTTACCATGTATTAAGTTCTCATCCAAAAATATCCACATTTTTATCCAGGCAATTGAATCCAAAAACATCGCCTTCTTAAAACCCTCAATTTCAGTAATGTTCTTCTTTGATTTTAAATTGGCAATTACTCCTCCTCTCTGCTTGTCTGCAACAAATCCGGCATCATTTTTTTGGGCTGCTGCCGAATTTTTCACAGAAATTTTCTCTCTGGATGCTATGCGAACACTATCCTTAGGATAATTGGAAATGAAATCGGCAAAGTGGTTGTAATCTTCTACCTTTACCCCGTTCGTCTTCAATTTTTCAGAAGCCTCAGCAGAAATTGCAGATTTATTCACGAACAGGGTTATTGAATCTTTGGTTATTGCAGCGTAGGAAAGAGGAAGCGGGTTAAACTCAATATCGCTGCCCCGGATATTGCACAACCAGGCAATATCGTCACAAACAGATACCAAATAGATAAAATTATCCTTATAATCAATTGCTTTAAGAACTCTTTTGTGTTTGGAAGAGGTTGACTCTCCGGAGTATTTTTCATCTAAATATTTGATCTCATTTGAATACACAGCAGGCCTATCCTCCCAAATTTTATCAAAAGGATCGCCGCACATCACCAGCTCTAAAGGCAACAGTTGCTCTTTTAAAGAGTGGTATTCTGCTACTGAGAAGAGGTTGGCGTCTACCCCCACCTTTGAACTTTTCTGCAACCTGTTTGCCAACCATCTATCGATGGATTCTGTTCCGGGCATTTTGATTTTTTTTAGCTCAATATTTGAGCCCGCAAGCTGTCTTTCTGCCTGAACAAAATATCTGGAATCTGTCCAAAGTGCAGCGTCTTTCAGTGTCACCACCAATGTTCCGGCAGAGCCGTTAAATCCGGAAAGCCACTCCATACACTTGTAATGATCCTGTATATACTCCCCAAAATGAGGATCGTTGGATGGGACTATAAAAGCTGACAATGATTTCTCCGACATATAGGACCGGAAAAGCTCTAATTTCTTATTTTTCATCGATAGATATTTTAGTTATATTTGCGATACAAGTTTACTAACTTTTAAAGAATATTATATGGAAAAAAGTATTAAAGGAACAAAAACAGAACAAAATCTTTTAAAGGCTTTTGCAGGTGAATCACAAGCAAGGAACAGATACACTTATTTTGCAAGTGTGGCCAGGAAAGATGGCTTCGAAAAAATTGCTGATGTTTTTGCAGAGACAGCTGAACAAGAGAAAGAACATGCTAAAAGGTTTTTCAAATTTCTTGAGGGTGGTATGGTTGAAATTACTGCAAGCTATCCTGCCGGGATTACAGGCACAACCAAAGATAACCTTGCAGCTGCCGCAGCAGGCGAAAAAGAAGAGTGGTCTGAACTTTATCCCGGATTTGCTCAAATCGCGCAAGAGGAAGGCTTTCCACAAGTGGCTACTGCGTTCAAAATGATTGCAAAAGTAGAGACAGAACACGAGAAAAGATACCGGACACTTTTGGCAAGAGTTGCGGAAGATAAAGTGTTTGAGAGAGATGAGGAGATTGAATGGCAATGCCGTAACTGCGGATATGTTCACAAAGGGAAGAAAGCTTTGGATAACTGCCCTGCTTGTAACCATCCTAAAGCCTACTTTGAACCAAAGAAAAATAATTACTAAGAGTTAAATTTACCTACATTTGCAGATTATTTCTAATATGGAAAAGTCTGCAAAACAGAGAGCAATAGACTCGGTAAAAGAGATCTTGCCAAAAACATTAAAGACTTGTCTTTGGCTCGTTAAGGTAACAGTGTTAATCTCAATTGGAATTCTTTTTCTGAGATATCTCAATATTCTGCCTTGGTTCTCAAAGTTAATCAGTCCGGTTTTTAATATAATAGGGCTACCCGGAGAGGCTGCCCTCTCCTATGTTACAGGTTACTTTGTTAATGTCTATTCTGCGATTGCAGTCATGGTTACTTTGCATATGGATATGAGGGCCATTACCATTCTTTCGGTAATGGTCCTTTGTTCACATAATATGATCACAGAAACTGCCGTTCAGAAAAAAACCGGTTCTTCTGCAGTAAGAATGGTAATTATCAGAACATTATCTGCCTTCGTTTTGGGGTTTGTGTTGAACTTAGTGATGCCGGGAGAAGTTGCTTCTCAATCATCTCAATCTTATTTGGCTAATGTACCATTTATAGATATGGTAAGAGAGTGGTTCAACACCACAATTACCGTTGTAATAAAAATGGTCGTTCTCATCTTCACTCTTTCCGTAATGCAAAGGCTACTTTCTGAATTTGGCATAATAAGATGGATTTCAAAGTTCTTAAGACCCATTCTTGCCATTTTCGGACTTCCTGCCAAGACCTCTTTCTTGTGGATTGTAGCAAATATCCTTGGCCTCGCTTATGGAGCTGCAGTAATGATAGAGGAGTATGAGAGCGGTAAAGTTGGCAAGGAAGATATTGATCTCTTAAACCATCACATCGCTATATCTCACAGCAATCTGGAGGATGTTATACTTTTTACATCAATTGGTGCAATGGCTGTTTGGCTTCTCTTTTCCAGATGGTTTATGTCGTTTCTGTTGGTATGGGAGTTACGCCTCGAGATGGCAATCAGAAAAAATTTTATAACTTTGCCTGTTGACAGTCATAACTAATTAATTTTTATGAGCGCAGAAAAAGTCAAATGTCTTATCATTGGCAGCGGTCCCGCAGGTTATACTGCTGCCATATATGCCTCCAGAGCTAACCTTAAACCTGTTTTATATGAAGGGATACAACCTGGTGGACAGCTTATAACAACTACAGAAATCGATAACTTTCCAGGGTATCCGAAGGGGATTAGCGGGCAGGAGATGATGGACAAATTGAAAGAACAAGCACTACGCTTTGGAGCCGATGTAAGATTTGGATTAGTAACCAAGGCAGATCTCTCCGAAAGGCCATTTAAAATTACTATTGACGAAGAGAAGGAGATATTAGCAGATGTTCTGATAATCTCTACAGGTGCTACAGCAAAATATTTGGGGCTTGAGTCAGAAGAGAAATTTAAGGGTCAAGGTGTATCTGCTTGCGCTACTTGCGACGGATTTTTCTACAAAGGGAAAGATGTTGCGGTGGCAGGCGGTGGGGACACTGCCTGCGAGGAGGCAAGTTATCTCGCAGGTCTTTGCAATAAAGTTTATATGATTGTAAGAAGAGATGTGCTAAGAGCCTCTAAAGTAATGCAGAACAAGGTGAAAAATACTCCGAATATCGAAATTTTGTGGCAATATAACACAAAAGAGATTACAGGAACCTTAATGGGTGGCGTTAATGGTGCGATTCTTGTTCATAAGAACGGTACTGAGAAAAAAATTGATATTCACGGTTATTTTGTTGCTATCGGACACCATCCCAACTCTGAGCTTTTCAGTAAGTGGATAAATACAACTGAAGATGGTTACATTATCACCGAGGGTAAAAGCAGCAAGACAAATGTACCAGGAGTGTTTGCCGCCGGCGATGTACAGGATCCTCACTATCGTCAGGCTGTTACTGCAGCAGGCTCGGGTTGTATGGCTGCCTTGGACGCAGAGAGATTCTTATCGGAAAATAAATAATAAGCCAATGAAACCAGGTAAAATAATTCTTATCGTTTTAGCAGGAGTCCTTACTCTGTCCTGCAAGTCGCAGTATGATGCACTCTTAAAAACAGCTGATGTAGATCTGAAGTATAGAAGTGCAATGAAATATTACGACATTAAAAAATATTTAAAAGCTGCAACTCTTTTTGACCAGCTCCTTTTACCTTTGAAGGGTACAGAAAAGGATGATACGGTACAATTCTACCTGGGATTAAGCAACTATAAATACGGAGATATGACTACTGCAGAAGCAAACTTTGAACAATTTGCCCAAGTATTTCCGAGAAGTCCTTTTACCGAAGAGGCAAAATTCTTACGCATCGAGTGTCTTTATGAGGCAACTCACAGATATGAGTTGGACCAGATGCCTGCCTACAAGGCCATGTCTGCAATAAATGAATATGTCTATGAGCATCCTAATTCGACAAATTTAAAACGCTGCAGAGATATGTTGGTAGAGCTTCAGGAAAGGCTAGACAAAAAAAGCTTCGAAGCGGCAAAGCTCTACTACACAATCGAGGACTACAAAGCCGCTGCATATTCTCTTAAAAATGTTTTAAAAGATAATGCAGATAACCAATACAGAGAGGAAGTAATGTATTACATTGTTGCCGCAAATTACCAATATGCAAGCAATAGTATACCATCTAAACAACACGAGAGGTTTCTCGTTTTAATTGACGAATATTATAACTTTATAAGCGAATATCCCGAATCTAAGTACAGAAAAGAGGTGGATCAAATGTTCGCTAAATCACAAAATTATACAAATAAAAAATAGATATGGAAATTAAAAAACAGGTTCCTAACAATACTATTACCAGGGATCTATCTAAATTATCTGCTCCAACAGGCAACATTTATCAATCTACAGTGATTATTGCAAAGAGAGCTAATCAGATATCAGCAGAGGTTAAGCAGGAACTTAGTCAGAAGCTTGAGGAGTTTTCAAATTTTGCAGATACCCTTGAGGAGACATTCGAAAATAGAGAGCAGATTGAGATCTCCCGCTATTATGAGAAGTTGCCTAAACCAACCCTTATGGCTATAAGCGAATTTGAAGAGGGACAAATCTACTATAGAAAAATAGAGGAATAAATGCTTAAGGGCAAACACATATTGCTGGGGGTAACCGGGAGCATTGCTGCTTATAAATCTGCGATCCTTGTAAGATCTTTAGTCAAGCAAGGAGCAGAGGTAAAGGTTATTATGACTGAGATGGCAAAACAGTTCATCACCCCTCTCACTATGGCAACCCTTTCTAAAAATCCGATTTTAGTTGAGTTCTATAATCCAGAGAATGGCGACTGGAACAGCCATGTCTCGCTTGGGTTATGGGCAGATCTATATCTGATAGCTCCTGCATCTGCAAACACCATTGCAAAAATGGCTAATGGAGTAGCGGATAATCTTCTTCTTACAGCATATCTCTCCTCTCGTTGCCCGGTTGTTGTGGCACCCGCGATGGATGTAGATATGTTTTTACATCCTGCCACACAGGACAATCTCAAAATATTATCTCAAAGGGGGGTAAAAATAATTGAGCCTAACTCTGGAGAGTTGGCAAGTGGTTTGGATGGCAAAGGAAGAATGGAGGAGCCGGAGGAGATAGTCAGCTTTGTAAATGCTCTTTTCCAAAAAAGCATTAACCTGTCTACAAAAAAAATCCTTATTACTGCCGGTCCTACTCAAGAGGCAATTGATCCTGTCAGGTATATCTCAAATCACTCTACAGGTAAAATGGGGTATGCTTTGGCAGAAGAGTGTGCGAGCAGAGGAGCTGAGGTCTTTCTGGTAAGCGGTCCTACAAACCTTAATATTTCCGGCAAGGGAATTTCGCAAATAAACGTGATCTCGGCAAAAGAGATGTATAATGAGGCACTTTCTATCTTTAACAAGGGTATTGATGCCGCAATTCTTTGTGCTGCAGTGGCCGATTTTACCCCTGCCAAGCAGGAGAGAAGTAAGATAAAAAGAGATAACGAGAACTACAATCTGGAATTAACTCCAACAATAGATATAGCTGCCTCACTGGGCAAATTAAAAAAAGAGGGAACCATTTTGATTGGTTTTGCTCTTGAGACCGATAACGAACTCTCCAATGCTCAGAAAAAACTGGAGAAGAAAAATCTGGATGCAATTGTCTTGAATTCATTGCAAGACAACGGAGCCGGATTTGGAGTGGACACAAACAAAGTTTCAATTATTTCCAAAAAAGGAAAGCCCGTGGCGTATTCTCTTAAGGATAAGGCAGAGGTGGCAACAGATATTGTTGATTTCGTTGAAAAACTGCTTTTATGCTCAAATCGTTAACCGTATCTAACTATGCTCTTATCGAGAACCTGGAGATTGGATTTCCGGAGGGGTTGGTTATTATAACGGGCGAAACCGGAGCGGGAAAATCGATCTTAATAGGGGCAATATCACTTTTATTAGGCTCAAAAGCAGATCTTTCTATACTTAAGGATAAAAACAAAAACTGTGTTGTAGAAGCAGTTTTCGAAATAGCCGGTGATTCCGGTTCTAAGAGAATTTTTGATGAAAATTCTCTGGATTTTACAACCTCTTTAACCCTTAGAAGAGTGGTTTCACCAACCGGAAAATCCAGGTCTTTTGTTAATGACGAACCGGTGAGTCTTCAATTTTTAAAGGATCTTTCCGAAAAAATTATCGATATACATGCTCAGCATCAGCAGCTATTGCTTTCTGACTCCAATTTTCAACTCTCTGTTCTGGATTCTTTTGCAAACAATGGCGCTCGGGTAGCGGAATATCAGGATTATTTCGACAAACTTAATCAATTCATCGCCCGTAAAAACGACCTCAAGGCTAAAATTGCCAAAGATGAAACGGAGGCAGAATACAACAGATTCCAATTTAGCCAGTTAGAAGAGGCAAAACTCAGAATTGGGGAAATGGAAGAGATTGAAGCGGAGTACAGGTTGTTAAGTAACGCAGAGGAAATAAGAGGATATATTTATAATATTATAGAACTTCTCTCCCCTTCCGGCATCTCTGTTGTTCAAAATTTAAAAGAGGCAGTCAATATCTCCGGAAAGGTCTCCCCTAACTTTAAAGCTATCGAGCCTGTCTCAGAACGGTTGGAGAGTTGCAGAATTGAACTGAAAGATATTGAACAGGAGTTGTCTGCCAAAGCAGATTCAATTACAATTCAACCCGAGAGGGCAAAAGTTCTTGAGGATAGGATCTCAACCATATATTCTCTTTTAAAAAAACATCATACAGAGAGTGTGGAATCGTTGCTTAAAATTAAAGATCAGCTGAATGACAGACTTCTGCTTACAAACAGCTATCAGGAGGAACTCGAAAAAACAGAAAAAGAGATTTCAGATTGTCGTGTTAAAAGGGATGAGTTATCAGATAAGTTACACTCAAAAAGGGTGGAGATATCTGAGATATTCACCAAAGAGATGACCTCTGCGGTAAGAGATCTGGAGATGCCTCATGCAATATTTGAGATAGAGGTAAAAGAGAATGAAGTTTACAATATTTTTGGGAAAGATACTGTCACTTTCTATTTTTCTGCAAACAAAAATATAGCTCCCAGGGAGCTTTTTAAGGTGGCATCCGGTGGTGAATTATCAAGGCTAATGCTCTGTCTTAAAGCTTTGATGGCAGCTGGAAAAGGGATGCCGTCCATGATTTTTGACGAGATTGACAGTGGTGTCTCGGGTAGCATTGCAGATAAAATGGGTAATCTTATTGATTCACTTTCAAAGAAAATGCAGATATTTGCAATAACTCATCTTCCTCAGATAGCAAGTAAGGGCAAAACCCATTTGTTAGTCTATAAAGAAATCGACAGAAACGGGGTGACAAAGACAAATATCAGAGAGATATCTGCTCAGGAGAGGGTTCGGGAGTTGGCCAGGATGTTAAGTGGGTCCGAACTAACTTCTGCAGCAATAGCAAATGCTAAAGAACTACTTGGAGTGAAGAATTAAAAAAGTTAAAATATAAAATAATAGATATGCGACTAATTATTCAAAACTCTTACGAAGAGATTTCGCAATGGGCAGCTGCCTATACTGTAAAACGGATTAGGGAATTTGCTCCCACAGAATCTAAACCATTCGTTCTTGGACTTCCAACAGGATCTACTCCAAAAGGAACATATAAAGAGCTTATCAGATACTACAAGGAGGGATTAGTATCATTCAGGAATGTTGTAACATTCAATATGGATGAGTACATAGGTATTCCAAAAGAACATCCGCAATCTTACTTCTCATTTATGTGGAATAACTTTTTCCAATATATAGATATTAGAAGAGAAAATGCCAATATTTTGGATGGAAATGCTGTTAATCTGTTGTTGGAATGCGAGAATTATGAGAAGAAAATGGCATCTTACGGAGGTGTTCATCTGTTTATGGGAGGTATCGGACCAGACGGTCATATAGCCTTTAACGAACCTGGTTCTTCCCTTTCTTCCAGAACCAGGTTAAAGAATTTGACTACAGATACAATTATTGCAAACTCAAGATTCTTTAACAACGACATCCAGCAAGTACCAAAAACTGCTCTCACCATTGGAGTCGGAACAATTATGGATTCGAAAGAGGTTATGATACTCGTGAACGGTCACCACAAGGCAAGAGCACTTTATGAGGCTGTTGAGGGAAGTGTAAACCATATGTATACCATAAGCGTTCTTCAACTTCACAGAAAAGGAATAATTGTTTGCGACGATGCATCAACTGTAGAACTCAAGGTTGGTACTGTAAATTACTTTAAGGATATCGAAAGAAACAACATGGATCCAATGTCTCTATTGGCAGATCTCTAACTTAAAAAATCC
>Ga0209638_1000773_pt1 | contig 20958 bp, 26 predicted proteins | sample BarGraNGADG00211_FD_184490 | JGI IMG/M metagenome (GOLD analysis project Ga0209638, IMG submission 184490) | Arctic peat soil microbial communities from Barrow, Alaska - Barrow Graham LP Ref core NGADG0002-211 (SPAdes) (version 2) | ecosystem: Environmental > Terrestrial > Soil > Wetlands > Peat...
CAATATTTGGAATAAAAATATACCGTTGGAAGATTTCAGAGATAACCATCCCCCATGGTTTGTAAATATCCCCAATTTTGCGACTACCGGTCACACCACTAATTTATATTGTGTTTGATAATTTCCCGGATCTCCGCGGGAATGAACTGGACATCCAACGTGTCAAATAATTCCCACGTTTCGATTAAAGTTACACCTGACCCAGGTTCCATCGCGGTTAAAGGACCAAGACTCTCCAGCTCCACAAACTTGTCGCTGCAAAACACTTCTGCATTACAGCCCCCGTCAGGATATTTCTCTCCAGGCTGCACGTCATAGGACTTGCGAAACAGGGTGCCGCCCAGCCAGTAAGCCATCCAACCCGAAGGGTTGAAATACCCAATTTTCACCGGGGGCAGGTCCGGCTTGGCGTTTAGGAGGATATAGTCGTCACGCAGCACGAGACGCGGGTCATTTATCCGAGTGTAAGGCCAGATGGCCATGACGCGATTATTTAGCAATCCATCCGGGTCGGTATTCCCTTCCGGTTGGGGAAGGACAGCCGTCCCTCCCAAACGGAACATGGTGAGTGCCCACGGGGCCAGGTTAACCGCTTCCAACCCCGAATTGCTGATTCGATGAGTCAAAGTAACGGCGGGCAGGTCCGGTGAAAGTCGGATTTCTACACTCTTGTCAATCCCCACCTGTGTGCGTTGGATTAGTTTTACCCCATCCTGCATTTTTTCAACAACCAAACCTTCGTCGTCAGGACAATATGTCTCGGGCATTATTTCCGGCGAGCGCCAAAGGCGGTGTCCCCCGTGAAAGTTAAATGGTCCGAGCGAAGTTTGAACATTGAATCCCGGCAGGTCTGCAAATAAATTCGCCCCTCCTGTCGCTGAAAACCAGACAATGCGTGGACCGGAAGAAGTAAGATATTCCAGCCGGATGCGTTCGTTTTCCAAAACCCCCGTGGCTAGACCATTAAAATCGCTCATATGAATCAGCGAACTGAGAAATAATGGGCAGAATGTAGCATGGATTCTTTGTAACCTGCATATCTGTATGTGAATTTAGATTTCAATTCTGTCACGCAATTTCCCGATAAAATCGCGAGGCAGTACTCCAGCGTGGATGGCTTGATTCAATAGATCGAGGAGTTCCTCCTCGGAAAGAATGAGGGGATGCGCAACTTCTTTATTACCAATTAATGACGACAGGCGAACCTTCTCCTGCCCTGTCCCGAGTTTCAGTTTTTCAATCCTGATCTCTTGATCTTCAATTTTGATGAATGTGGAAGCCAGTGCTTTTGCATCGTCCAGTGGGGCCATATGACCGTCCATCCCATACCAAAATGAGAAATAGCGACCGGTATAGTTTACCATAACGATAAAAACAGAAATAAAAGTTCCCAAGAGATTGCTTTTTCAATTTCCAGGGAACCCTGCACAATGTTTGAATAATTAATTTACCGGGTCTGTTTCGCGCCTGAACGACCGCGACTAAACTTCGATATAGACTGAGTCGACTATCCCTACGATCACCGAAATAATGCAGGCATCCGGGTTGTTGAGAACCTGGCGGGCGCCGTTCCCTTCGCGGTTCACGAGGACCGTATCGCCTACGCCAGCATGACTATTGTCGATGGCAATGAAATCCTCATTTGACGTCTCACCTACCAATACCAGCGGCTGCACAACCAGGAGTCTCCGGTTCTTGTAATCCCGGTGGCTGATCGTGGTTACTACAGTCCCAACTACTTTGCCCAATACCATCGCATCTCTCAGGTAAATTGATTGATCCCGGGTTTAAGGGTGAAATCAAATTCACGATCCGGGTGAACGGCCAGTTCATCCACGATCCCGACCAGGGCCAGGTCGACCGGAACGAACTTTACGGAAGGCATAGCCAGGGCTGCTTCGCGAGACCGCACCATCACGCACAAGTCTCCGGAACCGGCATCGACAATATCTGCCGCGACTTGCAGCACTCCCACAGGCTCAAGGTTTTTATTTAACGGCTGGACGACCAGCAGTTTCACTCCCTCAATGCCGGAGTATTTGAGCGTACAGACTGCGCTGCCTTTGACCCGCCCGAACAACATGGTTTATTTCACTCCCGTGCTTTTGAGCACTCGTTGAATGATCACATCCAGCAGTTCGGGGTCAACCTGGTTGCCCATCCGCGCAAGCACCGCCTCGCGGACGCGGGACTGCACGTCCTTTTCTTTTGGTTCAACGGAGACGCCCGCCACGACCGCAGGGGTGGCGGTCACAGCATTTTTCTGGGCAAGGTAGGGCCGGACGGGGGCACTGGGGGGATTATCCGGATGGCTGCGCAGCAACTGCAGACCCAAACGGTTGGCTTTTTCGTACGCCAATTCTGTCAGCACAACATTCTCGGAAACGTTCAGCGACATCGCCCCCCGCTTGAACATATCCTCGATGTCTCTTTCAGTATAGAATTCTTTGGGCATAGCTGCTCCTCTCACGCTATTACGCTGCGCGACTTATACGCCTTCCCGCCCTGCCAGGTTCTCGAGGGTTTGGACGGCTGCATTCTTTGCAGTTAGAATTTCTGCTTCTGAACCGGAGAGCCACATGCGCCCAAAACGCCCCACCGAAGATACATGCACCAATTTGATGCTGGCAGTCTTCTCGGCTTCATTGCAGGCAATATTAATGTAAGCGGCGGGAGCACATTCCAGAACCAGCATGGTTTCTCCCGCCACCAGCATGCTGCCGCGTCGAAAACGGTTGATGAGTTGAGCCTGGTAAGGGTCAACCCGGGTGATGACCTGGATCGAAACCACTTGCGGCTTGATCCGGTCGGTCATGCTCATCCCGAGGCGGCTCAAAACAACATTGCCCGCTTCCAGAACGGCCGCCTGGTTGAGTGAATGTACTTCGAACATCCCAAACTCGCGCTCGACAATTTGTGCTCCGGGCCGGGCTTCGGTCGCCTTTACAGCAATATCCACCACCCGGAAGACCTCATTTCCAGGCGCCATCTCAACGTACAAAGCTGCCATGCCCTCGGTGGGAAGATCGCCCTGGGTTATCGTCCCGACAAATGATGCATACTGCGGCTGCATCTTATCCAGGTAGCAGTAGCAACGCAGCGAAAACTTATCAGCCATCCTTGGTTCTCCTTCCCGCTGAAATCCCGTGACAAAACAGCCAGGCGATGCCGAGGGTCCACGCACTGGTTAAGTGCGTGGACTGGATTCAGCAAGGTTTTTGTGACCTGGTGAATTTCAAGTCACTCACCAGCCTTCCCGGTGATTGCTATTTGGTTTTCGGTTAAGCGGCATGGCCGCCGATGCTACCCTTGGTGGTCTTGGGCAGGATCATCTCCACGTCCACATGAGGGCGCGGGATGACATGGACCGAAACCAGTTCACCGACACGCTTGGCTGCTGCAGCACCCGCATCTGTGGCAGCCTTGACCGCGCCTACATCACCGCGCACCATCACGGTTACGTACCCGCCGCCAATGTATTCGGAACCGATCAGGTTCACGTTGGCAGCCTTGACCATCGCATCCGCGGCTTCAACCGCACCAACGAGGCCTTTTGTCTCGACCATGCCGAGAGCAATCAAATTGGGATCTAAAGCCATTTTGTACCTTCCTTTCTAGTTTTGAATATATGATTTTTCAATTTCTCTTGAAATCCAATATTTCACTGACAACCTGCCGGACAACTCGTTCCAAATCCTCAGCGCTCGGGCTGGCGGTTTTTTCGCCAGGCAGGAAGGCTTCCAAAGGAGGAGCCATCGTCTCATAAGCCAGCCTCTTGATGTTGATCAAGTGATACGCAGAAACATTATCTCCGGTAATGGCGCCTCCCACGCCGCCCGATCCCAGGGTTAACGAGGGCATCACTCCCGTGGTTAGTCCGATGGCGCCCAGCGTGCCCATGGTATTAACCAGGATGCGAAAGACCGGTTTTTCCAGCCCAAATGCCATGATGACCCGTTCGTCGTTGGCATAAATGATTTGGGTGTGGCCAATTCCACCTGCCTGGATGATCTCAATTGACCATTCGCAGCCTTGTTCCCAACCATCCACCTCATACCAGCCCAAAACGGTGGTCATCTTTTCGTGAGAAAGGGGTTCTGCCTTTCCCGTTTTTGAGAGGGCTGTGACAAGGATTCGCGTTTCCGGGGGCACTCGGAATCCTGCTGCTTCTGCCACGAAGGGGGCGGATTTGCCCACCACGGCAGTATTGGGGTTCCCATCCGGCTGAAAAAGTAATGTGCGCAAGGCATCAGTCTCATGAGGGTTTGTAAAGTAAGCCCCTTCGACCCGCATCAGTTCCGCTAATTTGGATGCGATCGGCAGGTCTGCGATGACGGACTGCTCGGTTGCGCAGATGGTGGAATAATCAAATGCCTTGGAGGCAACGATATAGCGGGCAGCCTTTTCCACATCTGCACTACGATCCACATATACGGGGACATTTCCCGGACCAACGCCATAAGCCGGTTTCCCCGTCGAATGCGCTGCCCGGACCATAGGGGTACCGCCAGTCGCCAGGATAATCGCAGTCTGCCGGTGGGTCATTAATTCCTGGGTACCTGGCAGGGAAATCTGTTGGAGGCAGCCGATCAGACCTTTTGGCGCACCCGCATTCTCGGCTGCCAATGCCATGGTGTGGGCTGCTTCATAGGTGCACCGTTTCGCTGCTGGGTGGGGGGAAAATACGATTGCGTTGCGTGCCTTGACCGCGATCAATGCTTTGAAGAAAGTGGTCGAAGTGGGATTTGTGGAAGGGATTAGGGCAGCCACAATCCCCATCGGCCAGGCAATCTCGTACAACTTTCGGGCGGGGTCGTGGCGGATGACACCAACAGTTTTTAGATCGCGAATACTTTCCCAAACCACGCGTGCCCCAAACTCGTTCTTGATCTTCTTATGCGCGGCCACCCCATAACCGGTCTCCTCCTGGGCAAGGCGACCCAGACGTTCTGAGGCCTGCACTCCGGCGGCAGACATGGCCGCACAGACCCGGTCGACTTCTTCCTGGGAAGCCTTACTCCAGGTTTTCCAGGCCTCATGGGCAGCGTTGACCACGTCACGTGATTCTTGGATGGAGGCGAGATCTTTATCGAGTCCCATCGTTCATATCCTTCCATTCCAGCCGGATCAAGATTTCCGGAACGAAACTTTACCGTCCACTTCAAGCGAATCGATGACCGCCATGATGACAGCATCAACCGGGGAATCCTTGGTGATGGTGGTCTGGCGGGCTGAAGAGCCTGCGGCGGTAAGGACCAACTCACCGATGCCAGCATCCACGGTGTCCACAGCCACGTATGGCTTCCCCACCGGATCACCGTGCTCATCTGTCTGGCGAACGATGAGCAATTTCCGGGAAAAAAGTTTTTCGTCTTTTATGGTCGCAACGGTCGTTCCAATCACGCGTGCAATTAACATGGCGTTACTCCCAATAATTAATAATTCTTTGCTGGCGCAGAGGCTGGCATCGCAGGGGCAGCGACTGCGGTGGGCCCCTGGATGATCTTCACACCTGCGCTGGCACCAATCCGGGTGGCGCCGGCTTTGATCATGTTTTCGGCATCTTCATAGGTCCGCACGCCACCGGCGGCTTTTACGCCCATTTCCGGGCCGACCACCCGGCGCATCAGGGCCACATCATGCACCGTGGCCCCACCGCTCGCGAAGCCCGTGGAGGTTTTTACGTAATCGGCTCCGGCTTCCTTGGCAAGCAGGCACGCAATGGTCTTTTCCTCATCAGTCAGGAGAATGGCTTCAATAATTACTTTAACTATTGATTTCCTGGCATGGGCTGCTGTAACCACACCGCGAATATCTTTGGCAACCAGCTCCAGGTCACGCGCCTTCAAGGCCCCGACGTTAATGACCATGTCGATCTCGGTCGCCCCATGATCAAGCGCCACCTGCGTTTCGAAGGCTTTTACCTCCGCTGATGTTGCTCCCAGTGGAAAGCCGATCACGGTGCAAACTTTAACCGGTGAACCTTCCAGTAATTTTGCGCACAATTCCACCCAGGTGGGGTTTATGCAAACCGAGGCAAAACCATATTTACGGGCCTCAAAACATAACTGGGCGATCTGTTCCTGGGTGGCATCTGGTTTGAGCAGGGTATGGTCGATCATTTTCGCCAGGTCCAGGTCTTGCGGGATGACTCCGATGGTGGATGAAAGACGTTCAGCTCCCGCGTTGACCACATTCCCTGCCCGGTCAAAGCAGGTGCGTACGCATTGCGATTCCGCGCATGTAAACTTGCAATGACCGCCTTCGGGAACATTGGCTTTTTCCTGCTTTTCAAACATGGCAGCAAGAACCTCATGCGTTATTATTTCCACCAACTGCTCGACAACCTTTATATCTGGTACCATCTTGACCTCTATTTAAAGAACATTTTTTCAACTTTGGTAATCTTTTCAACCCGTCGGGCATGACGGTCTCCACCAAATTCTGTGGACAGCCAGGTCTTAACAATTTGTTTAGCCAGGTTTACTCCGATCAGGCCGGCGCCCAAGGTCAAAACATTGGTGTCGTTATGTTCACGACTGTTCACCGCGGATGAATAATCATAGGCCATTCCCGCGCGCACTCCCGGGACTTTGTTGGCGACAATGCAACTCCCAATGCCTGCCCCATCGATCATGATCCCCCTCCACGCTTTCCCCAGGCTTACCAGCTTCGCCACTTCAAGAGCGTAATCCGGGTAATCGACCGGGGCTTTGCTGAATGTTCCAACATCATTAACATCCATGCCCATCCCGCTTAGCTCGGCCTTTAAGGTTTCTTTTAACTCAAAACCTCCGTGGTCAGCGCCTATGGCAATCATTTTGCGAGCTTCGGTTTTGTTAACAGGTATTGGAGCCGCTTCTTTTACGACTAAGCGGGTATCAGTGGAAACAGCCGGCCCGGCTTGGCCCAAGACCTGGGCCAGGACCCGATGCACTATTTGTTGTATCTGGGAATCATCTAAGGGTGTCACTGATCTCTTCCTTGCAATTAATAATGATTAACTGGTAATGACCACATGACCACACTACCCCAATAGTTTAGCATGTGGTTAACAAAAAGTCAAGCCTTCCGAGTAACGGAAGGCTTCAGTTCCCTGCAAATTTCAGATTGTATATGATTTACCGGGTTAGTTTGGCAATGTACCGGTAGCGGTCCCCCCGGTAAAGGATTTTGACAAATTCAAAGACGCGCCGGAATTGGGAATATGTAGTCCGTTCGCTGAGCAGCAGAGGGCTGCCGGGTTCGATCTGCAAAAGCGAGGCTTCGCGTGGCGTCGCCAGGGTCACTTCCAATGTTTCATCGGCTTCTGTTGGAATAAGGTGGAATTTTTCCTGCAGGATCTTATAGATCGAACCCTGTTCTTCCACATCCTCTCTTGTTATTGTCTGTTCGTCAGCCAGGCAAATATACGAAGTCTGGATGCCCATGGGGACCCCATCCCCCAGGCGGATCCGCTCGATAAGGAGGACCTTGCCCGACCCTTCCGGCAGCTCCAGGTGTTGGCGGACCTTGTCAGGAGGTTGGACATATCCAATCTCGAGAATCTTCTGCCCCGGGGTAAGCCCGCGCTGCTTCATATCTTCTGTAAAACTGGTCAGTTCGGAAATTCCCTTTTGCAGCTTTTGCGGGGATACAAAAGTTCCGCGACCGTGCTCCCGGTATAAAAACCCCTGGCGCACCAACAGGTCGCTCGCCTGCCGGATGGTTGTCCGGCTGACCGAATAGATCGTTTCCAATTGGCGCTCTGATGGGATGGGCTGGTGAGCTTCAAGCTTGCCATTTGAAATCTGCTCGCGCAAAATATTCGCCAGTTGGTAATAGCGGGGCAAATAGTCATTGGGATCAATTAGCTCAGGCATCATTTCCTCTCTCATATTTTACACGATACCATCTGGGACGAGGTTAACAAAATGACGTATGAGGATTGTTCAATCCTTGAATGTTTATCGTCTGGATGAACTATTTTTGGAAAAAAGGAATAATTTTGTCAAATAGGCCAACGCCCACACCGGCGAAGATCAGCAGAATAAGGATCACGACAAAGATTATTGAAAAGAAAAGACCCAGGTAACTCAAAAGGAGGCCCCATATTGCCTGGTTTTTTCTGGTTACTCCGCTGTTTTTCATCTGGCTGAGAGCGGCGTGACCCGTCACAATCCCTGCCATCCACAGAACAAAAGGGATCAAATCAAGGATAGTGGAAAAAACAGCGCTCACCCCGGCGGTAAAAGCAGCCAGAAAGATGCCAATGGTCAAATCGAAGCACCACTGCAAAATATAAATCGACCACCCAACCAGGCCCAAAACAAGGCTGGTTACTGCTAATTTATTTTTCCTGCTTTCTGACATTTAATTCAATTTATCACGCAACGGGCGCAGGAGCAAAGACAACCCGATCACACCTGCCACGATCACTGCCGCCAGGACCAGCGAGCTGCCTCCAAGCAGGATGAAAGCAGCCAGGGCAATGGAAGCACCCTGGAACACCAGCAACCCCCACCGTTTCCAGTGCCAGAGTGCCAGTGCTGCCAGGTAACACAGGAACCCAAGCGCGGCAATGGCTTCCACAGCCCACGCCGCCGGTCCATTAACCATCCCCGGCGCAGGGTAATTCAGCAACCCAAAAAACATCACCAGCAGGCTGTCAAGCATCAGGAACAGTAAAAATCCACTCAACTGCACGACGCGGTGATTTTTATCCTGGGTCGTGTGATCAACCAATAGCTCGAGAATAGAATAATGCCCGGTACGAACAGCAATAAGAACGTGCCGAATTGGATGATTATGGAACTATCCAGTTGGCAGGCTTCCCGGAAGCCCTGTGCCTGTTCCGGGCTGAACTGAGAATAGGTGTCCGCAGACGGATAGCATGATACGATCCGGGCGGCATAAACGGCAATTGCCGCAATGAGGAACAAAATTCCTGCAACAAGTAATACCACCTTCCAATTTTTTATTTCTGTCTCCAAAACACGGCGATGTTTACTTGTTGCGCAGGTCGATCTCTTCCTTCCCGCCCAATCGTTCCTGGATCCGCCCCACCACAACTTCCAGCGCCATCGGCTGGTTGACATAATCCAGGTCGTCGGTGCGGATGGTTAGCACAGGACATACATCAAAAGCTCGCAGCCATTCTTCATAGAATGAATCAAGCAGGGAAAGATAACTGGTGGAAATCCCCGTCTCCATGTTGCGGGCGCGGCGCTGGATGCGCGCCATGAGTACTTCCACCGGGCATTTAAGATAAACCAGTAAATTAGGCGGAGGCAGGCTCCCTACAACGAGGTCGAACAGTTTTCGGTAGGCCAGGTAATCACGCTCTGCCAGGTTGCCCATATGGTGCAGGGCGCGTGAAAATATGTATGCATCCTCGTATATGCTGCGGTCTAAAATGACGGAACGCGGATCATGGGCAGCGTCCAGATATTGGTCGGCGCGATGACCAAGGAAATAGATCTGCAGGTGAAACGACCAGGCATGCATATCGGCGTAAAAATCTGGGAGGTAGGGATTATCAGCCACGGATTCAAAATCCGTTCGCCAGCCAAGACGGGAACCAATCCGCTCCGTGAGCGATGTTTTTCCTGCCCCGATGTTCCCAGCAACGACAACAAGTCGTTTGGACATACCGCCTCCTCCGTATATTTCTATTGTACACGAAGTTTATTTCGATTTCCTTATCTTAACGATGGAAGCGAGGATGTCGTTTGGAATACTTAGCTAATTGCTATTTTCGGCCCTATTCCTGCCTGCGAATTCCAGGGAGGAAGATAAATGAACTGATCGCCATCGCCATCAACACTCCTGCACCGATAACCACTGTAAGTGGTTCATTGAATTTCTGGGCAAAGGCTCCAGCAAATAGCGATCCCAGCGGCATGGAACCAAAGAAAACCAGGGTATAAACGCTCATTACCCGCCCGCGTAGATTGTCCGGCACCTGGGATTGAATCATAGCGTTACTGTTATTCATAACCATCATAAAACTCCACCCCATACCAACCAGGGCCGCCAGCGAAAGTGGCAGCCAGCGGATCCAGGCAAAGAAGAATAACATGATTGGCATCATAAATGCACCTAGCGTCCAGAGTTTCCCGCGGAATTTGCGGTTCCCCAAATACGCCAGCATCAAGGCGCTGACCATCGACCCAAAACCGCGCGCAGACACCAAAACTCCATTAGTCGTCACATTCCCATGGAGAATATCGGTTGCCCAGGCTGGAAGCAAAGTCATCATCCCAATCCCGAAAATACTCATCATGCCGATTGATCCAATCAGGCTGAGGATCAGTCGGTGGGAGAAGACATATCGTAAGCCTTCCTTCAAATCCGTCATTACAGAGAGGCGGTAAACAGGCTGAATTATCGGTTTGATGCGCATGAACAATAGGGCAACGATGATGGCAATGAATGAGATCCCGTTCAGAGTGAAACACCACGCCGGACCAAATGCAGCATAGGTCAAGCCAGCCACTGAAGGACCCACCACAGTTGCCAAATTGAACATTGTTGAGTTGAGAGCGATGGCGTTGGTCATGTTTTCTCGACTGACCAGTTCGGTCACAAAGGCGTTCCGCGCTGGAGCATCGAAGGCATTGGCAACCCCGAGCAAAAACGCAAGCACAAGGATGTGCCAGGGCAGTACTTTGTTCGTAAATGCCAACGCTGCAAGGATAAACGCCAGCACCAGCATGGAAGTCTGGGTTATGACCATCAAATTGCGACGGGAGATGCGGTCCGCGATGACCCCCCCAAACAAGGTAAATATTAATGCTGGTATGCCACCCACAAAACCAACCAGGCCCAGGTATACAGGGGAACCGGTCAGCTGATAGATTAAATACCCTTGAGCCGTGCTCTGCATCCACGTACCCATTAAAGACACCAACTGGCCGAAAAACCATAACCGATAGTTGTAATGTTTCAGGGATGCGAATGTTTCCCCCCAGCGTGAATTAATTTTGGGTTTCTGTAAATTATCGATATCGTTCAACGGGTAACTTTCATCCAAAAATTTCGCCGGGATGACCGGCAGCTGTATATTTCTAAATTTCGGTTATATAAAGAAATGAGCAGAGAATCTTCTCTGCTCTTTATTTTATCAACAAATAGCGATCTGATTCTAACACTCACTATAACCGCAAGTATAGCACTTTCGGCAGCCTTCTTCATTTACCATGGTGGCTTCACCGCACTCCGGGCAAAGATCACCCATTTTTACGGGAGTCGTGACAGTTTCCATCTGGGGGAAATGACCGTTGCCATTTTCCACTTCTTCTTCTGGTTTTTCGCCGGATTCTGTAACCTGGTGTGTTTTTCGGTTATTCAAATACTCGTCGAGCACCTGCCCAACGCCATCAGGTAATGAGCGCACCCGGTTTGGACCAAAGCCCAGGGATCGTCCGCCTCCGATTCCTGAGAGTTGGCGTACTACCTCTGCAAGGCGTTCGCGCGGCGTAATGGGCGAGGCCAGTCTCAGGACGTACGATACCAGCCTCCCAATGGCTTCCGATACGGCTGCGGTTTCCGAGCCGGCTTTGGCAGTGTTAATGAATACCTCGAACGGCTGCTTACCCCCGTTCTCATTAACTGTAATAAAGGCTTTCCCAAGTGGCGTCTCGACCCGGAATGTGCTTCCGGGCAGCAATCTTGGGCGCGGTTTCTTGGACTCATGCCAGGCTGCCAATTGGGTAGCCAGCTCTGTTTCGGATACCGGTTTTCCATTGTTATGATTGCCGAAGGGTAAAACCACCGTTCCGGAAGAAACTCCTGCCCCGGAGGGAGTGGCTAGAGCCTGTTTTTTCTGCAAGGTGGCCTTGGTTTCCAGCACCACCTTTTCCCGGGAACCAGTCACATAGACTGTGATACCTTTGCAGCCAAGCTCCCATGCCAGCATGTATGCCTCAGCCACATCTTCAACGGTGGCATCCTCGGAAAAGTTGATTGTTTTGGAGAGGGAATTATCCACAAATGCCTGCAGGGCGGCCTGCATATAAACGTGTTCGTCTGCAGGAATATCACCGGCAACAACAAACACATTTCGTACCGTTTCGGGGATCTCTGGAATATCCTGGCAGGTGCCGTGCTGCATGACGCTCTTGACGATTTCCTCGCGCCTCTCAGTTGGGATTCCAGCTTTTTCCAGGGCTTTTTCAAAGCGCGGGCTGGCATAGGTTAATTGCAGGTCTTTGCCGTTGTCATTAACATGTCTCACATATGCCAGGGCGAAAACTGGTTCACAGCCATATCCCTCGCATCCGGCCACGGTGGCGATCGTTCCGGTTGGAGCCACGGTGGTCTGGGCGGCATTGCGGATGCCGTATTTTTGAATCCCTTCACGTACTTCATTCCAATCCAGCTCAGGCCGTCCCCATTGATGGGTGTAAGGCGTCACCGGTTGGGGGGGGGTCCACTGCAGCTTCTCAAAGTCGTATATACTGCCCTTGATGGCAGGGAAGGCTCCACGCTCATGCGCCAGCGCCACGCTGGCCCGCACTGCGTGGAAACGGACGAACTCCATTACCTGGGCTCCAAATTCTCGTCCCTCCGGAGAACCATACCGGACGCCCACATGGTACATGATATCTGCCAGCCCCATGATCCCAAGTCCGATGCGGCGGGCTTTATGAGCGGCCGCCTTCAGTTGCGGCACTGCCGGGACGTAAGCATTGGCGTCTACAACGTCATCCAGGAAGCGGGTGGATATCTCCACCGAGCGCTGCAAACTCCCCCAGTCCACCTGCCCATCCTCCCCACAGTGTTCGGCCAGGTTGACGGAACCCAGGCAGCAATTTTCATAAGGACCAAGCCATTGCTCTCCACAGGGATTTGTCGCTTCGAGCGGATATAGGTGAGGGACCGGATTAAAGCGGTTGGCTGCGTCGAGGAATAATAATCCTGGCTCTCCATTGTGATGTGCTTGATTAACTATTTTCGCAAAAAGTTCGCTTGCCCTGACTGTCTTGTAAACCCGCAGGGGAATCCCCTTTTCCCGGGCTTGTTCCGGGGTTCCACTGAAGCCGCGATATTCTGGTGAAGTAACGTCGGGGAAAATCAAGTTCCATTCGGTATCGTTTTTAACGGCTTGCATGAACTCGTCGGTAATCCCAACGGATATATTGAAGTTCGTGATTTGATTCTCGTCTGTTTTGCAGGTGACGAATTCTTCGATATCCGGGTGGTCCACTCGCAGGACTCCCATGTTAGCGCCCCTCCGCGTCCCTCCCTGGGCGATCTCTCCGAAGGCATGGTCATAAACGCGCAGGAAGCCCACCGGACCGGTGGCTTGTCCGGCAGATGATTTGACCAGTGACCCCTTGGGCCTGATCCTCGAGAACGAGAAACCGTTCCCTCCACCAGTCTGCTGGATAAGGGCTGCATCCCTGAGAGATTGGAAAATGCCCGCCGGATCGCGCCCCATATCGTCGGTAATGGGAAGAACGAAGCAGGCGGCAAGCTGCCCCAGAGGAGTGCCGGCACCTGTAAAAGTGGGGGAATTGGGGAAAAATTTTCTTGAGGATAGCAGCTCATAAAACTCACGGGCGCTGTCCATGACGTTGCCATAATAGGATTCCTCTGCCTTGGCAATGTTATATGCGACCCGCCAAAACATCTCCTCCACGGTTTCCGCCGGGTTCCCGTCGTCTCCTCGACGCACATAGCGACGCACGAGTACCTGGCGTGCATTCTCGGTCAGGTCCACTGCGAGGAGATTCGCTGGGATTGGCGGGGTGGGTACTTTATTCTTGCTCGATGCAATTGTCGTTGTTGCCATGCATGGTTTCTCCTCAACACTTCATTTCTGTTATCAATAAAATACACAATAATTAATGGAAACAAATATGCACTGATATTCCACCCATGAAAAATCAAATATCAGCGCATAAGAATGATTATGACTCTAACAACAACCGGTCAATTTCGTTGCGCAGGGCGTGCAAATCGTCCAGCCGCAAATAGACAATTGCATATCGTATATAAGCAATCTGGTCCAATTCTTTCAATCCCTTGATTACCAGATCTCCAACTATTCGTGAAGAAATTTCGGATTTTCCCTGGTGTTGAAGTGCTGCTTCCACTTGTCCCAAAAGCCGTTCGATATCGGATGCGGAGACGGGGCGTTTTGCGCAGGCAATACGAATCCCGCGTTCCAGTTTCCCCCGTTCGAACTCCTCGCGGGTCCCATCCTGTTTGACGATCAAAGGGGTTGCCAGGATCGGGCGTTCATAACTGCTAAATCTTTGTCCACATTTCAGGCATTGCCTTCTTCGGCGAATACCCCCATGAGTATCGTGGGTTGTATCGATTACTTTTGAGTCTTCGTTATGGCAATATGGGCATCGCATTACTACGACTCCGTGAAAAATAGAACAAATGTAGCCGCCACATTTGGTGGTTTGGAAAATAAAATCCCCTATATATGGGGCATTATTTCAAATATTCTAACATGATTATTATTCCAGAACAAGAGGCTGGGAGGGCCATTTACCTTAAAATTTCCGGCTTTAATTAAATGGCAAAATTAAAAAGACTCTTCTACCAGGGACAACAAAATAATCAATGGTAATTTAATTTTTAAATTTCTTTAAGCCAAACCAGGCGCCCCTGATAGGACGTATCCGGATAAGTCTATGATGCCTACCCGAACCCAGGTTAATCGACACGACCAGGTTTCAACCTGCAGCTTATCGTTCTGGAAGTTTTCGACGGAACTGCAGTTCGCGACGAAATAGTTCTTTATAAATCCGGCAATTTTCCAACAGCCTGCGCCCCTCGAAGTATAATCAGCCCATCCATGGAGAAGAAATGAATACTGTCTATATCGTTATTATCCTGGGCATAATAATATTCGCGATCATTCTGATAATTGTCGTCACGATGCGTTTAAATCGGAATTTGATGCGGCGGGTGCAGGAAATGCAGGAACAAGAACCTGATTTTGCAGCCGGTTTTCGCAATTCCATCGAAATTGAAGCAAATGTGATCAGTAAAAGCGAAACCATTGTCCCAAATGCCGGCGGGTATGCCAAGGTAGACTTGCAGTTAATGATACAACTGCCCGATAATGCTCCTTCCCAGGTGACCACCTGCTGGCTGGTGGAAGTAGGTTCGCTGGAACTGGTCCTACCCGGGCGGAAGGTTCCGGTGAAAGTGGATCCTCGCAAGAAATTAAAAATTATTCCAAATGTGCCCTGGGCAAAACCCTGGATTTTTAGAAAATAACATGCCACACGTCGAATTTGAAATTCATCCGGGCGAAAACATACTCTACCACGCCTCCCCCATCCGGAAAGGGTACGTCATCACCTGGAAAATTGTCAGTAATGCCGCAATCGCGATCATTTTATCATTTATCATCCACTCTCTCCTCGCAGGGATAACTGAGAGCGCACTCACCTCCGTTTTACCAGCGATTTTTGCCGGGGTTTTAACCCAAATTTTGTTCCTGGGTATAATCACCCTTGGGATCACGGCCTGGGCGGTGGAAGATGTAGCCTGCACACTGACCGGCGAATTTATCCTGACCGATCAGCGCATCTGGATCCATGGCTCTCCGCATGCCTGGAGCCAAAGCGATACCCCCCTGGAGGATATCTCTTCTCTTTCCTGGCATCGGGATGCAATTTTTGTCAGGAATAAATCTTCCCGCAAAATTCAGGTCCACATGTTCTCGGAAGGCAAATTATTCGCAGAAGCCTATAAACAATACATTGGCAGGTCATGAACAATCGGGCATTTTCAAACAGCTAACCACTCGCTGCAAATCGACTTTAGCTTGGGTTGTTCATTCTTCACGCTGTTTATTATTGTCGCTTTGCTTCCTGCCACAGCGCTTCCATTTCATCTATGGACATGTCGGAAAGTTTCCTGTCTTGTTTCTTCGCTCCCTGTTCAACAAAATTAAAGCGACTCTTGAAACGCTTGCTGGTGCTCCTTAAAGCAAATTCGGCATCCACTTTCTTCCAACGAGCCAGGTTGACCAGGGCAAAAAACAAATCTCCCAGTTCATCGATCAATTCCTGTTCGTTTGTTACCTCCCTGACTTCCTGGATTTCCTCGGCGATTTTATCAAGCACGCCGCTGACTTCCTTCCAATCGAAACCGACCCGGGCTGCCCTGTCCTGGTATTCCTGGGCCTGGGCAAGGGCCGGTAATGCCAGGGGAACACCATCGAGTAAACCTTTATCGGGATTGACGCTGGTTGATCGCTCTTCAGCCTTTAACTTTTCCCAGTTCTTCAAGACACCTTGAACACCATCTAATTTAACATCGCCAAAGACGTGCGGATGACGGCGGATTATTTTATCGTAGATGCCCTTGAGCACGTCGGCCATGTTGAACTCGCCTTCTTCGCTCGCTATTTGGGCATTTAGCACGATTTGCAGAAGCAGGTCCCCAAATTCCTCTGACATCTCAGCCGGGTCACCAGAATCCATGGCAGCCAGTGCCTCATAAGATTCTCCCATCAGGTGTGGCCGGAGGGATTCGTGGGTTTGTTCGCGATCCCAAGGGCAGCCGTTCGGCGCCCTCAGGTGGGCTACGATTTCCTGGAAAGCTTCGAAAGAGGTCCCTGCTCCCAGCGGCGGGACATAAAGTACTGTAAGTAAGCCAATATGCTCTGAACGGTCGATTTCATAGAGCTGGACATCTTCGATGATTTCATCTTTTGTTCCTGCCGCATGGACAAGGCGTACAGGATGTTCATCAGGATAAACACTGTTGAGAGTCATCTTGACTTCAGCAGCGACCATACGCGAATAAATTTGGGCAATCAGTACCGGCATGTCCGGTGGAAATTCCGGGACATGCGCCTGGCTCAACTCAATTGCATCCGTTAGAACCAGCCGTGGATAAGGGTCCAGGCCCAGGGCTGCGAACACCGGCTCTAAAAACGAAACACCGCTAACGATCTTCAACGGCAAACCCAAATTCCGGGCACGCCGGGCAATATCTGGGCAGGTAGCCTCGGCTACAAACGGGTCGCCCGGCACGGCATAAACCACTCCCATGGGCAAACTTCCCATTTCCAGCACTTTGTCCACAATTGCGGCATAAACCTCGTCAAAAGATTCACCTTTTTCATAGAGTTCGTCAAAACTATGGATAATTAGTGCAGGCGGAAGTCCTGCAACTGTGGGATGCTGGTTTGTTCGCAGCCAGACTTCTTTGGTCGAAACTAGAACATCCCAGGCTTCGCGGGTAAGCTTGGCAGGGTCACCAGGACCAAGTCCAACTAAGGTTATTCCGGGCATGGGCACTCCTTAAAAGTAAAACGTAATGCATGAACGCAGCAGGTAACCGCCCACGCATTACGTTGAACGTATCATCGTTAACGTGCTGGTGTATTAACGCTTGGTGTAGGTCGGAGCCTTTCGGGCACGCTTGAGACCTGGCTTCTTGCGTTCCTTGATGCGAGCATCGCGGGTCAGGAAGCCGCCTTTTCGCATGGCTGAAACATTTTCCGGGTTCATCTTGACAATGGCGCGCGCCAGGCCAAGCTGGACGGAGTCGGTCTGACCCGTAACACCACCGCCGCTGACGATCACGGTAATATCGTAAGTTTTGGTATCATGACCGGCTGCCTTCATCGGAGCTAAAATGGCTTCAAGATCGCCGAGGCGGGTGAAAAATGCCGGAGCATCCTTGTCATTGACGATGAAACTCCCTGAACCTGCCATGATCCGAACGCGGGCAATGCTCTGCTTTCGGCGTCCAATTCCTTCAAAATATTGCACAGACATATTTCTACTCCTTTACGCGACCAATTTCGGATTCTGGGCGCCGTGTGTATGCTCCGCACCACCGAAAATCTTGAGCCGCGTGATGAGATGGCGGCCCATTTTGTTGTGCGGCAGCATGCCCCACACGGCGGCTCGCATAACGCGGTCCGGATGGTTGCTTAACTGGTCGCGCAAACTTACCGTTTTCAACCCACCAGGATACCCCGAGTGGCTGTGATACATTTTTTCAGTCAATTTGGTGTGAGTTTTTGTGCCCGTGACTGTTATTTGTTGCGCATTGATGACAACCACGAAATCACCCATTTCCACACCGGGAGTAAAGCTCGGTTTGTGTTTGCCGAGCAGGAGCGCAGCAATTTTGGTCGCAATGCGACCCAGGTTCTCACCGTTCGCGTCCACCAGCAACCATTGGTGGTCAATTTCTGCGGCCTTGGGATAGTAAGATTTGTACACTTTTGTCTCTCCAAAAATTCAGACTATTTCAACAGATTATCATAACGTACTTCGACGAGCGACAAACCGCTTGCAGGAGCAAGGCTGGCAGGGATATTATGGCCTTTCCCATTTTTCCCGATCCCGGAGGTTGACACGGGACTGCTCTTCAGTGCCCGAACCAGGTCCTCCACGGGAAGTCTTCCCTGTCCCGCAGCTACCTGGACGTACACCAGTTTGCGAACCATGCGGTATAAGAAAGCATCGGCCTGGATGTCGAAGGTCCACTCATCGCCATGGTGCATCCAACTGGCAAAAAAGACCGTTCGGACGGTGCTGGCTTTCGTTTTAGGCGGGGTCCCAAAGGCGCCGAAATCGTGCTTGCCCATCCAGATTGCTGCAAGAGGCGTCAGATCGGTCACTTCGGGCCAAACGCGCCAGGCATACCGTTCCCTCAGGGGATCCCGCACCTCGTCGCAAAACAATCGGTAACGATAATGTCGGACACTGGCGTCAAAACGCGGGTGAAAAGAATCCGCCGCCAAAAAAACTTCCCGCACCGCCATATCCCTCGGCAGGTTAGTATTCAGAGCCTTCCGCAAACTTTCGAGCCCATGACCCCAATTGAGGTCGAATGCAGCCACTTGCCCATTTGCGTGGGTCCCGGTATCGGTACGCCCTGCCAGGTACACGGTTTGTTTATCCCATCCGAGTTTGCGCAGGGCTTTTTCAAGTTCTCCCTGTATCGTCCGGGAAGGTGCCTGTCGCTGACTGCCCAGGAAGTGGGTACCGTCGTAAGCTAGGATAATCTGGTAACGAGCCATTTTAGGTGATCGGGTAATCCAAGATCAGGGAATTTGCCTGGCCACCTGACAATGAAACCGAAAAGTTCTACTCTTCGACGAGTTCAAGGATGGCCATTTCCGCTTTATCTCCAAAGCGGGGGCCAAGTTTGAGCACGCGCGTATAACCGCCTTTGCGTTCTGCAAAGCGGGGGGCAATCTCATCAAACAATTTCTTGACCACGTCATTGCTGTTGCCGCCCAGTCTGGCCACAATAAGGCGTCGGGCAGCCACTTTTTCATCATCGGTGGCATCCTTTATATTTCGGGCCACTGTGATCATTTTTTCAGCTTCGCCGCGAATCGCGGCAGCCTTGCTTACCGTGGTGCGAATACGTTCGTTTACAAAAAATTGCTTGATCAGGTTGCGCCGCAAAGCGATGCGCGCACCCTTCGTGCGGTTGAGTTTAAAACCTGCTACTTGGTGTCGCATTGTTCAATCACTCCGACTCTTTCTTGGGTTCATCTTTTAGGTAACCCTTTTCTCGCATCTTGAGGCGCAGTTCTTCGAGGCTCTTTTCGCCAAAGTTGCGGATGGACATGACCGCCTGGTCACCCTTCTCAAGCAGTTCCAATACATCGCCGACGGTGATGATACCCGTGCGTTTGAGCGAGTTGAAGACTCGTACCGAAAGGTCCAGGGATTCAACCGGTGTCTCGGATACTTCGCTGGTCAGGCGGGATCCGGAAACTTCTTTTTCCATCGCGATGGCAAGCGTCTCTTCACTGATACCAGCCACGTAGCGCAGATGCTCGATCAGGATTTTTGCTGAAGTGCTCAGGGCGGTTTCAGGTGCAAGCGCCCCGTCCGTCCAGATTTCAAGGATAAGTTTATCGTAATTGGTGCTCTGACCCACACGCGCCGACTGCACTTCCCAGTTGATTCTCTTCACCGGTCCAAAAATGGCGTCGACCGGCAATTCACCAATTGGCATGCGCCCGCGTTCATTGGAAGGAGCATACCCGCGTCCACGTTCAACGGTAAACTCAATATCCAGGCGCACTTTGTTGTTATCGGCCGTAAACAAGTATAGATCAGGATTAATGATCTTGATCTCCGGCGGAGCGATAATATCGGCCGCAGTAACTACGCCTTCACCACGGACTTCAAGGTGCATGCGTATGGTGTCCACACCTTCCATGATTATACGTAATTGTTTAACCTGCAGCATGACCTGCAAAACATCTTCACGTACGCCTGGGATGTCACTGAACTCATGCAGCACATCAATAATGCGGATGGATGTCACCGCAGCCCCTTCCAGGGACGATAGCAGCACGCGCCGCAAAGAATTTCCAAGCGTCACGCCATAGCCATGTTCCAATGGGCTGATGACAAATTTGCCATAATTCCGCGCCTCAGCTTCGCGCTCGATCTTCGGCATAACCATGTTAGTGATAGTCACGGTACCCTCTCATCGACGTACAAAACGGTACGCCGCGTCTAATACAATGGACTCGGATTAGCGCGAGTAGTACTCAACGATCAACTGCTCGTTCAGGTTGCCGTCAATCTCGGGACGCTCGGGCATACGCAACACACTCCCTGAAAGCGTTTTGATGTCGCGACTTAACCAAACCGGCGCATTTCGTGCCTCAGCCAAGGCAGCCAATTCCTTGAAATACGTTGCGTCCATCGAGCCTGGGCGCACAGCGAGCAAATCGCCAACTCCCAGGTTCATCGACGGAACATCGGTGCGGCGGCCATTGATGGTGAAATGACCGTGTGTCACCAACAGTCTGGCCTGCGCACGGCTTGATGCAAATCCCAGTCGAAATACAACATTGTCCATCCGTGATTCCAGGATCTGCAGGAGCATTAAACCCGTGATGCCGTGCGTGCGCAACGCATGACTATAGTAGCGGCGGAATTGGCGCTCAAATACGCCGTAAATCCGGCGGGCTTTCTGCTTGGCACGCAACTGCTTGGCGTAATCGGA
>Ga0209638_1000774_pt1 | contig 20932 bp, 17 predicted proteins | sample BarGraNGADG00211_FD_184490 | JGI IMG/M metagenome (GOLD analysis project Ga0209638, IMG submission 184490) | Arctic peat soil microbial communities from Barrow, Alaska - Barrow Graham LP Ref core NGADG0002-211 (SPAdes) (version 2) | ecosystem: Environmental > Terrestrial > Soil > Wetlands > Peat...
ACCCCGACTGCCGCCGCTAGCAGGATCAGGGCAGCCAGCAGGGTTAGGAGAAGCAGTCTTTCCGTTCGAAGCCGATTTCCACATGCATGCATCTTAGACTTGATCAACCTTCCAGTGCAAAAGTGCGTATGACTGAAGGGTTGGCGCGTGCCAACCCTTATCGACCGTGTGCGTTCCCGCCCAGGTAATGCCAGTATAATGTTGGGGCAGACCGGTGTCAACGACAGCCGGTTGCCCGAAGCCATCAGTGAGACGCGGGCGCCTTCGCCAGCTCTTTGTCAGTTGTAGGTTCAGTATGGCATAGATCGCAGCCCGCTGGAATGTCCTTGTCACGACCCTTCGGGCTGGCGGCCTGCAATGTGCCGTGACAACGGAAACAGCCGTCGTGCGAGCGCCAGCTCGGATACGTATCAGGCCCTATCTTCATATGCGGGAAGACCGCGGACCTGTAGGTCGTCGATATTATCTTGACAGACTTCTCGATATCGGACCTGCGAGCCTTGTAGATATCCGGGTAGGTGCGCTCGTAGAATGAGGAAATCCCGCGAATCTTGGCCAATACCGTCGCTTGCTCGGCCATGGTCGGGGCCTTGCTCGCGTCCCCCACCGCGTCCATTGCCTGCTTCTTGATAAACGGCAGCGACGCATCGATCTCTTGGCGTGTAATGCCGTCATCGAGCAGCTTCTCGAACGGGACGAAATCGTGAGCGGCGCGATTGTGACAGTCTATGCAGTCCATCGTGCGCACCTGCTCCTTCTTGCGAAGCGCGGCCAGCTTGCTGCCGTACATCGGATTCACGAACTCCTGGGTGCTGCCATCGTGACGCTTGATCCGTACCCAGGCGATCTCGGTGCGATTCTCAACTGCGGGCAGATACTCGATATTGTTGACCATGTGGCTGTGGATTCCCGAACCCGGAACCCCTCCGCTGCCCACATGCATGAGCTGAGAGGTCGCAACGCGAGTGTTGGGCTGGTCTTGCTCGTAGGTGATCTTGGTATTGAGGGTGCTGCCATAGAACGCTTTCGGGCTGTGGCAGTTCTCACAGGTGTCGCGGCTGGGCCGCAGCGCTCTGACCGGTGTCGGGATCGGCCGAGGATAGTCGCGCATGGTATAGTGCCATATCTGCGGGATGCCGGAGAGCTTCGCTCGCACGAACCACGGGGCACCGGGTCCGATATGGCATTGCGTGCACACAACGCTTGCGTGGGGCGACCGCTCGTAGGCCGTGTACTCCGGGATCATCACCTTGTGGCAGAGCTTGCCGCAGAATGCTGTCGTATCCATATACTCGAGGGACTTGTAGCTGACGACCGTCATGACCACCAGGATCACAACACTGGATATCGCGAAGAACGTCGCAATGCGCCGCTGATTCGGGTTGCACAGGTCTATGACTGGATACGCAGGCTCCCCTCTGCTTGCTCGACGGCGCTGCAGCCAGGCATCGATTGGAACCAGCACCAGCCCAAAAACCAGGAATCCAGGCAACAGCATATAGGTGATGATGCCGAGATACGGGTTGGGCAGCCCCACAATGAGGTCGAGCAGCACAAGGAACAGGAGCAATCCTGTGCTGAAGAACACTATCAGCCCGCCGATAAATCTGAGCGGTCTCGTCTTGAACCAGCCAAGGATCGTCTCCAAAGTCTTGCCTCCCGGATCAGCGAATGCAGTTGAGCCATGTTGATTATCGCTCAAAAAGAGGCGCCTGTCAACAGACTTTGTGCACTATGGCACTGAGTCTGCTGCGGCGCCGAAAACCCGATATGCTTTTCTTTTGTGGCAATGGGCCGAGCCGTGCTGTGTGCCTCGGTCACCAAGCCGAACGATTCGGTCCGCGGGATTGGTTATTTGCTCTTCGCGTTCCCAGGCAGTGTCCCGGCTTTGATCTCCTTGATGTTGGAGACTTTGTCTTTGTCGGAATCCAGTTTCTCGACCTTGACCAGGGATGCCTTTGTCACCTTTCCGCCTTGCATAGCCTTCTGAAGACTCTGCCCATACGGGTTGAGCTTGTCGGTCTTATCCTTCGCTGTGTGACAAGTCGCGCAAGAAGCCTTGCCCAATGCCGAATCCGACTTCACCTTATATGTGCTGGTGAAGACTTTGAGGAACGGAGGGAAAGCCCATGCTGCCGCGGAAACAAGCATTATCGCGACGGTTAGGGCAGCAGCGATGCTGATCTGCCATTTTCTCATTGCGTCCTCCTTCGATGTTTTGTTGCCGAGCGGTCCCTGGATGGTATCGCCCGTCAAACTCAGCTTAGCATTGCATCACTCGCTTGTCAACGGAAACACGAGTTGCGGCAGAAAAAACTTTGTGCAAATTGGCACCAAGCTATTGACACAACCTCTGCTGTGGCTAATAATGAGCATGTAAAACACTCTGTGCTACAAGGCACGATGTCTGTCCGCTGCAGTTTTGAGCGGACTGAATTAGAGGAGGAGGTGAGTGCCCGATGTCCGGGGCGACAGTTCCGGACGGGCGATACGCTTGAAGAGACGAAACTTACTCATCAATGTGACGTTATGTGCTGTGCTGGCGCTCGCCTGGATGGGGTATTCATCCAGGCAGGGATCGGCCGAAGAGCCGTCGAAGTATGTCGGTACTGAGGCATGTCTGAAGTGCCACAAGAAGGTCGCGACAAACTGGGCAATGACCGCCCACCGTCGGACCCTTTTCAACACCGACCCTTCCAAGAAGGGCTGTGAAGGCTGTCACGGGCCAGGCGCGGCGCACGTTGAGGGCGGAGGCGATCCCGACAAGATCGTCCGCCTGAGCAAGCTCAAGCCGGAAGCGGTTGCCACGGTGTGTATGCGGTGTCATACGCAGGAGCACGTGACTCTCTGGCGCACGAGCACACATGCAAGAGCCAAGCTCAAATGCACGGACTGCCATGACGCGCACGGTACCGCCCCGGAGATCCTGACGAAGGACCTTGCGGACGGCAAGCTGCAACTCGAAGGTCTCGGCACCTCGATCAAGCAGGCGGAACTCTCGTCAGACACAGCTGCGGTGGGCAGCAAGGAGAAGGCCGACGCGAACGCGAAGGTCGCCGAACTCAAGGCTAAACGGGACGACCTGCTCAAGACCCTCAAGGGCAACGAGACCCTGTTCCAGCGCACCACGGAGCCCTACCTGTGCTACAACTGCCACAAGGCCCAGCAGGCACAAGGCAACCTTCCGTCTCATCACCCGATCAGAGAAGGCAAAATGGTGTGCAGCGACTGCCACAACCCGCACGGAGGACCGGCAGGAATGCTGCGCGAGGACTCGATTAACGAAACCTGCTTCCGCTGCCACGCAGAGAAGCTGGGGCCGTTCGTCTACGACCATCCGCCAGTGACCGAGGACTGCACGATCTGCCACAAGCCGCATGGTTCGGTAAACAACAACCTGCTTACCCAACCTGGGGCGGCCCTGTGCCTGAAGTGCCATCCTGGCCCACACGGTGGTCAGAGGCTTAACACCAGCACCGGCACATTTACGCTCTTTGCGGAGCGCTACGGTTCGTGCCTCGGCTGTCACCCGGAGATACATGGGTCGGACAGGCACCGTAGGTTCTTGTTGAACTAGGTCCACCGTCAGAAGGGAGTAAAGATATGAGAGCAATAATAGTTGCATTGACAATATGTGCTTTGGCGGCGGCTCTATGTGGCCCGGCATTCGCTGCGGTGGACCTGCTGAACGGCAGTGCCAACGAGACCGATGCGCAGATCGGGTTCTACAGTCCAGACAGCTACGGCAATATGGACGGAGTCAGAGAGTTCGATGGGCGCACGCTGAACCCGGCATCGCTGGAATCCCTAAATTCGGTGGGTTACACCGGACCGTGGCAGTACAGCGCGTTCGGGCGGTATCTGTTCGCCCACGATTATGATGCCGCGGCAGGCTTGAACTACCAGAACCGTTTCGGGCTGGATTGGTACACCTCAACGCTTACGCACCGGCTAGGAGCTAGAAGAGTCGGTGACATCGCATTGGTGGCAGCCACACCGGGCACGGATTTGAGCCCCAGCACGAACTTCGCCATAGTGCGCACGGTTAACGACGTTGGCGTGCGCTTTATGGACAGCAGCCAGTCGCTTAGATTGGTGGCGAGTTCCTGGACGCAATCCAAAGACGGGACCAGGCAGTTCATTGGCCGTTGGAACGCCGGCGGGGGTAACAACAAGCACGTGATCGCCGTTTCGGGAGACAGCGATACGAGCCAATCCACTGTAGGCACCGACGTCCGAATTGGTCAGGCAGCGGTTATCAACTACCGCTACAGCGACACACAGTTCGGGGAAAAGGCCGCGGCCATAGCGACCACTAGCACCCCGAAACACCCCACGCAAATCGATAGCGACACGAAGACATCTACCGTGAAGGCACGCGCCACGATCAGCGATCGGCTTTACTTCACGGGGTTCCATGTCACCAGGCAGCGGAGCAACACACAGGCGACATCGGTCGAAGGTAATCCAGCCGGGATGAGCAGTTCTGCCACCAATGCGGCCCTCACTTACCTGGCCACTGATTCACTGACACTGACCGCACGATATCGGATGACGGATCAGGATAGTCACATTGTTCCCGAGATCAGCAGCTCAACCGTCACCAACAGCGCGCTCAGCACCAAGCTGAGCTCGTCGTTGATCGAAGCTTCTTATTCGGGGATACGGCACGCATTCCTGAAGGCGGGGTATGAGCACAGAGCTGTCTCCAGATCCACGCAGCTTACCTCGGCTGCCTTCGCTGAGATGGAACCATCCAGCAAGGCGGACATCGTTACAGGCTCATTCCGCTACTACCCGACCCCCAGTCTGAGCATATCCGCTAACGCGCTAATCGACAATACGGACCACGCTGGATATGCCGGCACACCCAACAAGAAGAAGCAGATTAACGCCAACGCGACCTATATGCTTGGGGACAATATGGCGCTCTACGGGGATTTTAGCAGAGTAGACGAGAACAATAATCTCGTTCGCGTCCCAACCGCGGACATTCCCCTCGCCGTGGGCAGCACCACGGATGAAGAAGAGCGAATAGCGGCCGCTGGCCAGGGCTATAGCAACGACATGACGACCACCACGCTTGGCACGTGGTATGCGCTCAACTCCAAACTGGTCGCGGACGCAAACTACTCAAGGATCAATACGGATGCGTCGAACCTCTGGATACTGGGCATGGACGCCACTGCAGCGAACAACACTGTGCCGAACATGGTGTCATTCACGACATTGAACAACCAGTACTCCACCGGGTTAACATACTCGATGACTCCCAAAGTAAGCTTCTACGGCCGCTATATCCTGTCGAACTCGAACGGCCGCGGTCTGCTCGATTCTACGCTGTATCCTCCGGGCGTCGGGCCGACCTGGCTTCCAGTGAACATTCGCGAGCACACCTATACGCTAGGATTCGCGGACAACCTAACCAGCAAAGACCGCCTGATGCTTGACTTCTCGGTTTCGGAATACGTTGATGTGCTGAATGCGGCGAATACCGGGACGTTTGACATCTGGCGGCTTGCCTGGTCGCACCAATTCTAGGTCTTGATCCCTGAAAGGGATCCAATCAATCGGTCCTAGTCTCTGAGGGGGACGTGGACACGCAGATCACGGTCCCTCAGGGTAGAGAAAGAGAACCCGGGCGGAGAATATCCCGCCCGGGTTCTTCTTGTATGGGAGACTGCAGCAGTAGTCTTGCGAGAGACTTCATGCCGCGCAGATAAAGTCGCGGGTCTCGACGAAACCGAGTGTTCTGAGCTGCTCGCGGATCAGTTCGCGCGCACCGTGGGAGCTTACCGCCGCGATGACAAACGGCAGCGTTGTTCCGGGGTGTCGGAGACGGTCCACGCCCACAATCGGCTTGCCTCGCATCGTGCGGCCAATGTTGGCGGGGTCGATGTCGATGAACGCCTCGAAGTCAACGCCCTCACGCAGCAGGTGCTTTGAGAGTCTTCGGCCCGTCTTGCCCGCGCCCCAGAGGAGAACAGGGCGCTGAGAGCTACCCACTCCCCGGGGCGGGGTCCCTATTCCGCACTCCGCATTCCGCAATCCGCACTGCAGATAATGCGCCTTGGCTCGCAGGAAGTTCTCGACCGAGTAACGGGAATCCGTGAATGTGAGGCGGCCTTCGCTCTGACGCCAGCAGAGAAGCATCGCCTCTACCTTGGCAAAGCGCTTGCCTGCAGCATAGTATCGCAGCCAAAGGTCGTAGTCCTCTGCCCAGCCGTGTTCCTCGTAGCCGCCAATCTCGATGAGTTCACTTCGCCGCAGCATCACACTCGGATGCGCAACCGGGCTTTCGACGAACATATCCCGCGCGATCTGGTCGGGAGTCACGAGCGAGTTCAGCCACTGCTCATAGCGCACCAGTCCGCCGAGCAGGTCCCTGCGTGGGAACATGCGGACAAGCGAGCTGCAGACGCTGACTTCGGGGTGCGCGTCCATCAGCGCCACCTGCATCTCCAGCCTGCGCGGGTGAGATATGTCATCGGCGTCCATTCGAGCGATAAGCTCGCCCCGGCACTCGCCTATACCCGTATTAAGAGCTTCAATGATGCCTCTGTTCGGCGTGTGGATGACGCGCACACGAGGGTCGCGGCGCGCGTAAGAATCGAGGATAGACGACGTTGAATCGGTCGAGCCGTCATCTACGACGATAAGCTCGAAGTCGGCGAAAGTCTGGCGCAGAGTGCTATCGACAGCCGGCTCGACCGTAGATTCAGCGTTGTAGGCCGGTATTAGGACTGATACCTTCGGCGTATCGATCGGCAACTTCTGCCTCAAGCATCTAGAGTACGTCGTAGTTGTTATTCGCGTCGATAAAGGCTCCGGTGTCCTATGTGCGTAAACCCTGGGTGTCAGAGCTGGTCATAGCAGCGCGTCGGGTCGATGTGGTGGGCGGGGCCAGTATCTTTCTTAGGTTGGCCTGTTTTGGAATCGACGGCAGTGTTGTAGTACATCGGCTCGCCGTCTGAACTCGCTACGCAGTTGATCGGATCACCCGAGGTGCCGTTCTTGATCACGATGGTCTCTACATGCGTGTCCACGAATGAGGCGGTGATCATTGCTCCATTTTTAAGGCCGCCCGTTTGCGGTGGGTCATTTACCCTGGCGCGGCAATATTAGCAGACCTGCAAACAGCAATACGGCTCCGATGATCATGCCAATGATGCTGCCGTAATAGGCAAGTTGATACATTTGCGCTTCCTGCGCCGCCTGCTGCCCGCCAAGAGCGGTGGCCAGTTGTCCCAGTCCGGAACGCATCGCGTCCATCTTAGGAGCCGCCCACAAGAAACCGACTATTCCGACGATTAGCAGAATAACGCCGAGTACAATCATCTGTTGCGTTTTCGTCCTACCAAACAATTCTGCCCCACCTCCATAGAAGACCATGACAGCGGAGCAAGCCCACAGCAGCCCCGCGACCATCCACTACTCAATTTCCCGACTTTGCCTCTGGGGCTGGACGTCATAAAAGAATATCCCGTTCAACCCTAACGCTGCACAACCTTGATCATGATTATGCTACCAGTTCAGCTTGTTGTCAAGTTTGCGCGCCGTGTCAAGCATCTCCACCGCCGCCAGAATCGCCAACTTCATGCTGATGGGGTTGGCGATGCCTTTCCAGGCGATGTCGAAGGCGGTGCCGTGGTCTACCGAGGTCCGCAGGACCGGCAGGCCGAGAGTGGCGGTGATGGTGCCGTGGAAGTCGCGGGTCTTGGCGGCGATGTGGCCCTGGTCGTGATAGAGCGAGATCACGCAGTCGAACCTGCCCTCGAGCGCCATATTGAACACCGAGTCCGCGCCGATGGGGTCGGAAACGTCGATGCCCTCGCTGCGGGCGCGTTGAGCGGCGGGCACTAGGTGGTCGCGTTCCTCAGTCCCAAACTGGCCGCCATCGCTTGCGTGCGGGTTCAGGGCCGCAAGGCCGATCTTCGGCTTGGCAAACCCGAAGTCGGTCATCGCCGAATTGACCCGATGAATAAAGTCGTGGACCCTGTCGGCTGTAATATAGTCGATGGCGGCCCTGAGCGAGAGATGCCGCGAGAGGAAAAAGATCCGCATGTTCTCGGTCACGAACAGCGTCAGCGGATCACCACTGTAGGAGCGGTCTCCAGACCGCGAAGCCAGATAGCTTGCGAGCATCTCGGTGTGGCCGATATGCTCGACTCCTGCCAGCCGCAGGGCTTCTTTGTTGATCGGCGCGGTTGTGATGGCATCGATCTCGCCTGCAAGGCCGAGCTCACACGCGCGGCGCACGAATGCGTCTGATGCGGCTCCCCCTTCGGCACTGACGACACCAGGTCGAATTTCGTCCATTCCAGGCGTCTGGACATCGATGATATCAACTGAACCCATCGGCACGCCCGAGGCCGCCGAGCAGCGCCGCAGCACCCCGGCGTGGCCGATGACCACGGGCTTGCAGCGCTCTTGCACGTCGCCATCGGCAAGCGCCCCCAGCACTATCTCCGGCCCGATCCCCGCAGGATCGCCGAGCGTTATTCCTATTGTGGGTCGAGTTCTCACTTGACGCCGATCTCGGCCAGTTTTGTGACTATGTTGGCTTTCGAGTAGAAGCCCGTGTGCCGAAAGACCTCTTTTCCGGTCCTGTCGCAGAATATCTGCGTTGGGATAACCGCAGCGCCGTATCTCGCGCCGAGGATCGGCTCATCATCCACGTCGATAACAAGCATATCGAGCTTGCCCGCGTATTCTTTCTTCAATGCGTCCAGAATCGGAGCAAGCCTCCGGCAGGGCGCGCATCTCGTCGAGCCGAAGTCCACAAGGAGCGGCTTGCCTGACTTCCGAGCCTTTTCGACCGGGTTGTCCATCGCGATCGGATACTGCTTGGCCGCCCATGTCTTGTCCACTTCTATATCATACCGGTTGCCGAGCGCGGCAGTGTAGGCTGTAACTGCCTCTCGGCGCTTGTTGTCAAGCATGACCTTGCTGATATCGCCCTTGACCTCGCGTAAGGACAGCCCGCCCATATCGTCCTTGTTCTCTTCATAGAAGCGCTTGATCTCGGGTTCGGGGACGGTCACATTCTTGGTGCGGGTAGCGAGATAGGCGGCGATCAACTCCTCGCCACTAGCTTTGGAAACCTTGCTCTTCACGGACCAATCGTACGCTTCGGAGTACAGGAGCGACTGTGCGGCTGCGTCCTCGATTAGATAGAACTGATCATTCTTGACCTTCGCCCGCAATTGCGGATCGAATTGGCTCAGCCTGCCGTCGAGGTCGGCCTGGGTAACCTTGACCTCGCCGCAGCGGAGGATCAGCCCGGAGGGCAGGTCCGTCAGTCTGGCGGATACTAGCGCGTTGGTGGCGAGCCCCGGATACGCTGCGTTGACGGTCTGATCCGGCGGGGTTCCGGATGCGCCTGCTGCCGCGATAACAAGCAGGAGAACCGCCAGGCGGATCGATCTCAAAACGCTCAATTGTGCTTCCTTCCAGCCGATGGACTACTTGGAGAGCTTGATTCCCAGACTCTTGAATTTGGCGAGGATCTTGGCCTTGGTATAGAACCCTTCGTGCCGGTAGAGCTCCTTGCCCACGGCGTTGAAGAAGATCTGAGTCGGGTAGGTTCTGGTCTTGTACTTCTCGGCCACCTCGGGCTTCTTCGTCGCGTTGACCGATTCTACCTTCAGCCGCCCCTTATACTCCCTCGCCAGTTCCTGAAGCATAGGCTCCATCATCTTGCACGGGAGACAATAGTCTGCGCCAACATCAACCAACCTGGGCAGCGGCTTCGCGGCGGATTTCGGCGCAGCCTTCTTCGCCGCCGATGCATATACACCGACACAAGCGATAACCAGAACCGCTGCTATCAAGACCCGCAGCCAACCATGCTTCATTTCAAGCTCCTTCGGCATGTGCCACCGTGACGAGGCACACTCGTAGTCTAACCCATTGGCGGGATGCCGTCAACCAACCTGCAGCTTATCACCCCTCCAAGGTGGAGGGGCTTAGGGGGAGGTCATTCCCTTCCCCGGCCATGCGTAGGTGTCGGCCTTCACGCGCTCATAATTCGCGTCGAGGTCGGGTTCGAGGGCAAGAATCGCCGCGATGCGGCGGGCCATGTTAGTGACCTCTTGAACCTCGTCGCGTTTGAGCGAGCGGCCAAGGAGGTCGCTTTCGCGGTAGCTGAGCCATTTCTTGATGACCTGATACCCGCCGATGTGGTAGTCCCACACCTTGCGCGGGATGTTGCGCCAGTAGGCTTTGTCGTTGAGGTAGATGTTGAGGGCGTCGTTTCCCAGCGGCTCGATCTTGCCCTTTCCGGGCATCGTGACGCCGTCCTTTCCGCCATGACCCCAACCCGCTTTGATCTCCAGGTCGCCTGCGTCGGGATTGAGCTGCTTCCCGCCTACGGAGGTGATGACGGCGATATCGCGCAGTTCGGGCCTTATCTTGCCCGATGTGACACCCGGCACGTCGGTTTCGGTGTCGAGCAGGGCGGCGATCTTTCTGCCAAGCTCAGCCGAATCAAGCAGGGCCTCGCGAGAGTTCGGAAGCGGGATGCGCGGCCAGTCTTGCAGCAAGGCGTCTCCGTTCTCAACGCAGTACGAGCGTGAGTGGAGAACCGTGACTGTGTGATAAAACAGCCACTCGGCATCATCTACGCACCCTACATTCGCAGTATAAGCTTGGACTTCCAGGGAGAGGTTCCACTTCTCCTGGGCAGGGTGTTGTCCGGCGGGGGCAAGATCGTGCTGAGCGGGCCGGAGGCGCAGAGGGAAGAGGTTCGCGCCGCGCTCGACGAGGTGTAGCGAGGCGATGTGAGGGGACACGAACGGGGAATCGAAAGCCCTGCGCAGCTTCTGAGCAGCACCCATCCAGACATTGCCGTCGAACAATTGGGCGAAGTAGTCTGCCCTTTTCTCGTCCAGCAATTTCGTCTCCGGTTCCCAGTAAAGCCAGCGGAGGTCGAAGGGACGGTAGCAGTACCTCACGATGTTTTGCGGCAAGAACCCTCGTCGCAAGAGCTGGTTTCTGACGGGGACGGCATCGAATCGCGCCGCGTCCTCCATAGCTCTCGGCGCGATGCTGCGCATTTCCTCGTGGCTGATGGAGGGGTCGAAGTACTGCTCCAGTCGCCTCAAGAGCCTGTCGCGGTCTATGTCTACCACGAACTCGTCCCGGCTGGTCTTCACGCCTGGATATGACACGGGAAAGAGGGCGGGCAGCAACGGCCACGTGAAGTAAGTCTTGCCCGACGTAGCGGCGGTGAATGGCAGCCCAAGCTCGGGAACGGGCTGGACTTCCACATAGAGGTTCGCATCGACATGGACAGCGGTATCCACCAGTTCCGCCCTCTTTCCTGTCCCCCAGAGGTGGCGAAGGCGGATTGCCTCAGCCCCCGCGCTGCTCTCCTTGCGGGCAAGCAGAGCTATGGCGGTCCCGACCTGGATTCCTTCCCGGCTCCATTCGGTTGAGAAGATGCTGGGGTCGGGCTTGCCCTCGGGGGTGAGCTTTCCGGTCTTGTACTTGTCGCCGTTGAGGCAGTCGATCCATATTCGGTCGAACGCCTCCAGATACCGCTCGCGCATACCGGTGAACGAAAGCCCCTCAAGCCAAGAGTAGTTGGATATGAAGCAGACGACGCCCTTGCCGGTGCATTCCGTGATGCGACGCTCGGCCATTCGGAAGAACCGGACATAGAGATCATTCAGCCCCTGGCCCTGCGGTGCTATAGCTTGCTTGGTGGTTCGGTAGGCGTCCGTCAATCCCCGTTCTTCGTCAATAGCGATGCCCGCGTAGCCGTTATACGGCGGGTTGCCGAGTATGACGAGTATCGGGACATCCCGCTTGACCCCGTCGGCTAAGTCTCGCTCAATCTCCATCTCGTGGAAGGGCAGATGGGTCTTCGGTTCCTTCGGCGGTTCCCAGCCGGTTAGAGCGTTTGTCAGGTAGACTCCGGCACGCTCGTTTGCTTCATCCGAAAGTGGCGCACGGAGGTTCTTGAGAGCAAGGCCAAGCTGCAGATGCGCGACAACGAACGGCGCGGGCATTATCTCGAAGCCGAACACGCGGGTTGTGGCGGCTTTCTTAACATCCGAGCCGACCAACGCGTCCTCGCCCTTGTCTCTCAGGGTTCGCTCTATTCTGCGCAGCACCTCGACCAGATATGCTCCGGTTCCGCAGCAGGGGTCAAGCACGTATACATTCGGATCGGCAAGGCCATCGGCGATATCGAGTTCCTCGCGCAGCACGGTATCGACACGCTCGACCATATACTTAACGACCTCCGGCGGCGTATACCAGACTCCGAGTTCCTTTCTCAGCTCCGGGTCGAACGCCTCAAGAAACGGCTCATAGAAGTATTGAACGGCGTGCTCTTGCTCGAACTTCGCGAAGAAGACGTCCTTGTCAACACGGTTGAGCGCGTCGGCGGCCCAGTCCATTACCTCCTCAAGCCCGAGCGGACCCAGGCGGTCACGCGTAGCCAACTGCGAGAACAGCGCGTTTATCATCGGCACGTGGAGCAGCCATGCGGCCTCGTGCCAGTTGAAGCGCTCTTTGCGATCTGGCGCCCACAACACCCACGCGGAGAAAAGGCCGTAGAAGAGGGTCTGAACGAGCGTTGACCTGAAGAAGTGGTCGCCTTTCTCGCCCTCGAACTTGACACCCAGAGCCTCTTCAAGAGCAGTCCGCAGAGTCTGGAGCGCGTCCAGTTCGCTTGCTTCCTCAACACGTTCCCTGGCTTCGCGCGCATAGGACGCGAGGAGTCCCGCGAGGTCCTTGGGTTCCGTAAGCGGTGCGTTCTGGAGCATAACGCGGATAAGGAACTGGGTCAGCCGCTCCTCGTGCTTGTCCGCCATGGCGCGCGGATGGTTGACCGCGCTCCAGAACTGCGTCTCCGTCTCAGCAATGGTGTAGCCTTCGAGGAAGCGGGGTTCGTTGTTCTCGCCGCGCTGCACAAGCAGGAAGTCGCGGTAGTTGGTGACAAGCACCAGGCCGTAGCGTTGGAGGTAGTCTCGGACCTGTTTGCTGCCCGCGATCTGCTCGACATTCTCGCGCGTGGACTTGACCTCCATCGCTCCGCGTGAGGGAATCTGGTCGAAAACAGTGTCCGGGGTAACGCCGCGCTTGATCTGGTCCGTGGTGAAGAACCCGCCATCGGGCAGGCCCGCGCCCTGGTTTCGGAGGTTGATTACGCACTGGACCTTGAGCTTGGCGGCCTTTGAGATGCCGTTGAGCAGGTTAGCCAGCGGCCCATAGTAGGATGTCTCATCCGTTCCCGCGCCGGTGAGATGGATGCTACGCAGTTCTTCGAAGTAGGTCTGTACGGGATTGGTCACGTGTGCTCGCCTCCGCTCTGGGGCTGTATTAGCCACTCGGGCGGGGAGTTCCTTTGCGGAGGTGGCGGTGGGTGCTGACTCTCGTGGATTCTCCGAATCCACTGACGTCCGAGGGAATCAAGTTCAGCATGACGGAGGGAGTAACTAGATTCCCCAAACTTGCCCAAAGTTCCGCCTGCTGAGCGAACGTGTTCGTGAAACTCATCTGTGCCTCCCGCACGTATCTACCAATGATAGAACCGTGCGCGTGCGTTGACACGCCTATCAGCAGAACGTATAATCCTGTCAGTGCCGAGGCAGTTGTTGGAGGACCGATGAAAGCACTTATTTTGAGCGGCGGCAAGGGCACGCGGCTCAGACCAATCACACATACCGGCGCGAAGCAGCTTGTGCCTGTCGCGAACAAGCCGATACTCTTCTACGCCATCGAAGCGATCCGCGACGCGGGGATAACCGACATCGGGATCATCGTGGGTGAAACCCATGAGGACATCCGCGCGGCATGTGGAGGCGGAGACCAATTCGGCGTCAAAATCACCTATCTGAAGCAGGACGCTCCCCTCGGGCTCGCCCACGCGGTCAAGATATCGGAAGAGTTCATGGCCGGGGAACCGTTCGTGATGTATCTGGGCGACAACCTCATCAAGGACGGCATACGGCCGCTTGTCGAGGAATACACCCAGTCCGGGGCGAACTCGCAGATACTGCTCGCTCACGTGCCTAACGCCCGCGAGTTCGGCGTGGCGGAGATCGTCGAGGGCCGCGTGGTCCACCTTATCGAAAAGCCCGAGAATCCACCGTCTGACCTGGCGCTGGTCGGGGTCTATATGTTCGACTCCAACGTCTTCGAGGCCGTGAACGCGATCAAGCCTTCCGCGCGAGGCGAGTTGGAGATCACCGACGCGATACAGTACCTGATCGACAAGGGCTACCGAGTCGAGAGCCACGTCATCACCGGCTGGTGGAAGGATACGGGAAAGCTCGAGGACATGCTGGAGGCAAATCGCCTGGTCCTTGACCTGATTCAGACCGACATCCAAGGCGAAGTCGATGCTAACTCGCAGATCGAGGGGCGCGTGTCGATCGGCAAGGGCAGCAAGATCATCGGAAGCTGCGTGCGCGGACCGGCGATCATCGGCGACGACTGCGTGATCGAGAATTCCTTTGTAGGGCCGTATACCTCGATCAACGATCGCTCGATCTTGCGAGCCAGCGAGGTGGAGCACAGCATTATACTTGAGGACTCGCAGGTGATCAACATCGGCAGCCGTATGGCGGACAGCCTGATCGGCAAGAACGTGCGAATATCCAGGAACGCGAGAACCCCCGTAGCCTACCGGCTGATGCTTGGGGACAACAGCGAGGTCAGCGTAATCTGATGATAGATGGAATCGTGATCAAGCAGCTCAAGCGGCACGCCGATGAGCGAGGATACCTGATGGAGATGCTGCGCGAGGATGATGAAATCTTCGAGCACTTCGGCCAGGCCTATGTGTCCCTCAATTACCCCGGAGTTATCCGGGCATGGCACTACCACAAGAAGCAAAACGATTTCTGGGTCGTTCCCAAGGGCATGGTCAAAGCGGTGGTCTACGACTGCCGCGAGGACTCCCCGACCTTCGGCGAGGTCAATGAGTTCTTCCTTGGCGATAACAACCCGGTTATGCTGAAGATTCCTATCGGCACGATGCACGGCTATAAGACCGCCGGCACGGAGCCCTCGCTGCTGATAAACTTCCCCACCCGCCCCTACGACCCCAAAGACCCCGATGAGTACCGCGAGGCATGGGACAGCGAGAAGATACCCTACAATTGGGAGATCAAGTTTGTCTGACATGGCACGAATGTCGGAAATGCGGTATAATGTAAGCGAGAGGTGGTTCGTATGATTACTGCACAAGTTTCCGACAAAGGCCAGATTACCATACCAGCGAGCGTTCGCAAGAAGCTGGGTCTGAAGCCCAAATCACGCGTTGAGATTGAGATACGCGATAACGTCGCCGTGATTCGACCGATGAAGTCGATTAGCGAGCTGTACGGCATCTTCCACGAGGCCGCGAAGGGCAAGACGACTGACTGGGACGAGATCATCGACGAGACGATGCGGATCGTTGCCGAAGAGGTGGCACGTGAAGGCCTGGACTAGAGCATATGCAATCGATGCTAATATGATCCTGCGTTTTCTTCTCCGTGATCACCCCACACAGTCACCAAAGGCCAAGGCGATCATGGATGCTGTGCAAGACGGCCGTCTTTCTGTGGTATGTGACCCCATTCAGCTTGCTGAGGTAGCCTGGGTTCTGAGATCGACTTACAAGCTTGATCCTCAGCATATTGCAGACTCACTAGCGCCAGTGGTGAACCTAGAGTCATTCATTCTTCCAGACAAGGCTCGCTATCTTCACGCCCTGGCACTGTCCGCGAGCTCTACGCGAGGATACGGTGACGCCTGCGCGTGCGCCACGGCACTAGATGAATGTGACGGCAAGCTGTTCTCGTTCGACAAGAAGCTCTCCCGCGTGGAGGGAATCAGCCGCTTTGAGGACTGGCCAACAACTGACAACTGAGGACCAACAACATTGAGAAAACTACTCGTAACCGGCGGGGCCGGGTTTATTGGAAGCAACTTTGTAAGATACTGGTTCGAGCGGCATCCTGATGACAAGATCATCGTGTTCGATGCGCTTACCTACGCCGGACACCTGGAGAACCTGGAGGATGTGAAGGACGATCCACGGTTCGGGTTCATCAAGGGCGATATTCGCAGGGCGGATGATGTCGCGAAGCCGGTCGCGGAAGCCGACATCGTCGTGAACTTCGCCGCCGAGAGCCACGTGGACCGCTCCATCGCCGAGCCCGAGGCCGTGTTGAACACCAATATCCTCGGCGTGTTCGTGCTTGTCGAAGCCGCAAAGAAAAGCGGCGTTGAGAAGTTTATACAGATTTCGACCGACGAGGTCTACGGCGACATCGCCGAGGGGTCATCGAGAGAAACCGACCCCGTATCGCCCAACAGCCCTTATTCGGCAGGCAAGGCCGGAGGAGAACTCCTCGCGCGAGCCTACTATCGCACCTACGGCGTGCCGGTTGTGGTCACCCGCGGCTCCAATACCTACGGCCCCTACCAGCAGCCGGAGAAGCTCGTACCGCTGTTCGTCAGTAACGTGCTGGAGGGCAAGCAGCTTCCGGTCTACGGAGACGGCATGCAGATCAGAGACTGGCTGCACGTGATGGACCACTGCTCGGGTGTCGAGACCGCGATCGAGAAGGGCGAGCCGGGGGAAATCTACAACATCGGCGGCTCCAATGAGCGCACCAATATTGAGATCACCAAGATGATCCTCGAAGTCACCGGGCGGGACGAGAGCATGATCAACTACGTCCAGGACAGGCCCGGTCACGATAGGCGATACTCTCTCGACTCGACCAAGTTGCTTGCGTTGGGTTGGCAAAGAACTCACGCGTTCGAGACCGCCATGCCTGAGACCGTTCGCTGGTATATGGACAACCAGGAGTGGTGGCGGAAGATCAAAGAAGACGAGCAGCACAAGCGTTTTACCGAGGAGTGGTATGCTAACCGATAGGAAATCAGGCAAACCGGCGGCAGGCCAGCTTGGCGTGGTCGTGAGCAACGTTATCAACCTCAGAGCGGTAGCGGACAACGATTCCGAGTGCGTCACGCAGGCCCTCATTGGTCAGCCCGTGGTTGCGGAAGGCGGCCAGAAGGATTGGTTCTACGTTCAGACCTGGGATACCTACAGAGGTTGGATTCCCGGCTACGCGATAAAGCTCTTCGAGGATCAGACCCTGCGTTACGCAACAAGCGGAGCCGTGGCCGTGATCCGCGAACTGTGGGTGGATATCCACGAGCAGCCAAACGATCGATCGGCGATCTTGACCAAGGTTACGATCGGCGTGGAACTGGAATCGACCGATTCCAACGCTGACTGGATCGAGCTGAGTCTGCCCAACCTGAAGTCGGGGTTCATCCGCAAGCACGAAGCAAAGCTGATGAACAGGGATATGTCGAGCACGATCTGGCTGCCGGACCCGCAGAAGATCGTAGAGACTGCGTGCAGATTCGTCGGCGTGCCTTACCTCTGGGGCGGGACCTCTCCGTTCGGTATCGACTGCTCGGGGTTCGTGCAGCTCGTGCACAAGCTCCACGGGATCACGCTTCTCAGGGACGCCGGGATTCAGGCTGGCGATGCTCGATGCCAGCCGGTAGCCCGCAAGGACGTGCGCACAGGCGACCTGGTGTTCTTTGGCAATGGCAAGGAGCCGGATATAGACCTGATAACGCACATCGGCATCGCAATGGACAACGATCGGTTCATCCACTCAGGCGGTGGTGGCGGAGTGCAGATCACGCGCTTCGACGACCCGAACTCGCGCTACTTCAGCAAGTATTGGGGCGCGCGCAGGATGAGATATGATACACTGGACGCGGGCGGCGGGGCGCCCGAGGACTAGTGTTGAGTTTTGAGTGTTGAGTTTTGAGTTGCCTCGGATTTCGGTCCGGGGCGCGTCTGTAATGAGTGAGAGGAGAGTCAGGTGAAAGTGCTGCTGTTATGTTCAGTTGTTGCTCTGCTGGTGTGCGCGGCTCAGGCGGCGCAGGCGCAGGATAAGAGCCGGTTTGTGCAGGACCGGTTCGCGATAGGGTTCTGGGTTGACCCACCGGCGGACCAGATCACGGACGCGCGCTACAAGGAGATCGCCGATGCCAACTTCACGTTCGTGCTAGGGCCGTTCGGGCCGAAGAACGTAAAGGACGTTAGGAAGCAGCTCGCGCTGTGCGAGAAGTATGGTATGAAGGCGATTGTCAGGAGCGACCTGACGAAGCCCGAGGATTTGCCGGATGGGCCTGCCTGCTGGGGATACCATCTCGTTGACGAACCCAACACAGCGGGGTTCGCGGGGCTCAAGACCCTCGTCGATACCGTGCGCAAGAACCGCCCAGGTAAGCTCGCCTACATCAACCTGCTGCCGAACTACGCCAATGCAGGGCAGCTCGGCGCCCCTACCTACGACGAATACGTCTCCCGCTTCTGCAAGGAGGTCGGCACCGACGTCCTATGCATGGATTACTACCCAATGATGACCCCGACCCAGGATGGGCGCGATGGCTACTGCGTAAACCTCGAATCGATGCGCAAATACTCGCTCATATACAGAATCCCGTGGTGGAATTTCTTCAACACGATGCCGTTCGGCCCGCACCACGACCCGACGGAATCCCAAATCCGCTGGCAGATATACACCTCGCTTGCCTACGGCGCTAAGGGAGTCCTCTACTTCTGCTATTGGTCACCCGAAGGCCCTGGCGGGGAGTTCCCGAAGGGCGGAGCGATAATATCCGGCACGGGACAACGCACCCGGCACTACGATCAGGCCAAGCGCATCAACGCTGCGCTGAAGAACATGGGGCCAACGCTGATGAAGCTGACCAGCGTCAAGGTGATCAGAATCAAGCCGACCGACGACCCCGCGGAGCTGCTCAAAGGCACGCCTATTAAGAGCATGAGCAAAGGTGGAGACTACCTGATCGGTATCTTCAAGCACGCGGACGGCCGCAAGGCTGTGCTCGTGAACAACTACGACTACAACTACACTACCTGGCCGACCATAGCGTTCAGCGTGGCCGATAAGGACGTGATCGAAGTCGACGGGGCAGACGGCAAAGAGAAACCAGCCCGCGATGATTCTCCGCTGGGCATGCCGGGCCTGCAGTTATCGCTCGACAGCGGTGAGGGAAGGCTGTTTCTGCTGCCCTAGCAGTTATTAGTCATGAGTCATTAGTCGCTAGTCGAAGTGGCCGGAGAGTTTTTTCTCATAAAACGAACTCCGGCCACGCTCGGCTTGAGCACGAGTCCGTTCCGGCAGAACCGCGATATTTGGGTGCACAACGAACTCGGCGGTAGCCGCCTTAGGCGTCGCATGAATTTGCCCCTCATGTACTAGACGACAACTAGGCCATTTTTCCCCATCGAAGGCATGATATTTCGGTTAAATGTTGTTCACGGGCTGAGAACGGTTGGAAGGTTAGAAGGTTGGGAAGGGAGGCTCTGGCTCCCGACCTTGGGGCCTTCGGGGCGAAAAACGAGCCCCGAAGTATGATCATTTGGGAGGCGGTTACGGGGAGCCGAAAGAGCGCCGAGGCATAGAACTCTATGTAGCAGTCTCCGGCGTGAGTCCGCCCGCATCCAACAAATGCTTCAGAATGCCCTGTCGCCCCTCGGCCCCCAAGACCACTTCCAGTATGTGCGCAGCGTCAGACTCCCAGACAGGGCCTGTGTGATCTGCGACGTTGCGTCTCAAACCGACGAAGTCCCGCAAGTCAATCAGGCAACGTTTCTCGAACCAATCCAGCAGATCGCCGGAGACCCTACAGCAAATAATCTGCTTCACCTTGGGGTTATTCTCCAGTTCATACGTCACATTTCCTATAGTTACCTCGGAGGTGTCCTGATCCGCGAATGCAACCCCCGCTGACTGAAGCACCTTCACCAAACCCGCCTGGAGGACTATTTCTATCGCACGCCCTACGAGTTGCACGATGGACACCGGCAGGCATGCGCTCTTCCGCTCATCCCAGTTGAACTTCGCCTCTGCCAAGCACTCTGCGGCCTCGTCCGGCAAACCAGGGAATTCGCGGAGAAGTCGCTCTGCATAGGGGTGCCAACCGGCCTCCAATCTGTCAAGTTCCATATGCATACGCTCGATGCGTTGGCTCTGTGCAAAGCTGTGTTCGAGAAGCTGCTGTGTTTCTCGAGCTAGCCGGTCTCGCTCGCTCGAAGTGTTCTTCGCAATATCTTTCATAGCGCGGAAACAACCAGATGCTTTGCTCAGCATAAAGAAGTCACTTTGGTTCAGTTCGCCGCCGCCGCAATAGAACACATCCATCCGAAGAGCATCCAAAGCATCATCCAAATCACCAAGCAAGCCATCTGCTATCTCCAGACTACTTCTCTTGCTCCAATGAAACTGTGTTTCGGCGAAGCCAACGATCATCAGGCATTGTTGCCGCAGTCTGGATTCGTCCAGGTCGATGTAGACACCGGATACCCGGTCATTGTCGACCTCGTCCACAACGGCTCGCAGCGCTTCCACGGCAGAACCCCAACCGGACTGCGCGATGTAGCATTTGCCCAAGCCGAGAGCGCAAGCCAACCGATCAGACGGCGCATCTGCCATCTTCAGTGCCATATCATAATAGGCGAGGGCCTCGTCCTGTCGCGCTAGTGCAAAAAGGCTATCACCAAGTGCACGCAGTTCTTCTCCGTCCATGACGTCCGCATAAGCTTCGAGCTCGCCTACGGCGAGTAGGTGGTCGCCAGCCTTGTGAGCCATAAAGCCAATGCACCTGAGTAAGTCAGGGCTTGGATCACGAAACTCCTGTGCGAGCCTTAGGGCTTCCTGTGCAGCGCCGAAGGAAGCAAGCTCTCGCAGCAGAACGAAGTCCACCGCCGGATGGTCTGACCATCCTCTCGCAGAGATGGCCGAAACGGCTTCGCGCGCAACTTGTGGGCACAGTGGATCGTCGGCGGGGTCGTGGACGGCATCTGGCAGTACGGCAACGCGCTGGGAGTGCCGTGCCTGGGCGGGGACGTGTACTTCTCGCCCACGTT
>Ga0209638_1000775_pt1 | contig 20928 bp, 23 predicted proteins | sample BarGraNGADG00211_FD_184490 | JGI IMG/M metagenome (GOLD analysis project Ga0209638, IMG submission 184490) | Arctic peat soil microbial communities from Barrow, Alaska - Barrow Graham LP Ref core NGADG0002-211 (SPAdes) (version 2) | ecosystem: Environmental > Terrestrial > Soil > Wetlands > Peat...
CGGCGCCCCGGCGGCGACCATCGGGCCGCCGGTCAGCCCGGCCGCCCCCGCGCCATCGTTTGCCACCGGCGGACGTGAAACAGCACGACCAGGCGGCACGCCGGGTCCGGACACGGGTGGCGCGCCTGTAGGCTCGAACGGCGGCTCGAGCCAGACAGACACGTCGGGCATCGTCCTGCTCATCACGCTGGTCATCGTCCTGATCCTGGTCACGCTGCTGATCGGGGTGTTCCTGCGCAATCGGACGATGGGACCGCGCGGGCCGTATTGAGCGCGATGACGCAGCCGCCGATCGATTTCCGGGTCGGCGATCAGCTGACGCTGGCGCGACCCCATCCGTGCGGGAGCACCTCGTGGAAAGTCGTCCGCATCGGCGCCGACATCGGGCTGGTATGCGCGGGCTGTGATCATCGGGTGATGGTCGAGCGGCGCAAGCTCGAGCGTCGGCTGCGCGGCTTCACCGAGCGGGGACCGGCGTGACCGTCGCCCACGCCGCGGACTCGCCGCTCGACGTCCTGCGCAACCGCAAGTTCCTCGCGCTGTGGATCGCGCAGGTCGTGACCCAGGTCGGCGCGAACATGGTCCTCTTCGGCCTCACGGTCGAGGTCTTCACGCTGAGCGGCAAGTCGACCTCGATCAGCCTGCTCATCCTGAGCTTCCTGGTGCCGGCGGTCATCTTTGGCGCCATCGCCGGCGTCTACGTCGATCGCCTGGATCGGCGGCTGATCCTCGTCGTCACGAACGTGGCGCGCGGCGGACTGTTCCTGCTGCTGTTGATCATCCCGCCCGACGTCGTCACGATCTGCATCGTCACCGCGCTCGTCTCGACGCTGAGCACGTTCTTCGGCCCCGCGGAGATCGCGATGATCCCGGTCGTCGTGCCGCGGCGCCAGATGCTGGCCGCGAACTCGCTGTACATCATCACCCTCCAGGCAGCGTTCTTCCTCGGCTTCGCGCTGCTCGGGCCGCTCGTGGTCAACATCTCGAGCACCCAGGCGCTGCTGCTGATCGTTGGCGGAAGTTATTTCGTCGGCGGCGCACTGTGCTGGCTGTTGCCCAGCTACAACCCGCGCATCGGCGGCGCCAACCCGACCGAGGCGCTGGGCGAGGCCGGTAGCGCGGTCAAGACGACTTTCGGCCAGCTCCTGGACGGCGTGCGCTTCATCGTCGGCAACCGGGTGATCTTCTGGCCGCTGACCTACCTCGCCGTGACGGCGTCGCTGATCGGCGTGCTGGGCGTGCTTGGCCCAGGATTTGCCACCCACGTGCTGGGTCTGTCCGAGAAAGACTTCGTGGTCGTTGTTCTCCCGCTCGGGGTTGGCCTGATGTTCGGCATCCTCGTGCTCAACGTCTACGGCCATCTCTTCCCGCGCCGGCGAGGCATCGAGAGTGGCCTCGTCGCTCTCGGCTTGTCGCTCATCGCGCTGTCGCTCGCGCAGCCAGTTACCTCGCGCCTGTCGGTCGCCGTGCCGCTGCTGCTGGTCGTCATCGTCGTCGCGTTCGCGGCCGGCATCTCGTACGCGTTCGTCGCCGTTCCGGCCCAGACGCAGCTCCAGGAGGAGCTGCCGGCCGACGTCCGCGGCCGCGTTTTCGGTGTGCTCAACATGCTCGTCAGCATCGCCAGCTTCCTGCCCATCATCGTCGTCGGCCCGATCGCCGACGCGGTCGGCACGTCGTGGGTCGTGGCGGGCTCGGCGATCGTCGTCTTGGTGGTGGCGGCGGGCTCGATTGTGAACGCGAGACCAAAGGTCGACGCCCAGGTCTCAGGCGGCCTCGTCGACGCGCTCGACCCGGTCGCCCTCAGCGGTCGCTCGCTGACTTCGCCGATCCACCTTCATTACGTCGACGACGACGAGCAGACCCAGGGCATCGCACTGGTGTCGGTCGTGCCCGGCCAGCCCGGTCCCGCCGACGATGATCCGACGCCGCCACCCACCAAGCCAGCGCGCGAGTAGCGTCCATGCCGCGCGTCGCGATCGTCTTCACCGGCGGAACGATCTCGATGCGCCCCGATCCTGCCGCGGGCGGCAACGTGCCAACGCTCGATGGAAAGGCGATCCTCGCCCTCGCGCCGCAGGTGGCCGCTATCGCGGAAGTCGAGGTCATCGACTGGGGCATGGTCCCGGCCTCGCACCTGCGCTTCGCCCAGATCCTGTCGATCGCGAGAATTGCGGCCGAGCAGCTGGCACGGCCGGAGATTGACGGGCTGGTCATCGTCCAGGGCACCGACGTCATCGAAGAAACTGCCTTCGCGTACGACATGCTGCTCACGACCGACAAACCCGTGCTGGTCACGGGCGCGATGCGCGACTCTTCAGCCACGGACTACGACGGGCCACGCAACCTCGCCGACGCGGTGCGCTGCGCGGTCTCGGCCGAGCTGCGCGGCACCGGCGTGAGCGTCGTGCTCGACGGCCTCGTCGTCGGCGCCGACCAGGTGGTCAAGACCGACACCACCGCGCTGGACACGTTCCAGCCACGCGAAGGCGAACCGATGGCGCGCGTGGTCAATGGCTGCGTGGTGATCGAGTCGCGCCGGACGAGGCGGCCGACGCTGCCGGCGATCCCCGACGAGGCGGTCGACGACATCCAGCTGGTCACCGCCGTCGTGGGCATGGACGGATCGATCGTGCGCGGCCTCTCACACAGCCACCCACGCGGCCTGGTCGTCGCGGCGACCGGGTCCGGAAATACGTCGGCGGACCTGCTTGCCGCCGCGACGGAGCTCATGGCCGACGGAACGACCGTGGTTCTGACGACGCGTTGCGCCAAGGGCGTGGTCGCGCCGCTCTATGCCTTCCCCGGCGGCGGCGCGACCTGGCAGCGCGCGGGCGCGATCCTGTCGGCCTTCGACGGTCCCAAGTCGCGCGTCGCGCTCGCACTCGGCCTTGCAGCCCGCCTGGATCGCGCCGGCCTCGTCGCGCTGCTGGGGCAGTGAGCTCCAAAACGCCGCGCGCCGAGCGCGTGATCGTCGGTCGCGTCGCAACCCTCGCCACAGAATCCGGCTGGGGCTGGCAGTCGGCGCTTGCGATCGCGGGCGGTCGCGTGATCGGAGTGGGCGATGAATCGGAGGTCGGTGCGCTGGCGTCGCCCGCGACGCAGTGGTCGCGGCTACCGGACGACGTTGTTGTGCTGCCGGGCATCACCGATGCGCACCTGCACCTGATGGCGCTCGTCGTGGCCGAGGCGCAGCTCGATCTCAGCGGGCTGGACCTGCCGGGCGCGCTCGCGGCGATCGCTCGCGCTCACCGCGAGCGGGTCGCGCGGGGCAACATCGACGGCTGGCTGCTGGGCCACGGCTGGTCGGCGCATGCCCTGGGCGGCTGGCCTGATGCCGACATGCTTGAGACGGTCGCGCCCGGGCGGCTGGTTGCGCTGTACGCCCACGATCACCACTCGCGCTGGGTCAGCCACGCGGCGATCCGGAGGGCCGGGCTGGATGGAGCCCGTGGGGACGCGGCGGGTTCGCTGGTGCGCCGGGGCTCGGCCGGGCGAGCGAGCGGAATCCTGCACGAGGCGTCGGCGGGGCTTGTCGACGAATTCATCCCTGATCCGACGCGCGACGAGCTGGAGTCCGGACTGGTCTCGGTCGCGGCGCGGCTCGCGGGGCTGGGCGTGACTGGCTGCCACGACCCGGGTGAGCTTGATGACAATCGCGTGATCAAGCGCGGCCCGCTCTTCTACCGCGACCTGGCGGTGGAGGGGAGATTGCCGTTGCGTGTTCATGGTTGCATCCGTGATCCGCAGCTTGATCGCGCGCTGGAGCTCGGCCTGCGCAGTGGTGAGGGAGTCGGCCGCTACACGACGGGTTGGCTGAAGCTGTTCGTCGACGGATCGCTCGGTTCGCGCAGCGCAGCTCTGCTCGCGCCGTACGACGATGCGGAGGCGAACCCACCCACGGGCGGACCGACCGGTATGGTCGTGACGGATGCGGATGAGCTGCGCGATCTCCTGCGTCGCGCAGCGCGCGGCGGCATCGTGGGCGAGGTGCACGCGATCGGTGACGCCGCGGTGCGCATGGCGCTCGACGTCCTTGCCCAGACGCCGCGGGTGGCGTCGCCGCTCCGACCGCGCATTGAGCACGCCCAGCTGGTCGATCCGGCCGACCAGCCGCGCTTCGGGGCGCTGGGCATCGCGGCGTCAGTCCAGCCCGTCCACCTGCGCAGCGATGCCGAGCAGCAGCGCCTGGGCTGGGGCCGACGATCGGAGAACACGTTTCCGCTGCGGACGTTCGTCGAGACAGGTGCGCTGATCCCATTCGGTACCGACGCACCCGTAGAGCCACCCGATCCGTGGCCGGGCATTGCCGTGGCCGTCGCGCGGCGTGACCCGTTCGATCCGGGTGCCGTGCCGACGGGCGTCGCCCAGGCCATCAGCGTGGAGCGTTCGATCCGCGCCGCCTGCCTGGATCCCGCGCTCGTGGCCGGACGCACCGACCTCGGCCGGCTGCTCGCGGGCTGCGTCGCGGACCTGATCGTCGTACCTGCCGTAGTCGCCTATGACGAACCAGGTATCGCCGAACTTGCCTCGGTCCGTCCGCTCGCCACGTTGATCGACGGCGAGATCGTCTTCGGCGGCTGGTAGTTCCGGGCGAGTGCTAACTTTCGCTGTGGCCGTGTCCTCACTTCGCCGTGTACTGCTTGCCGTTGTGGCAGCGCTCGTGTTTCTCGGTGCCATCAGCGCGCCCGATGTTGCCCTGGCCGCCGGCCATGCCCGGCCGTTCATGTGGCCGACGACGGGCCACATCACCCAGCCGTTCGGCTGCACGGGCTACAAGCTCGAGCCGCGCCGCGGCCGCTGCGCGCATTTCCACTACGGGGTGGATATCGCCAACCCGTCGGGCACGCCCGTCTATGCCGCCGCTGACGGTGTCGTGACCATCGCCGGCTGGGATCCTTGGCTGAAGCACGATCCCGACTGGATGGTCATGATCCGGCACGCGAACGGCTTCGAGACGATGTACGCCCACCTGCAGGTCAAGCTCGCGAAAGGCATCAGGAAGGGCGCCCAAATCAAGCAGGGGCAGCTGATCGGCTACATGGGCTCGACCGGCCGATCGACCGGACCGCACCTGTTGTGGGGCGTGTTCCACCACCACAACCCGGTCGACCCGCTCCACTTCGTTCGCGGCAATCTCAAGCGGGGTTAGGCGGTCCGGCGGCTCATCGAGCGCTTCATCGCTCTCACAGCATTGCCGCCTATCCTGCGGCCGATCAGCCGGTTGGAACCATGCCGAGCTTCCCTGGAGAGCGCCCCGTGTCAATGACCACCAAACGATCCTTCCCGCTCGCAGCGGTAGTTGTCGCTGCCGCCCTGATGGCTTGCGGCGGTTCGGGCGGCGCATCACCTTCAGTCGCCACCGCCGCGCCTGTGGCCGCGACCGCCGCCACTCCTACCTCGGCTACCGCCGTCCCCAATCCCGTGGCGTCGGTGCCGGTGGTCTCGCTCCCGGCGGCGACGTCAGCCGCACCAAGTTGTCCACCCGCGGCGACAGTCGATGCCGCTCTGGGCGTCAGTCTGCCGGAGCCGGTCGGGATAGCCGGTGGCGGCGCGAACCAGCTCCCCGCCGGTGCCACGGCCGTGGCCTGCGAATACCGCGGCGCGACCTACAACGTGATCATCGAGCTGCTCGCGAACATCAGCCCGTCGTACATCGCGAACTTCACGGGCAAGTTCCCTGTGCCGGGAACGAGTGTCTCCGGGCTTGGCGACCAGGCTCAGTCGTTCTCCCAGTCGCTGGGTGGCGGCAAGGACAACGAGGGCGTCGTGGCGAGCAGGGGATCGACGATGGTCGACATCACCGCGACGGACACTCCGGCGACGCTCGCCCAAATAGAGGCGCTCATAAGCACACTGCTCTAGCTCGATTGACGAATAGATGAACGCCCTGGCCGTGTGGCGAGGGCGTTCTGAGTGACGCTGAAGCTGAGGTCAGCAGGTGACCTTGTGCTCGACCTGGACAGCGGAGTCGCCCTTGTCGATCTGGTAGCCGTCGCTGCCCGAGCCACCGTTCACGTGGTCGTTGCCGCCCGTCCCGTCTTTGGCGCAGAGCGTGTCCTTGCCGGAACCGCTGTAGAGCCAGTCCGACCCACTGCCGCCGGTTACCTTGTCATTGCCGCTACCGCCGTCGATGAAGTCATTGCCGCCGCCGCCGCTCAGCGTGTCATTCCCGCCCATGCCGCAGATGATGTCCGCACCGGACGTGCCGCTGATGGTGTCCGGGCCTGAACCGCCAATGAACACCTGGCCGGTCGGTGCGCCGGCGCCGCGCTCATAGGCGCCGAGATCCATGCTCGCGCCGAACACCCGGCTATTGCCCGCGGCGTCGAGGTTCGCCACCCCGCCGGGAGAGCACACCTGCCCCTTGTTTATGAGCGGCGAGCTCGACTTCAGGTGCAGGTTGCCGGCACTGCCGTTGACGAACGTCGGGTTGACCGAGAGATTCCCGCTGCCAGCCGATCGACCGTCCAGGAAGTCAGCGAAGCCGTTCTTGAATTCGTCGTTGGTGCCAGCGTGCAGCGTGAACCGAGACGCGGTGCCTCCGCTGTCGTCCAGGTCCAGCGCGGCGGACTCGGAGTGCGCGAATACGTTGTTGAACAAGTTCAGCGTGCCGCTACCGCCGGCCAGGAGGGAATTCCGCACGCCGACGGCGACGCTCTTAACCGCGCTGAACGTGTTTCCGACGAGGTTGACGTTCATCTGCGACGTGCTCTGAGGGTAGATGAAGATCCCCGACGCGCCGCCGCAGTTGCAGTTCGCCACGTCCCAGATGGCGTTGTTCATGACGTCGGCTTGCATCGACCCGGTCGAGTCCGTGTCCAGCTCGATGCCACTGCCCGCGTAGTTCGCGCCGTGGGCCGTGATGTAGTTGCCGATCGCCTGGAACGAGACCGCTCCGGACGAATTGTTGAAGGCCTCGATCCCGGCCCATTCGTTCGTGAAGGAGACGTGGCTGGAGGTCACGCTGAACGACGAAGGAGCCTCCGCGTCCAGGCTGATGCCAGGCCCGGAGCTGGCTGAGCTGGCGGTCTGGGCAACGACGACGTGGCTGATCGCCAGTGAGTGGCCGCTCCCGCCCGTGAACGACGCAGAGATTTACTCGGTCACCGTGAAGCCGCTGAGCGTCACGCTCATCGGAGCCGCACTGGCGCCGTCGTAGACGTAGACCCCCAGAAGGGTCGGGCTGAAGCCAGCCACCGCTCCGATCGTGAGTGTCTTGCCGATCGACGCGAACTCCGTGGAGAGGTCGTTTGCGTCCAGCTCGATCGTGTCCGCGGCGCTCGCTCCGTCGATGCAGAGCTGCAGCGACACGGTGTTGCAACTCCCGGGATACGTCCAGGTGGTGCCGCTGCTGGCTCGCGCGGGAGGCACGCTGGCGAGGTTGAACGCGACCCCGGCCAGGGCGAGCGCAACCAGGAGAACGGATGGACGTCGCACGTTACCTGCCGCAGCGCCCCCGCGCTGCCGCAGCCTGGCCCGAGGTTGAGGATTCACGAGCCTCGGTGGCCGGGATAGTACGCGTTCGGGTTTCGAATGCTCCTAGCGACATGAGGCATGCTGACTTCCGGCAGTCGGGTCGCGATCTCGCGTACGACTAGGCCCTGGGCCGTCGCAGCAAGACTGCGCTGAGACCCGCGAGCGACACGACGGTCAGGATGGGGACGGCAGCCTTGGCCGCCTTGGGTGGCAGGATGAGTTCGAACATGGGCACCGGGTCGCCCAGGCTGCGCTGAAACGGACCGAACGGGCAGTTCCCACGGCCGATGACCAGGGCTTCCCTCGGAAACCAAGAGCGCCACGGACGCGGCGAGCCAACGGTCACGAGTACGCCTCAGCGCCGATAGCCACACGTAGCCCAGGCCGGCGATGTTCGCGATCCCAAAGACAACGTGGGCGGCGCGGAACACTTTGGCGCGATTGGGCAACTCCGTCCACGACACGACGCGAGGAGTCGCTCGAACGCTCGTAGGCGAGCCCATTTCGGAACTCTACCCGCCACCAGTGCTGGCATGGGGCGATTCATCCTGTTCTCATGGGTCTGGGCGCATACTCGGTCCAGCGGAAAGGGCGCGGGAGCCCGCGGGGTTCCCTACAGCGCGACGCACCCATACGGTCGCCAAGACCGTCGCGCGGGGCCAGTGGCGAGTCCGACTTTCCGTGGCTGGGCACGCACGTGTCCGTGGAGGTTCCTTTGCCGTTAATGGCAGTCGCATTCCCGATTGTTCCCGGAAAGACGCCGGAGTGGCGCGCGTGGATGGATGAGATCAATGGTCCGCGCCACGAGGAGTTCGCGGCATCGCGCCGGAACGTCGGTCTTCACGAGCGGACGTTTCTGCAGCAGACGCCAATGGGCGATCTCGTGATCGTGACCCTCGAGGGTGACGATCCAGCGGCTTCATTTGGCCGCTTGGTGACCGGCACCGACGAGTTCTCGAAGTGGTTCGGTGAGCGGGCCGCGTCGGTACAGGGCTTCGACCTGAGCCAGATGCCGGCGGGTTCGCCGTCCGAGCTCGTCGTCGACTCAGAGGCCGCGGCCGTCCCGGCCTGATTCGCGGGGAGGACGTCGAAGTCCTCATGACACGGCCACGAGTGGCGCCGGTGCTTGTCACCGCAGCCACCGGCCGTGTTGACCGCGCCGTGGTCGGCGCCGCCGCGTTCATCGCCGCTGGCGCGCCCTTGCCGCTCAGCGGCCTCTCGACGAGCTCGGCTATTGACTCCTGACCTTAGGATCGACGGGCGTCACAAGCGTCGCGTGCGATCGTCGTTGTGGCGTCGCGCGGCCCGGGATCGCCGCTGTTATCCGAGGAGGAGGTTTTCTATGGGCATATTCCGTATGAGGCTGGCTGGCATCGCGACAGCCTCGATACTGGCGGCAGCAGCAGCTCTGATGAGTGGCGGCTCCGTGGCCGCGGCAAGCAGCTACACCTGCACCGGGGGCTCCATACCCGCCGGAACCTACTCGACACTGTTCGTGAAGGGACCTGCTCCGTGCACGGTGGATGCCGGAAACGTCTCCGTAACGCACTCGCTCGTCGTCGGCAGATCTGCCATATTGAACTCGGCTTTCGCCAGTTCCAACCTGAGCGTTCTCGGCAATCTGCTTGTCCGGCCTAAAGGGATCCTGGTCCTGGGCTGCGAGCCTGACGCTTTCCCGTGCATGGACGACTCGTCGTCGGCGAACAATGACTGGGTCGGCGGCAATCTGACGGCAGATCACGCCCTGGCGGTGATCGTGCACCACGCAGGGGTCGCGCACAGCATCTACCAAACCCACGGCGGGGGCGGGATGAGTTGCAGCCCATTGTCTGCCCTCGGCGGCAGCCCCGCGTACTCCACATATGAGGATGTCACGGTCGGTGGCAATGTCACGATCTTCGCTCTGCGGTCCTGCTGGCTGGGCGTCATCCGGACCCAGGTCCACGGCAGTGTCGTGTTCGTGAACAACGTGCTCGGCGACCCTGACGGCAACGAGATCGTGACGAACGTGATCGGTGGGGATCTGTTCTGCTATCGCAACTCGCCCAAGCCGCAGGTGGGGGACTCCACGGGCTCACCGAACATCGTCGGCGGCAGGGAGTTGGGCCAGTGCGCCCACCTCGACAGCCTATAACGCTCGATCAAGGCGTATTTCGCCAACTCTTCTAGGTTAGCCGGGGGCGTCCTCGTGCTCCCACGGCCAGAGCCACGACGGGCCTGGTCGTCGGCGAGGACGCCCCTCAGTTCTCGAGAGCGGCGAGCTGCGCGGTCGCCTGGATGTCCGATCGCGCCGCGACCAACCGCGGTCCCGTAGGCCTTTCGGCGGAGGAGCAAGTTCTCGACGCCGGCCTCGGCATGAAGCTGTTTCAGCAAAAGGGGGTATCCGCGTGAGTACAGTCACTGACACGCGAGCATCCCGCCGGCCGAGGGCTTATCCAGCGTGACTAGTTCAGGGGCCTCGGCTAGACTCAGTTTCACCCAGCCAACAATCGGGCGGCTAGCTCAGCTGGTTAGAGCACTTGCTTGACATGCAAGAGGTCACTGGTTCGAGTCCAGTGTCGCCCACCAAACCCTCACTTTGAGCGTGAATTGACCGCCATAACGGCGGTCTCTTCTTGTCGGGCGACAGGCCACTATACTTGACATGACCATAACGCCGACCGAATCACGAGGGGCGTAGATGTCCACCAAGTGGGTGTGGTAGTGACCACCCGAACCGTTTCCGAGGTCGACGCAGGCCAATGGTTGGCCGATTCGCTGGACGATTACCGGCTGTCGCTGCATGCCGCCGGCCGGTCCAAGAGCACCCAGGATGTGTATACGCTCGCCCTGCGCTACTTCGACGCGTTCCTGACGGAGAAGGGCATGCCGCGGCACCTGGTCGGTATCCGGCGCGAGCACATCGAAGCATGGCTGGGCGCAGTGCGCGACGCGGGCCGTGCGCCGGCCACGGTCAGCGTCTATTACCGTAGCCTGCAGCCCTTCTGGCGCTGGGCTGTCGAGGAAGGCTTCGTGCGCGAGTCGCCAATGGCCAATATGCGCCCGCCGATCGTGCCTGAGCAGCCCGTCCCTGTGCTCAGCCTTGACGAACTGCGCGCGCTGCTGGGTGGATGCGACGGCAGTGCCTTCGAGGACCGCCGGGACGCGGCCATAATCCGGCTGCTGGCCGACACCGGCATCCGCCGCGGCGAGCTCGCTGGACTGCGCGTTGCGGACGTGACCATAGACGCGAAGGCCGGCGGGGGCGTGGTCAACGTGCTCGGCAAGGGTCGACGCTGGCGCAGCGTCCCGTTCGGGGCCAAGACGGCCATTGCCATGCGCCGCTATATGCGCGAGCGCGAGCGGCACGCCAAGGCGGCCGCGACCGACGCGCTGTGGCTCGGATTCCGCGGCCCCCTGTCGGGTGACGGCATCATGCAGATGCTCCAGCGGCGCGGCAAGGCCGCAGGCATCGGGCCGGTGCACCCGCACCAGCTACGGCACACCTTCGCCCACCGCTGGCAAGCGGCCGGCGCGAGTGAATCCGACCTGATGCGGCTTGCCGGTTGGCGCAGCCCGGCGATGCTCCGGCGTTACGCGGCCAGTGCGGCTGACGAGCGTGCCCGCGACGCCCACCGGCGTTTGGCGCTGGGCGACGAGCTATGAGCGACGAGCATAGGCCGCACACCGAGGCCCATGCCGGAGTAGCGCACGCGGTCGGCTCTGCCCCTGACGCTCAGCCCGTGGCCACGTATACGGTGCCGGCCACAGACGAGGCGCAGCGCGAGCTAGGCCGTCGGCTTTCGCAGCCCACGAAAAAGGCCACGGCAGCTAGGACGTTGAAGGCCGAGGCACGTCGTACCCGCGCACGCGTGCTGCGCGACGAAGGGCTGCCGCCATATCGAATCGCGCGACAGATCGCGGAGGAGGAAGGCCGATCGAGTCCGTTTGACCAGCGGACGGTTTACCGTTGGCTCGAGGGACCGGCATAGCCTGAGAATCCGCGGCATTTCGCCGAAATGTCGGGCGAACCGTCGAAACACCAGACTTTGAGCGCGTAGCCATGTCGCACAGCATGTCGATATGGAGCGCAGTAGCCACCGTGGAACGCGCGGGTGAGCATCTACAGCCTGGCCGGGCGTGCCGGCGGCTATGCGCGCGCGGCGCGGTACGACGGCGCCGAGATGACTGCGGCCGCCCGTCGCCGGTTCGCCGACTCGTTTCAGGCTGGCCACGCATGCCGCGTGTGCCCGCCGACCACTCTGCCGGCGGAGTTATTGCCGCAGGAACGCGGCCGCCGCGCTGAGGCGCTGAGGCGTGCCCATTTCGCGAGGCTGGCGGCTAGCCAGCGCCCGCGCCCGCGCACACAAGAAGGCCGCCACGGCCCGTGTGAAGCACCGTGGCGGCGTGGAGGAGACGGATGCAACCCGTCCGGCCGTGACCTTGAGTTTGCGAGTGCCTGCGCCGAGCTTGTGCGCCTGCACGTCGAGTGCCACCCGGCCCAATGGCGCAGACAGCGGCCGATGGGGTAGCACAAAGGCGGGCAGTGCCTGTACCCCAGCCTGATAGGTCATGGCGCCGAGCCTGGCGCCTCACGAACGAGGATTCAAAGCCATGAGCAGGTACACCGACAAGCCCTCATACCTTTCCGAAATCGAAGGCTCAGACGTTCCCCATGTCCCCTCCGGCCGTTACCTCGGCCGACTCAACGGTGTCGAGTTGGCGACGACCCGCTTCGGCGAAGCGCTCAAGTTCCACTGGTTCGTCGCCAACCCAGCTGACGGGAGTGATTTCGAGATCACGCAGATGACGTCCACCGCGACGTCGGGCGGCTCAAACGCCGGGCGCCTGATCCGCGCCCTCATTGGCCGGGGACTGGCGGCCCGAGAGAAGCTGCCAACGGCCGGACTGGTCGGCCAGGTGGCGATACTCGACGTGAGTATTGATCCCGACTCAGGCTGGAACCGCGTAGAGGATGTATTCCCGGCGCCGCCTCCGACAGCGCAGCCGATGCGCGGTCGCGACGGCGACGACGACGACGCGGGTCTCCTCCCGCTGCCCATCTAGCAACGTGATCGTCAGCCCGACGGCCGCCTGGGCCGAAGCCTGCGCGGCCGTCGGCTGGCGCGTCTTCCCCGTCGAAGCGGGTCAGAAGACGCCGCCGGCCGGTTTTCATTGGCTCGATTGGGCCTCCACCGACGCAGCGACAATACGGCGCTGGTTCCCCGACGACCGCAAGAACATCGCCGTCGTCACCGGCGAGGGGTTCGACGCATTCGATATCGAGGCCGCCCACCTCTCTGCGTTCCTGCATTGGACCGAAATCAACCGATATTTGATGCCGACGACACCAGTGGCACTTACCGGACGAGGTGGCTGGCACGTGCTCGTGGCACCGACCGGCAGGCGCACGACCAAGCTCGTGCTCGACGGCGTCCATATCGGGGAGTTGAAGGCCAAGGGTGGGTACATCCTCGTCAGCCCGTCGCGCACTGTCAGCCAGTACTGCTGGCTGCTGGCCCCGGCTGGCATGCGACCGGCGCGCCGGCCGCCGACTGGCTGCTCAGCGTCGTGACCGAGCCGCCAGCGCTGCACACGGTGCGTCCCGTGGCGTCGCCGGCAGAAGCAATGAAGCGACTCGAGGTGCTCGCACGGGCCGTCGCCAAGACGCCGCCTGGGAACCGCAACAACGTCCTCTACTGGGCTGCTCGGCGGGCGCTCGAGGAAGGGATCCCGGCCTCGGCCGCGGCGGCTGCGCTCGCTCGCGCGGCAGGCGACGCCGGCTGCCCGCCCAAGGAGACGGAGGCGACGCTGCGCAGCGCATTTTGGGCAGCGCAGTGACGGTGCTGAAGTACGCCCGTCCGGAGGACTTCGCGCAGCCCGGTGCGCGCTTCGAGCGCACGGACTTGTCCAAGACCACAGCCGAGACGCCCGAGCTGCGACTGGGACTCGTCTATCGCGGCTTCCCGACCACGATCTTCGGCCCCACCGGCTCGGCCAAGACGCTGCTCGCACTGGCGCTCACTCTCGAGGCGCAGCGAGCCGGACTGCGCGTTGCCTACTGGGACGAGGAGCTCGGTGCGGGTCCGATGGCAGCTCGGCTGCGCGCACTGGGCGCCACTACCGAGGAACTAGCCGCCGTCGCCTATTACGGCTGGCAGGCGCCTGGCCTCGAGGATTCGGATGCCTTCGTCGCCGAGATGAGCGGGCAGGACATTGTCGTTCTTGACCCGGTGGCCGACCTGCTTGTCGCGGCGGGCGTCGACGAGAACGCCAACAGCGAGTTCACGGAGTGGGCGGCGAGGTTCCCACAGCGGCTGACCCATGCGGGCGTGGCGTCGATCCTGATCGACGGTTCGCCGCATGCTGACGGCCGTGACGGCAAGGGTCGTGAGAGCCGCCAGCGAGGTGCCACGCAGAAGGGCTACAAGGCGGCGCTCGTGTGGCGCGTCGAGGTGCTTGATGAGCCCACAAAGGAGCACATGGGGCTGATCAGTCTGGAATGCACCAAGGACCGCTTCGGGGATGTCGGCAAGGGCGCCAAGATGACGTTCGCCATCGGCGGCGACGGCAACGGCCGAATCCTGTTCGAGCGTCGCGACAGCATGGACCAGCCCGCGCTCGGGGAGCAGGCGGCGCAGGACCGGCGGGAGTGGTTGGCCAGCATCGTCGAGGTGCTTGCCCAGCATGCCCGGGGCTACGACCGGGCCATCACGCAGAACCAACTGGTGCAGTTGCTGCCACCGGGCCGCCTCGCTCTCAAGCGCGCGATGTGCCAACTCGCCGCGAGCAGCGCGGTGTACCCCGTCCATTCGAGACCAGGGCGTAACCAGTCACTCCTCTATTGGTACTCGGAGGCGGGTGAGTCCCAGCTGGTCCCGGTGAGTCCGGACGCGTCCGGACTCACCGGCGTGGGGGACTCACCTCAAGTGAGTCCCACTAAGTCCGTTCTTACTGGGGACTCAGTCATTCGGGACTCACCCGAGCGACGCCGTGGCGATGATCCAGCGGGCGCAACCGGGGATCCGACCCCGGACTCACTCAAACCCCGGCCCAGCGGTCCGACGACAGGCTTCGCCCAGTTCCTCGCCGAAATTGGCACCGACGCGGCCTGGGCACGAGTCTCGCCGAAGACCAACGATGCTGAGGGGCGGGCCTGATGGTCGGGCAATCTGCACCGAAGTCGCACGAAGTCCACCGCGGCAACAGCGGCCGAGCCGGCCCTATCCTCACGACGATGATCGCTCGCTCGCTCGGCCGGCTCACCCGCAACACCGAGGCACCTCTCCTCCTCGAGAGCTTCTTCGTCGCAGCCGTCGCGTCATTCCTCGGGATTCGCTGGTTCCTCGCGCTCACGGGCTACCCACGGATCGGGTCCAACGGGATCCACATCGCCCACATGCTGTGGGGCGGCCTCCTCATGCTCCTGGCAGTTATGCTCCTGCTCGCCTTCCTCGATCGCTCCGTCCAGCAGCTTGCAGCCGTGGTCGCAGGACTCGGCTTCGGCACGTTCATCGACGAGATCGGGAAGTTCGTCACGGCGGACAACGACTACTTCTATCGGCCCGCGGTCGCCCTGATCTACGCTCTGTTCGTCGTCGCGTTCCTGGTGGCCCGGACCTTCGTCGGCCAACGTCGCCTCAGCAAAAGCGAGGCGCTCGCGAACGCCCTCCACCTCTTGGCGGGAACACCGGAGGGGCCGATCGAACCCGACGATCGGGCCCGGATCCACCGACTCCTCGAGCTCGCCGATCCGACGGCCGCTCGCACCCGGCTCGCCGAGCACTACCTCGCCGAGCTACCTGGAGGGGCAGAGCACATGAGCCTCATCGCGACCATCCATCGGCGCCTCGCCGACGGCTATGAGGAGCTCATGGCGAACCCATGGGCCGAACGGGCCTTGACCCTCGGCGTCGTCGGTTACGCGACGCTGGCAGTGGTGGGCGTCGCGCTCATCGCCACCACGACCGCCGGGGCCGCGAGCGACACCTCGACCGCCGCGACGATCGCCCAGCTCGGCTCGACGATCGCCGGCGCGGCACTCGTCGGTCGCGGTGTCATAAGCCTCCGGAGCTCCAGGGCGGCCGCCTATCACTGGTTCATGCGCGGCCTCCTCGTGTGGATCCTTATCACCCAGGTGTTCGTCTTCTACAGCTCCCAGTTGGCCGGCCTGGGCGGGCTCGCCGTCGATCTCGTTGCGTACGGCAGCCTCCGGTTCGCTCTCATCCGCGAGATCGTCGCTGGGCGAGATCTACATGGGGCCGCCTCTCGCCAAGGGTGACGAAGCTCGGGCGGCCAGGACGACACGATGCGCGGATCGTGCTGGGCTTTTTGGGAGGCCTGTAGTCAGGCTCCGTCTGCAGGGCTACAGTCGTCCCGGGATCTGGGACTGCCCGATCACGCGGCAGCCCCGTCGAGCCCTCGGGCTCGGGTGACGCCGATGTCGAATGGACCGCTTCGGAGGTGGCGCGCATCGGCGCGCTCGCCGATCATCGGTGGGCGGGAGGGGCCCCCGCGACGCACCTTCCAGTTCGCCGATATCGCGCGAGGATGGCTCGTCCAGGACAGCGACGAGACGCGCCTCGGAACGGTTGTGAGCTCGGGCGAGACCCTGCTGACCGTATCCCGCGGCCTCCTGTCGTCCAAGCTGTATCTGCCACCATCGGCGGTCGCCGAGGTCCACGAAGGCGTGGTCCGGTTGAATGTGACGTCTGGGTGGGTCGAGGCCCAGGGGTGGGATCGGGCCGGTAGCCGCAAACAGCGGTAACCCGCCGAGTCCTACAGCTCAACGACCTGAAGCGGCCGGCAGGGGCCCCCACACGATGTCCGCATAGTGTCGGCTCCGGCTGCCGCGGAGACGTGCGACGCGGCGACGCGAGTGATTCCCTCACCAGTGCTCGCTCGCGTGGCAAGATGACTACGGCTGGCCTACCCACCGAAGAGGACCTGCATGGCGCTCGTCGAGCCGCTCTCGGCGCTGGTCCGTGCACTGGGTGTCGTACTGCTTGTCGTCGACAGCGTGGTTCCGGCGACCTTTGGCTTGCAGTCGAGCGTCAAGGACGCCGAGACGGCAGCCGACGTGGTCAGGGCCGCCAATTCCATCTGCTGCCGTTCGATCCTAATCGCCCACCTGCCCAAGGACGCTCCTGACGCGAAGACGCCCTACGGCTCCATTTATTTCCACAAACTCCCGCGGCTGACGTGGCGCGCCGCGAGGAACGCCAAGAACAGGTCTCTGGTCACGCTGACCAACGAGAAGAACAACGATGGGGACACCCTGCCGCCGGTCACGCTCAGGTTTGTGTTCTCGCCCGAGCGCGGTCTGGAGCGCATCGAGAATGTCCGCCCCAAGTTGACGCTCGATGCCCTAGTTGAGGTGATGCGCTCGACCGGTTCGGTGCGCGGCGCCGACCTGATGGACGCCGCCATCAAGGCCGGTTTCGAGGTATCAAAGAGCCGGTTCTACGAACTCCTCGCCAAAGCCAAACAGGCCAAGAAGGTGAAGCAGGCGGACCACCTGTACTCCATCGCGGACAGCGAACCGGACAGCGCCGATGACGACTAAGAGAGTTGGCCGGACCAGAGACCGGACGAATGACGGACGTATCGTGCTCGGTCACGGGACTGACGAGCGGAATTGTCAGGACACCGCGAACGGTCGAGTTTGTCCGGTGTCGGGTGGTCTTTAGACCCCCGACCGGACTCCGACGTCTGAGGAGCACAACCGACGGCTCGTCGAACTTCGCGCTCCATCCGGCCCGCCTCGCGGCCGGGCCATAGGTCTCGGCCCATTCCTCCATCGACACTGCGCGTTCCGGCGCAAATGCGCCGGAACAGCGCGCCATCGATAGGAGACGGCTCACGGCCTATGCGGCGGCTGCAGGTCGCTCAATACGCGGCGAACGCTCTCGGCTGCGATCCACATGTCGGCGGCCGACATCGCCGCCAAATCGCTCGTCCAGAATTGGCCCGCGGGTGGCTCGGCGCCGAAGATCAGTAACCACGACGGGTTGTTCAGCGTCACGGCATCGGGGAAGCCGCGGAAGGCGTGGCGGGCGCGCTGAGGACGTTGACGTCGAACCCCCGCGCACGGTCCTTGTCCCACCATCGCCGTACCACCGCCCGTGCGGCTGGGCATTCCTGCCGTACCCGCTGGCCTCGACTGGTTGCCGTCCTAGCGCAGGTCGACACCCCAGACACGCGCGCTGTTCGGCGTCCGTCGACAGGGCAGAGTAGGCTCGAACCAAGATGACCACTACCGCACCGACGCGCGTGTTCCCAAACCCGGACCCCTGCCTGCGCCACCTCGACCCCGACGGGTGCCCGGCGTGGTTCAGGCACTCGATTCGGTTCCTGCCATCGAAGGGAGGATCGATCACGCTGCGCATAACTCGAGCGATTTCGGTCTTTTCATCGACTTTAGTGCTCGCGGCGGTACTCTCGGTGACCGCGGGGCCAGTTTCCGCTGCCGGGGAGCCAGGGCGTGTCCTAACATCGGCAACCAACTTCCAGCCCGACGGATGGGTGCGACTTTATGGCTATTGGTCACCATCCGAGAACTCTTGGTTCCCCAACCCGCCAACGCCTAAGGCATGGGCGGGCAAGAACATCTACAACACGACCGGTATCAATCAGACTTCGACTTACAGATTCGATGGGGCTGGCTTGAAGGGCGACCTCATCGCGTTCCAGGTGGCTGTCCAAAACGACGGGTCCAAACGTGATCGATTCAGGATCAGTGGACCTGGCTCAAGTTCGTTCCGCTACTACGTGGGGAACTCGAACATTACCGTTGCGGTGAGGAACGGTGCCTTCACGACGCCTTTCGTTGCACCTGGAGCGGTACGACTCATCACCGTCTGGTTGGATGCCTCTGCGCCTTTCGGCTCGAGGCTCACCTCTGTTACATCCGTCGGCGATCCGACGAAGAAGGATGCCGTCAAGATCGCGTTCAAGTTGGCGAGGGGTTGCTGCTGATCAAGGGAGCATCGGTCTCTTGGCATCCCCTGTATGCAGGTTGCTGACCGCCTTAGGACTTCACTTCCGGCGGTCGAGTTCCCAATCCATCGGGATGGGGTCATGCCGGGATTCCCAGCGGGAGATCGGCGAGGGCCCGGTGGCGAGTTAGGCGCTTGGGGCCGCTTGGCACTGTCGGCATGACCATCGCGTCGCGACTATCCAGCCTTAAGGTTTCCGCCAACGTTCCGTCTGCAGGGCACGCCAGAGCGACGGTCCAGGACCCCAATCCCGGGCCCTCGTTCTGGCGTCCACCTTCGATGCGAGATGACGCGCTGACTGCGCGAGATCGCAGCGGGCCGCGTCTGTGCCCGTCTCAGCCTGTGGCGGTGCCAAGCGCCCGGCGCAGCGGGTCAGCCATATCGCAGCGGCGACCTAGTTCCCTTGGGGCGGCCGGGGGATGACAATGAGTCTCCCAAGCCGGTCGCCATCATGGCGACGCCGTCTGCTCTGGCTCCGGCCAAGCGCCGTTCGCGGGTAACGCGTTCACCTGCCAGACATACGCAGTCGAATGAATCGGCCCAGTTTGGCAGGCGTCAACTCCGTACGAATCGGTCTCGGTCACGATGAAGCCTAGTTGACCGGATGAGCCGGAGAATCGCTTGAAGTCGCACCACTCCCAATACCCTTGGTATACGGATGTGTCGGACGCCCAGACGAGCCGGGCAACAGCGTTCGCGGCGTCAACCACGTAGATACTGAGGTTCGCCGTTTCACCTGACGCTCCCATGAGCCGCACGACTCCCATCACGGGGCCTTGACCTGTGCGCCAGGCGACGACCTCAAACGGCCATCCGTAACCGTCACCGCGCACGATGCTGTCCGGGCTGGGAGATAGGTATTCATCGTTCGCACTCAGCCACGTGACGGGTCCAAACGTCCCCGGACTGCAGTAGCCAAACCACACCGCGTCCTGCTGCGAGTCCGCGTCTAACTTGGCGCGCAACTTTGTGGCGGCCGATGCATCGCGACATCGGTTCGGCATCAGGTCAAATGCCGATTGCGGCTTTGCCGTCGCGGTAGGAGCAGGGGTCTTGGTCGGGCTCGGGGATGACGTCGGAGTAAGGATGGGCGCCTGCGGGATGACGATGACCTCGCCGACCTCCATGTGGTTCGGGTCGCTGATCGCGGGGTTGGCATCGAGGATCTGCTGGACCGTCACGTGGTACTTGTTGGCGATCTTGGCCAGCGAATCGCCCGACTTGATCTTGTACAGGAGCGGACTGCCCACCGGCCCGACGCTCGGGGACAGAGTAGGAGCGAGCGTGGGTGCAACGGTCGGCACTGTGGTCGGCACCTGTGTTGGCGTCGGCGGCGGTGTGACGTAGATGATCTGGGGTGTGGGCGGTGGCGTGACGTAGATGATCTGTGGCGTCGGCGGTGGCGTGACGTAGATGACTTGCGGCGTCGGCTGGGTTTGGCCGAAGCATCCGGCCACGACGGACAACAGCAGCATGAGTGCGACCGCCACTCGAACCGCCTCGATGGCACGTCGGTAGTCGGCTCCGTGACGGTGGGTCATCGCGAGCAACAATAAGTCGGTTGCGACTGGTTGCCTGAGGCCGCTCTGGTCGCCTAGACGGCCGAAACGGCCTCTTTCGCTTGAACCCCCACTCACAAGACGTGCCGATTTCACGAGGAGCAGAAAGTGCCAGTCGGGCACGGGAATGGTGACGGTACGACGTAGGTGAAACCATGGACGAGGACGCTGTTGTTCGAGGTGTCGACCTCGACAAATCCGGGAGCGTCGGCGGTCACCGTGACGCGGAAGTCCGGAATGGTCTCTGAATACCCCGGAAACTGTGGCGGCTGATAGCCAATCGATATCGTTTGACGGTACGAGACGCCAGAGTCGGCCGTACCTACTTCGAACTCTCCAGTATCGAACGCAGGCGTACCAAAGGGGAGGTCTGGGTTCGGACCAACCCACTCGACCTGCACATGCGCATTCGGGAACTGTGCGCACTGGCAACCCGGCTCGACGGCGTCGCTCGGGACTGTACCTGTCACGATGACGATCAGAGTTAGAAGCGGACAGGGGTGGCCGAGACACCATCCGGGCTCGACTGTAATCGCTAGGTCTACTGGAACCGGCGTCGGCACCGCCTCATTTGTGGCGTCAGCCACTTCCTGCGTCGGCAGCGGTGTCCAGCCCGGGCCGGGGATGTACAGAATGTCGCCGACCCGGATGCTGTTCCAGTTGGCGATGTTGTTGAAGTCAGCGAGGTCCGTAGGGTCGACGCCGACCTTGTTGGCAATCCCGGTGATCGTGTCGCCCGACTGGACTACGTAAGAGGTGAGACTGGGCAGTACCGATGGGGGTGCTGCTGTTGGGGTTGCCGAAGCCGACCGCACGGGGGAGTGGCTGTCTAGCCGCTCGGGGTTGGGAGCGGAGTCCAGCCTGGGCCGGGGACGTACAGGATCTGGCCGACCTGGATGCTGTCCCAGTTGGCGATG
>Ga0209638_1000776_pt1 | contig 20920 bp, 12 predicted proteins | sample BarGraNGADG00211_FD_184490 | JGI IMG/M metagenome (GOLD analysis project Ga0209638, IMG submission 184490) | Arctic peat soil microbial communities from Barrow, Alaska - Barrow Graham LP Ref core NGADG0002-211 (SPAdes) (version 2) | ecosystem: Environmental > Terrestrial > Soil > Wetlands > Peat...
CGGGCCAAGGTCGATCCCCGCGGCACCGGTCTGGGTGCCCGAGAAGACCGCGACCAGGACCTTCGGGTCCATCGCGCTGGTCATCAGCCCGATCGCGAGGGCGATGCTGATCACGAAGCCGGTGTTCGTGAGCATCGCGCGCATCCCCGCCCCGATGCCGAGCTTGGCCGGTGGCAGCACGCCCATCACCGCGCTCGTGTTCGGCGACGTGAAGAGGCCCGATCCGGCGCCGATCACGAGCTGCCAGATCGCGAGCTGCCAGTACGGCGTGTCGACGCCGATCGTCAGCAGCCCGGCGAGGCCGAGCGCGGTCACCACCATCCCGAGGGTGGCCAGCTCGCGCGAGCCATAGCGATCGGCCAGGGCGCCGCTGATGGGCGAGAGGACGAGCAGGCCGAGGGCCAGCGGCGCGAGCTTGATCCCGGCGGTGACCGGATCGTCGCCCTTGACCCCCTGCAGGTAGAACACGAGCAGGAACAGGACGCTATTCCGCGCGACCCCATTCAGCAGCCCGGTCAGGTTGCCCATCGTGAACAGGCGATCGCGGAAGAGCGTCAGGTCCAGGATCGGCGTCCGGGCACGCGTCTCGACGCGCCAGAAGACCGGCACGAGGACGAGGAACAGGACGAATCCGCCCACGATCCACCACGTCGTCCAGCCGTAGAGGCCCCCGAATGCCAGCGACGTCATGAGCGCCAGGAGCGCGACGAGGTACAGGGCCGAGCCCAGCCAGTCGATCGAGATCGACCGCTGTGCGGGGGTCCGCTCGACCAGGATCGCGAGCGCGGCGACGATCCCGACGATGCCCAGCGGCACGTTGAACCAGAACACGAACCGCCATCCGAAGCTGGTCAGCCAGCCGCCCAGGATCGGCCCCAGGATCAGGCCGGCCCCGACGACCATGGCGTTGAGGCCGAGGGCGCGGCCCAGCTCCGACCTCGGGAATGCGTCGGTGACCAGGGCCGACGAGTTCGCGAACATGAACGCCCCGCCGAGTCCCTGGACCACCCGGCCCAGGATCAGGGTAAGCGGGTCCGGGGCGATCGCACAGAACGCCGACGCGGCGGTGAAGACGACGAGACCCAGGGTGTAGGTGCGTGTCCGGCCGAACATGTCGGCCAGCCTGCCGGCGTTCAGGACGAAGACCGTCACGACCAGCGTGTAGCCGACGACGATCCAGAGCAGCGCGAAGAGGTCCGTGTGGAGGTCGCGCAGGATCTCGGGCAGCGCGATCACCAGGGTTCCCGAGGTGAGCGAGGCGAGCAGCGCGCCGAGGCTGGTGACGAGGAGCAGCCACCAGCGGTAGCTCGGCGCGTCGGCACGCGCGTGCCGTCCGCTTCGAGGCGCCGGCTCACGCATCCCGGAATCCGGGGTCATCCCGCCCCGACCCTGCTCATGCGGAGATGCGCCATGGCCCCCCCTCGCCGCTGGTGGGCGCGTCCCGCAGCACCGGGCAGCGCAGGCGTGCGCCCTGACGGTCGGAACGGCCTTCGGCCGCAGTGTACGCAAGAACCCCGCGAGGAGCCCTGACCGGATCCGTGGGAACGTTGGCGCCTCTAGCCAGCCGGCGCGGGGCTCCCCGGCGCGGGGCTCGCCGGCGACACCGGCGTTGGCGCCTCCAGGTCGCGCTCGGCGATGCGGATCCCGGACGTGCCGCCGAGCACGGTCGCCCGGTCGGGCAGGTGGAGGGAGACGAGCCCCTGGGGAGTCGCCGGGTCCATGAGATCCGTGGTGGCCCGCGCGAGCGACCGATTCGCGCGCCGGGCCGGTCCCGGCCGGATTGGCGGAATCGCGGCACAATCCTCGCTCGCGACTGGATGGAGCAGCTGACCCGATGAACGACGACGCCAGCCCGGCAGTGCTGGCCGAGATCCGGCTATGACCGCGCCGATCGGGCGCGACGACCGTCCGGGGCAGCCCTGGACCGTGAAGGTCGCCCGCTGGAGCGCCCGCCATCGCTGGCCCGTGTTCGGCGCATGGTTCGTGCTGACCATCGGGCTCTTCGTCGTCAGCACGGCGATGGGCGGGATCAGGGCGCTCAGCGCCACGGGCGGGCCCGGCAGCGGGTCGACCACGGAGGCGGCCCTCGGCTTCCAGGCGATGAATGCCGGGGGGACGAGCTCGACCCCATCGGAGACCATGACCGTCGTCGTCGTCGCCAGCGCCACCGCGAAGGTCACCGACCCGGCCTTCCGGTCGACGGTCGGCCAGGTGGTCGCACGACTGGCCGCGGTGCGGGCCACGGTCGGCGGCTCCGAGGGCCCGGCATTCGATTCGGTGACGGACCCGTACACGACGCCGCCCCAGTCGGGGCTCTACGCGCCGGACCTCCGGGCCGTCATCGTGAATGGCCGGATCACCGGCGATCCGACCGCGCTCGAGACCCGGACGAAGGCGATCGCCCCGGTCATCGCTGCGATCCAGCACGACTTCCCGGCCTATGACATCCACGCCCTGGCGAACACGCTGACGAACGACCAGATCAACCAGGTGATCAGCGGCGACCTGGATGGGTCACTCAAGATCAGCCTTCCGGCCTCGTTCCTGATCCTGCTGCTGGCATTCGGCGCGCTGGTCGCGGCGATCGTGCCGCTCCTGCTCGCGATCACCGCCCTACTGGCCGCGTTCGGCGCGTTGGGCATCTACAGCCAGGTGGTCTCGCCGGTCAGCCCCTACGCGACGCAGCTCGTGGTGCTGATCGGGCTGGCCGTCGCCGTGGACTACTCGCTGTTCATGATCACCCGCTTCCGATCCGAGCGGAAGGCGGGCGTCGATCGGCTGGCCGCGATCGAGACGGCCAGCTCCACCGCCGGGCGCGCGGTCTTCTTCTCCGGGATCGCCGTGATGATCTCGCTGTCCGGCCTCTTCATGCTGCAGGACGACATCTTCCACTCGATGGCCCTCGGGACGATCGCCGTCATCCTCGCGGCGATCGCCGGCAGCCTGGTCTTCCTGCCGGCCGCGCTCGCGATCGTCGGCGACGGGGTGAATCGCCTCCGGGTCCCGTTCCTCGGCCGCGGAGGCGAAGGTCACGGGTTCTGGGCTGCGCTGGTCAACGGCGTCATGGCCCGACCCTGGGTCAGCGCGATCGCCGCCGCGGCCGTGCTGCTGGCCCTTGCCTCGCCCGTCCGCCTGCTGCACCTCGGCGAGAGCGACCTCTCCACCTTCCCGACGAGCGTCGACGGCGTCCAGGCGTACGCGGCGCTGCAGGAGCACTGGCCGCAGGGCACGCTGCTCAACCTCACGGTGGTCGCGACGAACGCCGGCCAGGCGGCGACGAAGGACGCCCTCGCGAAGGTCACGCCCGCCCTGCTGGCCACGAAAGGGCTGAGCGGGCCGGCCACGACCGGCGTGTCGAAGGACGGCTCGGTCGCATGGGTGACGGTGGTCATGTCCGGCTCCCAGAACGACCAGGCGAACTGGGACCTGGTCCGCCAGGTGCGTGCGCAGGCGGTCCCCGCCGCCTTCTCCGGGCTGAGCGGGACCACGGTCTACGTCACCGGCGATGCCGCCTACAGCATGGACGGCACGCAGGTGTACACGGACGGGATGGTCCGCATCTTCTTCTTCGTGCTCGGATTCTCGTTCCTGCTCCTGATGCTTGTCTTCCACTCGATCGCGATCCCGATCAAGGCCATCATCCTGAACCTGCTCTCGACCGGTGCGGCCTACGGCGTGGTCGTGCTTGTCTTCCAGGAGGGCTGGCTGGGGTCGATCCTCGGCGTCCAGCCGACGAACGCCATCCAGAACTGGGTGCCGATCTTCATCTTCACCGTGCTCTTCGGCCTGTCGATGGACTACGAGGTCTTCATCCTCTCCCGCGTCAAGGAGCTCGTGGATCGGGGCGCGAACACGCGCGACGCGGTTGCCCGCGGCATCACGGTGACCGCGGGCACGGTCACCAGCGCGGCGGCGATCATGGTGGTCGTCTTCGCCGTGTTCATGACGCTTCGGCTCGTCATCATCCGCGAGCTCGGCATGGGGCTCGCGGTCGCGGTCTTCCTCGACGCGACGCTCATCCGGACGGTGCTCCTGCCGGCCACGATGCGCCTCCTCGGCGAGTGGAACTGGTACCTGCCGCCATTCCTCCGGTGGCTGCCGCACATCCGGATCGAGGGCGAGCCGGTCGGCGAGCTGGCCGTGGAGCCCGTCCGAACCGACTGAGTCATCGATCGAGCTCGTCCCGGCCGACTCGGCCGTCAGCCCGGGACGACACCATCGGGGACCAGCGGCAGCGAGCGGAGGCGCACCCCCGTCGCCGCGAAGATCGCGTTGGCGATCGCGGGAGCGATCGCGACGATCGGTGTCTCGCCCGCGCCGGCCGGAGGGATCTCCGGGCGGTCGAGGAGGATCACCTCGACCGGCGGCACGTCGTCGATCCGCGGCACCCGGTAGTCGGCGAAGGTGGCGTTGCCGATGACTCCCGCCTCGAACCGGATCGCCTCGAACAGCGCGGCGCCAAGCCCCATGACCACCGCGCCCTCGACCTGGTTCGTGAGCCCGTCCGGGTTGACGATCGCCCCGCAGTCGAAGGCGATCACGATGCGCTCGATGACGAGCCGGCGGTCCTCCCCGACGCGGACGTCCACTGCCGTCGCGACGCGGGCGCCCTTCTCCACGCCGCAGGCGATGCCCACGCCGCGCCCGGCCTCGCGGGCCCGGCCCCAGCCGATGCGGTCGGCGGCGGCGTGCAGGACGTCCGCCAGACGCTCGTCGGCGAGGTGCTGCAGCCGCAGCTCGAGCGGATCGAGGCCCATCGCGGCCGCAAGCTCGTCCATGTGCGACTCGCGCGCGAAGTGGTTGGCCGTTGCGGCCAGGGCGCGATAGGAGCCCTGGCGCAGCGGGGAGTCGGCCGGCTGAAAGTCCAGGCGCTGGCTCGGGACCGTGTACGGCCCCACCAGACCGAACATGCCCGAGTTCGTGTTGCGCATCTCCCAGGCCGTGATCGCCTCGCCGTCGGCCCCGCTTCGGACGTCGATCACGGCGGCCGGCCGCAGGTGGCCCTCGGTGAACTCCTCGGGGCGCGTCCAGCGCACCTTCACGGGTCGCCCGACGGCACGAGCAAGGCGAGCCGCCTCGATGGCGACGCCGGATGCGTGCTTGCCGCCGAACCCGCCGCCCGTGTCGGGCGTGATGACCCGCACGCGCTCCTCGGGCAGGCCCAGCTCCTCGGCGAGCGCGGCGCGGACGCCGAACGGCATCTGGGTGCCGGTCCAGACAGTCACCCGGCCGTCCTCGTTCCACGCGGCGAGGGCGACCCGCGTCTCGAGGGGAACATGGGCGATGTAGGCCGTCGTGTAGGTCGCGGCCAGGTACGTCGGCGCGATCTCCAGCGCAGCTTCCGGGTCGCCGATCACGCGGTGGAACGGCCCGCCCCAGCCCTCTTTCGCCTCGATCGGATGCTCGCGGAGCCATGCGACGAGCCCGTCCCCGGACGGCAGCGCCGGGCGATCCCACTCGGCCGCAATCTGGCCGAGGGCGCGCCCGGCCAGGAACGGATTGGGCGCGACGACGCCGAGGAGCCCACCCTCGTGGACGACGGTCACGCCCGGCACGGCGGCGGCGGCCGACGTGTCGACCCGACGGAGCGTCGCGCCCGGAACGGGCGGCCGGAGCACGCGCCCGTGCAGCATCCCCGCGATGGCCAGGTCGGACGGGTAGCGGCGAGCGCCGGTCACGATCGCAGGCCCGGTCACGCGACCGACGGGCCGCCCAGCCAGCCGCTCGGCCTCACCACCGAGCGCGTCGTCGACGGCGTCGATCCTCTCCACGATGCGCAGGCCGCGCACGAGGTCCTGATACGCCAGCGTGCGGCTGCCTGCGACGTCGGTGACGGCGCCGTTTGACGCGACGAGCGCGCCGGGATCGACGCCGAACCGGGCGGCCGCGAGCCGCACGAGCGTGGCCCGGGCGCCCGCCGCGGCCCGGCGCAGGAGCACACCGGCGTCGGGCATCGACCGGCTGCCGAACGTGCCCTCGTCGTGTGGGCAGAGGTCGGTGTCGCCCATGACGAGCCGCACCGCCGACAGCGGCACCCGCAGCGCGTCCGCGACCAGGATCGACAGGCCAGTCCGATTGTCCTGGCCCACGTCGACCTTGCCGGTGAACGCGATGACGGCTCCGTCTTCGCCGACGTGGAGCCACGCGCCGGCGCTCGTCGTCCACGCGTCGTGCGAGGGCGCCGGCTCGTGGACCGCGACCAGGCCGGGTGGCAGCACGTCGAACCAGTCGCGCTCGGCGGCCGGCGTGAGGTCCCACGGCAGGCGCGGCTTCCACTCGTCGGTCGCGCGCTCGTCGGCGATCGCGGCCGCCAGCGACTCCGGCGTGCGGGCCCCGGGCCGGTCATCGCCGGGTGGTGGACCGGCCAGCTGGGCGGCCCGATGCACGGCGCGCAGGATCCTCGGATAGGTGCAGCAGCGGCAGACGTTGGCATCCAGCGCCTCCCGCACCTGTGCGTCGTCGGGATCGGGTTCGCGCTCGAGCAGCGCGACCGCGCTCATCACCATCCCGGCCGTGCAGTACCCGCACTGGAAGGCCCCGACCTCGAGGAACGCCTGCTGGACCGGGTGGAGCATCCCGTCGGCGGCGAGCCCCTCGACCGTCCTGACGGCCCGGCCGGAAACCTCGGACAGGTGCACCTGGCATGCCCTGACCGGCGTGCCGTCGAGCAGCACGGTGCAGGCGCCGCACTCGCCCTCGCCGCATCCGGGCTTCGCGCCCGTCAGGCCCAGCTCGTCGCGCAGCAGGAACAGCAGGGAGCGGTCGGGTCCCTGCGCGACGGGACGCAGGACTCCGTTGACGACGAGCGTGGTCGGAGCGGCGGGATCGATCATCGTCGAACCTCAGCGGACAGGCCGGAGACTCATACGAGCATAGCCCCGGAAGCCGCGCGGCAATCCTCGCGCCGGGTCTAGCATCCATCCCATGCCCGACGCCCCGCTCGACAGGTCGTACCGTGCCCTGCTCGGCGTGCCGCGGCTGGGACGAGTGGTGGCGTCGATGGTTCTGGCCCGCACCGGCCAGTCGATGGTGGGGGTCGCGCTCGTCCTGTTCGCGCTGGGGGTCTACGATTCGCCGGCCCTGGCCGGGGTGGTGACGTTCGCGTCCGTGGTGCCGGGCCTGCTCATCGCCCCGATCGCGGGCGCGCTTCTCGACCGACACGGTCGAGTCCGGCTGATGATCGTCGACTACGTGGTGGCGTTCGTCAGCCTGCTCCTCATCGGCGGGCTGGCGCTCGCGGGGCTGCTCCCGTCGCCAATGCTGGTGCTCATCGTCGTCGTGACGTCGCTGACGAGCATCCTGAGCGTCGTGGGGCTGCGGACGATCTTCCCGATCATGGTTCCGTCCCAGCTCTGGGAGCGCGTCAACGCGATCGACTCGAACGGGTACGTGGTGGCGACGATCCTGGGCCCGCCGCTGGCGGCCAGCCTGGTTGCGATCCTGGGCCCGGCGGAGGCCATCATCGCGATCGCCATCCCATTCGGGCTGTCCGTGGTTGTCCTGATCGGGCTGCCGGAGCCGGACGCCGAGACGGCCTCGACCGGTCGCTTGCTGGCCGACGCATGGGCGGGCGTCCGCTACGCGTGGGGCAATCGGACGATCCGCGGCCTGGGCTTCGCGCTGTCGGTCCTGAACCTGGCCTGGGGGATGATGACGATCGTCGTGCCACTCGTCGTCCTCAAGAACCTCGGCTACGGCGACGCGATGGTCGGGTTCGTGTTCGCAGCGTCCGGGGTCTCGGGGATGATCTCGGCGTTCCTGTTCGGCCGGCTCGACACCCGCGGTCGCGAGTGGACGATGCTTGTCGTGCCGATCGTCCTGATGGCGCCGCTCGTCGCACTCATGCTGCCGGCGGCAGGCGCCCTGGGGCCGATCGAGCCGGCGACCGGGCTGGCGCTTCTGCTGCTCCTGATGTTCCTGTTCGGGTTCGTCAACGGCTGCTCGGACATCGCCCTGTTCACGATCCGCCAGCGCCGCACCGAGCCTGCCTGGATGGGCCGGGCCTTCGCCGTGTCGATGGCCTTCAACTTCATGGGCTTCCCGGTCGGGGCGGCGATCGCTGGGGCGCTCGTGACGGTCTCGCTGGCGGCCACGATCTGGGTCGGGGTCGTGGCGTGTCTGCTGGCGGCGATCCTGGCGGCGGTGCTGATCCCGCGCCACGAGCCGGCAGTCGGGGCGGTGGCGGCGGGTTGAATTGGCGCGCGGCGTCCCTCGGCGCTGCCGGAGACGCCGTCAAGGCAGGCCGAGCCAAGCGGCCGACCGGTCCTAGTCAGCGCCGCCGATGGCGAGACCCAGCAACGACTCCTCGTGCAGCGCGTCCCGGCGGCTCGCGCGCACGGCGTCTCGTCGTGCCAGCCATGCCTCGAGCGCATTCGGCGCAAGGACGATCATGACGGCGAAGGTCGTGATGAGGATGGTTCCCAGCGTGGCCATTCGGGCATACCTCGGTGCGGTTGGCCCACCCGCCCACTCGGCGGGCCGATGGATCGTCTGGTGAGTACCCGGACCGGGACCCGGTGTCCCGCTTCCGATTCGCTCCTGTCCCGGACCGGCCCTCGTGCGTTTGCGGTGGCTTGACCGGTCAAGAACACCCTCAGGATAGCCCTTCAATCTTGACCGGTCAAGAACTCCGTCAGTCAGGCTGACCGTCCGTGCAGCACGTGAGCTCCGGTCCGTCCGACGCGGGTTCCCGTTCCACACTCCGAGGGCTCGTCTCGAGATGCCGTTGACACCGTCCCCTGCTCGCCGTTCTGGATCCCGAGCCGATTGTCGATGTGCGCGACGTTGCGACAGCCCACAAGAACTGGCTCCAGTCGGCCGGTCTCCAGTCCCCGACGTGCACGACGACCGTGCGATCGTCCGGCGGCGGCCCCCACGACCAGTAGCCGTTGTCGCCGGAGGAGATCGGGGGCAGTCCGGTGCCGAGCAGGATAAGCGGGCTCGCCTCGCTGTAGGCGTTCGTCAGGATCACCGCGTGAGCGCGCTCGTCCGCGGGCAACGAGGCCACGACCCCTTCCACCGTCGAAGCGAACTGCGGCCAGCCGACCTCGTTTGCCGTGTCGGGGACCGCGGCGGAAAGCAACGACGTGGCATATCTGTCCAGGGGCGATCGGAAGGGTCAGGATGGCGATGAGGGCGCCCCTCGATTTCCTCGAGTCCGTCCCCAGGAACGTTCAGCTCAGCGCCTTGACCGCCTCGCGCTCGATGGCGAGCCCATTCCTGTGGCGCGCGAAGAACTCCGCGAAGCCCTTTACGTCGCGAGGGTCGGGCTTGATTGGCGTGCCGATGCTCCTGGCGATCCTGTCCTCGAGGTAATCGGGCAGCGACTGCCCGGCGTCGGCGCGGAGCATGAAGGCGGCCAGTACCGCCATGCCCCAGGCTCCGCCCTCGCCGGCGGTGGCGGGGATGCTGACGGGGACGTTGAGCGCGGCGGCCATCATTCGCTGCCCGGTGTCGCCACCCTTGAAGAAGCCGCCGTGGCCACGAATCTCCTCGATGACCACACTCTCCTGCTCGGTCAGGATGTTCATGCCGGTCCGCAGAGAGCAGAGTGACGCGAAGTACATGGCCCGCATGAAGTTCTCGAGCGTGAACCTGCTGTCCTGGCTCCGCGCAAACAGCGGGCGGCCCTCGGTGAAGCCGGTCATGTGCTCGCCCGAGACGTAGTTGATGGAGAGGAGCCCGCCCGCGTCCGGATCACCCTGCACCGCCAGAGGCAGGAGCTTGCCGTAGAGGTCCTCGGGCCGAGCCTCGACGCCCAGCGCAGTGGCCACCTGGCCGAAGAGGCTGATCCAGGCATCGAGGTCGGAGGACCCGTTGTTCGCGTGGGCCATCGCCACGGGCCTGCCGTCCGGCGTGACCACGATGTCGATCTCCTCGTGGACGCGGGCCAGGCTCTTCTCCAGCACGATCATCGCGAACACCGAGGTGCCCGCGGAGACGTTCCCGGAGCGCGGGCGCACGGCGTTGGTAGCGACCATACCCGTGCCCGCGTCGCCCTCGGGAGGACACAGGGGGATGCCGGCCGGGAGCGTGCCCGAGGGGTCGAGCAGCTTCGCGCCCTCGGCGATGAGCTTCCCGGCCGGGTGGCCGGCGGGCAGCACGGCGGGGAGGATGTCCCGGAGCTTCCAACCCAGCGTGCGCGGCGCGACGAGGGCATCGAACGTCGCCATCCGCGCCGCGTCCCAATCACCGCTGCGCGGATCGATGGGGAACATGCCCGAGGCCTCGCCCACGCCGATCGTGTGCTCGCCGGTGAGCTTCCAGTGGACGTAGCCGGCCAGCGTGGTGAGGTGCGCGATCCGCGCCACGTGCGGCTGGTTCTCCAGGATCGACTGGTACAGGTGGGCGATGCTCCAGCGCTGGGGCACGGCGAAGTCGAGGAGCGGGGTCAGCTCGGCGCAGGCCTTGCCGGTGATGTTGTTCCGCCAGGTGCGGAACGGCGCCAGCAGTTCCCCGTCGACGTCGAGCGCCAAGTACCCGTGCATCATCCCGCTGAGACCCATGGCCGCGACGGTCGTCAGCTCAAGGGAATAGCGGGCGCGCACGTCCGAGACGAGCGACGCGTAGCAGGCGGCCACGCCCTTCCAGACGTCCTCCATGTCATATGTCCACACGCCGTTCTTGAGCTGGTTCTCCCAGGCGTGCGACCCCGAAGCCAGCGGCGTCGTGTCGGGCGCGATGAGGGATGCCTTGATGCGGGTCGAGCCGAGCTCGATCCCGAGGATGGCGCCACCCGACCGGATCAGCTCCGCCGCGCTACCTTGTTGCTGGTTCACTCGACCCTCCTCGGCACACACCGGCCGTGCCCGCCGACGGCACTCCCGCGGCGAATTCCATCCCAATCCCTGGTACGCGTTCTTCACGTGCTTGCGCTCGAAGTGGCTGCTTCGGGCGGAAGCCAAGCCTCGCGGCGGCCGCCAGCACCCGCTCGCGAGTGCTCTCGGCAATCGGCACTATGGAGGGCGCGCTGTTCAGCAAGCGCGACACCGGACTCGGCGCGACACCCGCGGCAGCCGCGATGTCCCGCATCCGGCTCACCGGTCGGGCGGGCAGCCGGATCGGTGCCGCCGGCGCGGCCGCGTCGGCCCAGCCTTCGTCCACCTGACCGGATTGCAGCCTCGAATCGGGCGACACCGCGGCAACCCCGGATTGTGTGTGGCTCGTCTCGTCGCCGATCATCCGGGTGCAAGTATGGCCGAGGTGGCGCAATTGGAATCGTCCGCGGCGCCCATGTCCCGCGCATGCGCTCCGAGGAGCCCGGCCGTCGGACCCGCACTCGGCGGCCACCAGTTGCGTCCCCGCACTCGGTGTGAGAACGGTCGGTCGCGACACGAAGGCGGCCACGACGTCGTCCTCGCGTCACCACCTGACGGAACCGGCTGACCAACCCGTCCAGTCCGCAGCGAAGCGACCTCGTCAGGGAGACCACCCAAAGCGTCATCATTGAGGGAGCCCCAGCGGGTTCGTCGGGGTGCGAGGAGGCCCCGAGGATGCAGAAGCGCGACGTTGTCAAGGCGGTCCTCGACGGCAGGCGCCCGCCATATGTCCCATGGTCCATCGGGTTCACCAAGGAAGCGTCGGAGACGCTGCAACTCCACTTTGGAGCGGACGCCCTCGAGAACTGGATCCAGAACCACTTCGTCAGGCTGGGAAGCGACATCGGGTTCTTCGACGAGCTCGGGGACGACCGGGTGCGGGACGTATTCGGCGTCGTGTGGAACCGCAGCATCGACAAGGACATCGGCATCGTCGAGGGATGCGTTCTTCCTGACGCGACCCTCACTGGGTATGAACTCCCGAATCCTCTTGACCCGCGCTTCTTCGCCGACATTCCGGCACGAATAGCGGAGTTCCCGGATCGCTTTCGAGTCTTCCAGATCGGTTTCTCCCTGTACGAGCGAGGCTGGACCCTGCGCGGGATGGAGAACCTGATGATGGATTTCTACGACCATCCCGGGTTCGTCCAGGAGCTCTTCGAGGCGATCGCCGACTACAACATCTCCCAGGTCAAGGAAGCCCTTCGGTACGAGATCGATGCGGTGTACTTCGGAGACGACTGGGGACAGCAGCGCGGCCTGCAGATGGGACGACCCCTCTGGCGCGAGAAGATCCTTCCCCATCTCCGGCGCATGTACGGCACCGTCCGAAACGCCGGCAAGTACGTCATGATCCACTCCGATGGCGACGTGGATGAGCTGTTCGACGACCTGATCGATGCCGGCGTGAACTGCTACAACCCGTTCCAGCCCGAGGTGATGGACGTCGACCGCCTCCTGCCTTCGTATCGCGGGAGGCTCTGCTTCCACGGCGGCCTGTCCACCCAGAGGACGTTGCCCTTCGGCACGCCCGAGCAGGTCAGAGCGGAGGTTCGACGCCTGCTGGAGCTGGGTTCCGAAGGTGGCTACATCTTCGCGGCGTCCCACGACGTCGAGGGCGATGTGCCGCTGGCGAACATGCTCGCCATGATCGAGACCGTGCAATCGCAGACGCGGCTCCGGGTGGCCGAGGCCGATGTCCGACGTGCCTGAGCCACTTCCGATCCCGCTGCGGCGCACGACGTTCGATCTTCCAGACGGCAGGCGGATCCACGTCTACGGGGAGGTCCGCGGCCGTCCGCCTGCGGACTCGCCGGCGATGGATCCAACCGGCCTCCACATGCGCCGTGACGAGCTGAGCGCGTCGTGGATCGCGGTGAGCCCAGCCCGCAACGTCCGGCCGCACCACTCTTCCCCGAGCGGCTCCCGCGCGATCCCCGGGAGCCCGGCGCAGCGCTTCGGGTGCCCGCTCTGCCCGGGCGGCCCGGAGCTTGCGTTCAGTTACCAGGCCGCCGTCTTCGACAACCGATTCCCATCCTTCGTCCCCCAGCCCCCACCGGTGCCCGTCTCGGCCGACCCGCGCTATGGCGTGTCGCTGGGCGCGTGCGAGGTGGTCATGTTCACGGAGCGCCACGAGGGCAACTTCGCGTCGCTCACCGCGGAGGAGACGGCCCGGGTTGTGGCGGTCTGGACGGACCGGACCCGCGAGCTATGGCGAGACGGCCGGTTCGCCGTTGTCATGCCCTTCGAGAATCGGGGCAGCGAGGTGGGCGCGACACTCTCCCATCCTCACGGCCAGATCTACGCGTTCGGCCACCTGCCACCACAGATCGAGCGACGGGTGGCCGCCCTGGCAGACGGCCGCGCCCGGACCGGCGGCTGCACCAGCTGTCGTGTCGTCGCCGAGCAACGCGCCTCGGACCGGACTATTCACGACGATCCGCACTGGGCCGTGGGAGTGCCGTTCGCCCCGCGCTGGCCATACGAGGTCCACGTCAGGGCCGTCCGCCATGGGGCGTGCCGCCTTGCCGACCTCGCGCCGACCGAAGCGCGCTCGTTGGCTCGCGCGCTGCACGTCGTGGTGGAACGCTACAACGGCCTCTTCGGGTTCGAGCTGCCGTACATGATGGTCGTCCAGGAGGGCCCTGCCGGCGAGGAGGACTGGCACCTTTCGGTCGAGTTCCTCCCGCCGCACCGTACGGCTCGGCTGACGAAGATCCGGGCGTCTGTCGAGACGGCGACGCTCCTGTTCATCAACGACACGCTGCCCGAGGCCAGCGCCGAGCAGCTCCGGGCTGTCCCCGTCGAGCCGCGCGTGGAGCACCCGGGCTTTGTCGTGACCGCGGTATCTTGACGATCGATCGGGCCGCAGCCCTCGATGCGGCCCTTGGCGCCGAGGCGCTTCGGGCGCGCCTGGTGGCGGAGGAGCCGCTCGCGGCGGGCCATCCCGAGAGGATTCACCTCGTCCGGGCGCCCGGTCGGGTCAACCTGATCGGAGAGCACACGGACTACAACCTTGGCTTCGTCCTCCCAGCGGCGATCGACCTCGAGATCCGCATCGCGTTCGTCCCGGCGGCCGATCGCCGGGTGGAGCTGGTGAACGGCGCCACGGGGGAGCGGTCCGGCTTCGACCTCGACGCGATCGGGCCGCGGCGGGACGCCTGGATCGACTATGCCGCCGGAACCGCCTGGGCGCTCGGCGAGGCCGGGATCCAGATGCACGGCCTGCGCGGCGTGATCGTCAGCTCGCTGCCTACGGGGTCGGGCCTGTCATCGTCGGCGGCTTTGGAGCTGGCGGCCGCCTGGGCGCTGGCCGATCTGCCCGGTGGCGGCATCCCCGCGCTTCAGCTGGCGCGGATATGCCAGCGCGCCGAGAACGTCCACGTCGGGGTCAACTGCGGCCTGATGGACCAGTTCGCCAGTGCCTGTGGCGCCGACGGCGCGGCCATCCTGCTCGACTGCCGCTCGCTGGAACACCGCGAGGTCGCCCTGCCATTGGCGACGCATACCCTTGTTGCGCTCCACTCCGGGTCGCCCCGGAGCCTCTCCGCGAGCCAGTACAACGCTCGCCGGGCGCAGTGCGATGCAGCGGTTGCTGCACTCGCCCGGCAAGACCCGACGATCGTTTCATTGCGCGACGTGACGCCGGCGATGCTGCCCCGGATCGCCTCGCTGGTGGACGACTCGACGTTCCGCCGCTGCCGCCACGTGCTGAGCGAGAACGTCCGGGTCGCGGCAACGCTCACAGCCCTCGATTCTGGGGACCTTGCCGCGGTGGGAGCGCTCTTCGCTGCCAGCCACGCCTCGCTGCGGGACGACTACGAGGTCAGCTCCCCGGAGCTTGACGCGCTCGTCGAGATCGCGAGCGCAGTTCGCGGCGTCACGGCGGCCCGGATGACGGGCGCGGGGTTTGGCGGCTGCACGATCAACCTCGTGGAGCGCGACGCCGTGGAATCGCTCCGGGCAGCCGTCCTGGAGCAGTACCCGGCCCGGACGGGCCTCACGCCCCGGGTCCTCGCCGTCGACGCGGTTGCCGGGGCGGGCGCACTCGACGGCTGACCACCTCATCGGCGCCGGTCGGGCGCGCTCACACGTCCCCATACAAGTGGCGAGAGATCACGTGATCCTGGTATTCGGGCGCCAACTCGCAGAAGTAGCCGCTCCAGCCCCAGACCCGGACGATCAGGTCGCGGTGCTCGTCCGGATGTGCCCTGGCGTCCAGCAGCTGTTCCGCATTGAGGGCGTTGAGCTGCAGCTGCTGGCAGCCAAGCCGGGCGAACGTGCGCACCAGCAGGGCGACCTTGCGGATCGATTCCGCGTCGGCGAAGACCGAGGCGGAAAGCTCCAGCGTGATCGGACCCCCGTTGCAGACGCGCCCGTAGTCGATCCCGGCGTAGGACTGCAGGACGCTGATCGGTCCGCGCAGGTGGGTCCCCGGCGTGGGGGCGAGGTTGGCCCCGAACGGGTCCCCCCTCCGGCGTCCATCGGCGGTCGCCCCCACCACGGGCTCCGTGAGCGGCCCAGCGTCGCGTCCCCGGGCAAGCCAGAGGTAGTACATCGCGGACCCGGTTCCGGGCCGAACGATCGCGCCGGATTGCGGGTGCTCCTCCTCACAGGCATCGGCCAACCGATCATAGAGTGAGCGCACGAGGTCGTCGGCGGCAGGCTCGTTCAGGCCGACTCGCGGGCTCTCCTCTGCAAGACGCCACCGGAGCGCCTCGTGGCCGACGAAGTCCGCCTCGAGCGCAGCGAGAAGCTCTGCGCGGTCCGCGTCGGCGAGCTCGAAGACGTGCCGGCGAACGGCCGCGAGCGCGTCGGCAGCGCTGGCGGCTGCCGCTCCGTGGATCCCGAGGTTCCGATACCGCGCACCCGCGCCGTGATCGACGCCCGCCTCGAGGGCCCCGGTCATGAGCACGGAGTAGTACGGCGCCGGCGCCCACAGGAGTCGTTCGTACGGAGCGGTGCGTTCGTGAACCTGGCGCCCGATCTCGGCACCCGTTCGAGCCAGGATGGCGTCGAACGAGGCGCCATCCGCGAGTCCCGTCCGGACCGCGGCATCGGCGGCCGCCGGGAACGAGACGGCGCCGATATTGACCACGTCCATCCCGCGTCCCGGGATGATGAACTCCCAGCACGCCGCCACCGTGTAGTCGCGCGCGTCCTCGAGCGCATAGCCGTGCGCGGCAAGCGCAGGGATGACGACGTCGTCGTTGGCGTATTGGGGGAAGCCGAGGCCCTTGCGGGTCAGGTCGCTGGCCAGCTCGAGAAGCGCAAGGTCCGTCTCGCCGGTGATCCGCAGGTTGACCTTTGGATCGATGAGCCCAACGTCGCGGGCGACCCGCAGCGCCATCCACGTGAGTGGGTTGACGGCCGTGCCGCCGTCGCGCCTCAGCCCCCCGAGCGTGATGGTCTGCCCGTTGTCGCCCTGCTGGATGCCGGGGTAGAGGTCGGCGTCGCGATTGAGCGCGATGAAGAACTCCGCCAACAGCTCCTCGGCGGCGGTGATCTCGAGCGTTCCCGCCGCGAGGTCGGCAGCAAGGAACTGCCACAGGTACTGGTCGAGGCGACCGAGGCCCACGTGATGGTGCCCGGACAGCCAGACCACGGCGTGCAGCAGGCGCAGCGCCTGGAGCGCCTCATGGAAGGTTCGCGGCGGCTCCCCCGGGACGCGCTCAAGGACGGTCGCGACGTCGTCCCTGCCGAGCCTGCGCGCCTCGGTCGCATAGCGGGCGGCGAGCGCGAGCACGGCGTCGATCGTCTCGATCGCGGCGTCGAGGAACTCGACCGCCGTGATGTTCCCCGCGGACGCCATCCGCGACCGCGTCGTGCCTGCGACCCGGCGGCGCCCACGGAGCCCCTGCCGGAGCGCCAGCTCCCAGTCGGCGCACACGTTGTTGATCAGGCCGCCTTCGTGGAGCGTTCGCCCCAGGGTCAGGGCGGCGTGGTCCACGGGCGTGTGGACCGGGGGAACCGCCCGGAGGGTCCGCGTGAAGACGATCCGCTCGTCGGGCTCGATGACCACGATCTCGGCCTCGCACATCCGGCGGGTCAGGCGCGCCATGCGCCTCGGCCACGACAGCTGCTCGCGGTCGCACTCGGCCACGAGGTCGGGCCCGCCGGGCTGGCGGTACTGGCGAAAGTGGCCCGCACGGGTTCGGGCGCGGAGCCCTTGGAGCCGCTCGTTCATGCGACCCGGACCTCGAGGCCGGCACGCCGGAATGGCCGCACGTCCGCGTTCGGCGCCCGGTCCTCGTCGAACCCCGGCAGGAAGGTTCGCCCACAGGCGGCGTACTTCCCGCCCGCTGCGCGGTTGTACGGCAGGAGGTCGACCCGCACGAGCGTCGGCTGCGATGCGACCGCGGCGGCGATCGCCGCCAGGTTGGCGTCGGTGTCGGTGACTCCCGGCACGAGCGGCACGCGGGCCACGAACGGTCGTCGAAGCTCCGCCAGCAGCCCGAGGTTGCGCAGGATGGGCGCATTGTCCTGGCCGGTCCAGCGCCGGTGCGCGACCGGATCCATGATCTTCAGGTCGAAGTACACCAGGTCGGCGCGTCGGGCGAGCGACACGAAATGGCTCCGCGTGCCGAATCCCGACGTGTCGAGCACGATGTGAACACCCGGCAGGAGGTCGATGACCTCCGCCACGAAGTCGGCCTGGGCAAGCGGCTCGCCGCCGGAGAACGTCACCCCGCCCTCGTTGGAGGCCAGGATCTCCGCCTGCCCGGCGAGGAGCTCGGCAAGCTCTGCGGCCCCGTAGCGTCGTCCCACGGCCCGGTCTCCCGCCGACGAGCGCATCACCTGCGGGGCGGCGTCCAGCCCCTCCGGGTTGTGGCACCAGGTGCAGGCCAGGGGGCAGCCCTTCAGGAAGACGGTCGTCCGTATCCCGGGCCCATCGTGGATGGTGAACTCGCGGACATCGAAGACGATCCCGTCCGTCATGGCTGCCGGTCCCAGGGAGCACCCGGCGCCAGGCCGCTCATCGCCGGGGCGCTCCGGCTGCCACTGGAAAGGTCCGACCCTGGATCGTCTCGACCATGGCCCAGAAGTTCTCCATCGGCGTGTCCAGCTGGACGTGATGGGTGGGCCCCAGGATGAGGCCACCCTGCCGGCCGATCGTGTCCAGGCGGGTCCGGACCTCGTCCCGCACGTCCCCGGGCGAGCCGAAGGGCAGGGTGTGCTGCTCGTCGAGCGAGCCCCAGAAGCACAGGTGGTCACCGAAGCGGCGCTTCAGCTCGGCGGGATCCAGGCAGGCCGGTTGGACCGGGTTGAGGACGTCGAGGCCGATCTCGATGAGGTCCGGGATGACGTCCCAGATCATCCCGTCCGAGTGGTACGCCACCTTGACGGCGGGGTTGATCGACTTGACGCGGGCGATGAGCTCGGCCATCCGCGGCTTGAGGTGGCGGCGCCAGAGCGCCGGGGAGATCAGCATGCCCGTCTGCATCCCGACGTCGTCGCCGGTCCAGATCATGTCGACACCCATCGCCGTGAGGCGCTCGGCGGCCCGGAGGTGGTACTGGAACGGGATCTCCAGGATCGCCTCCGCGATGTCCGGCTCCGTCACCAGGTCGATCATCAGCTGCTCGAAGCCGCGCAGCGCCCAGGCTGTCTCCCAGATCGTGGTGACCGTGACACCCACGATGTAGTACTCGCCGCCGAGCTGCGCGATGACGCGCCCGGCTTCCTCATAGAGCTCCGGCCGGTCGGGATCCGGAGCCCGGTACGAGGCGATCGCAGCGTCACTGGCAAGCGGCCGGCCGACCATCTCGGTGTAGTGGCCGATGCCGAACGGGGTCTCATACGGCTGGGCGCGCCAGCTCACGCCCCATTCATCCGTGTACATGTCGGTGCCCTGGTAGTACGAATTCGCCCAGCCGACCGAGGTGAGGATGAGGTCCTCGTCGAGGGCGAGCTCCAGCTCATACGTGTTGCCGCCGCCGTGCGGGTTATGGCTGCCGGGACCGGACCGGGCAACCAGGCCGCGCGCCTCGAGGTCCGCCCGCAATCGCACCGCGAACTCCGGCGTGAAGCTGATCTGCATCGGGCAGCGGTCGAGCGCTTCGTGATGGAGCGCGGCGATGACGCGATCACGGTGACGCACCGGGGTCGTCCGCGGGTTGTCGTTCACCGGACCAGTGTGGCAGCGTCCGACCCGCGGCGTGGGCCCGGGCTCTGGCGTGACGCAGGAAGTCGCAGGGAGCCGCCGCGAGCGGCGCCCGCGGGGCCGGGCCACGCCGTAGAGTGGCCCCGGAACACGGCGGCGAGTCCGCCGGCCGCCCCCGGGAAGCTGGAGAGCCCCTGATGACCCCACGAGAGCGCATTCGGCGCGCCCTCGCCCACGAGGAGGCCGATCGCGTCCCGATCGACCTCGGATCGTCGATCGTCACCTCCATCACGAAGGCTGCCTACGTCCCGCTCATGGCCCACCTCGGCCTGCCGACCGGCGAGGTGACGATCCACGACGAGGTCCAGCAGCTCCCGTACCTCTCCGAGACCCTCCTCGAGCGCTTCGCGGTCGACACCCGGATGGTCCAGCTGCCGCTGGCCCACATCGCGGGTGTCGAGATCCTCGACGAGGGCGAGCACTGGGCGATGTACGACCGGTGGGGCTCGAAGCTGCGGATGCCCAAGGCAAGCCCGCTCTACTACGACTGGGTCGAGTTCCCGATCCGCGACCTGACGCTTGAGGCGCTGGACGGATACCGCTGGCCGCAACCCGACCCCCCGGAGGTCGTCGCGGCGCTCCGCGGACGGGCGGCGTGGCTCCATGAGCACACGGACTTCGCGCTCGTCGGGAGCGGCATCATCGGCGGCGGGATCTTCGAGCAGCCCTGCAGGACCGTCGGACTGGAGCCCTTCATGATGGCGATGGTCACCGACCGCCCGTTCGCCGAGCGGCTGATGGACCGGATCACGGACATCTACATCGAGTCCGTGGATCGCTACCTTGAGGCGGTCGGCGAGTTCATCGATGTCTTCACCTACTGGGATGACGTCTCCACCCAGGACGGCTGGATGATCAGTCCCGAGACATACGCCGCGCTCGTGAAGCCGCGCCAGAGACGGCTCTTCGAAGCCATCAAGCGCCGGACGAACGCCAAGCTCTTCTACCATTGCTGTGGCGCCGCGTCGGGGCTCTACCCACACCTCATCGAGATCGGGGTGGACATCGTCAACCCGGTCCAGGTCAGCGCGCGCGGGATGGACACTCGCCAGCTCAAGCAGCAGTTCGGGCGCGACCTCGTCTTCTGGGGCGGCGGCGTGGACACCCAACGGGTCCTTCCGTTCGGGACGCCGTCGGAGGTCCGCGACGAGGTGCGGCGCCGGATCGACGACCTGGCGCCCGGCGGAGGCTTCGTCTTCGCCGCGGTCCACAACATCCAGGCGTTCGTCCCGCCCGAGAACATCGTGGCCGCCTTCGAAACCGTTGCCGAGCACGGCGGGTACTGAGCCGGCCAGCCGGAGGACTGTCAGCGGTGCTCGGCCGGCTGGCCGTAGTAGGCGGCCGGTCCATGCTTGCGCCGGAAATGGCGCTCCTGCAGCAGGGCCACCATCGGCGTGATGGCCCGTTCCAGGTTCGTGGTCCGGTAGGCCATCGCCGCGACCGCCTCGAGCGCGATCGCGTTCTCCACCGCCTCGGCCGGACCGGCTCCCCAGGTGAACGGGCCGTGCGACAGGACAAGCACCGCCGGCATCTCGAGCGGGTCGAGGCCGAGAAGCTCGAGCGCCTCGATGATCACGTTGCCGGTCTCGCGCTCGTATTCGCCCTCGATCTCCACAGCGCTGAGGGAACGCGTCACCGGGACAGGTCCGTGGAAATGGTCCGCGTGGGTCGTCCCGAGGCAGGGAATCGGACGCCCAGCCTGCGCCCATGACGAGGCGAACGACGAGTGCGTGTGGACGACGCCGCCGATCGATGGATACCGGCGATAGAGCGCCAGGTGGGTCGGCGTGTCGGACGACGGACGGTACGTGCCCTCGCGAACGGCTCCGTCGGCGAGATTCACGACGACCATCTCGGACGGCCGCAGCCGATCATAGGCAACGCCGCTCGGCTTGATCACCAGCGCGCCCGTGTCTCGGTCGACGCCGCTGGCGTTCCC
>Ga0209638_1000777_pt1 | contig 20920 bp, 27 predicted proteins | sample BarGraNGADG00211_FD_184490 | JGI IMG/M metagenome (GOLD analysis project Ga0209638, IMG submission 184490) | Arctic peat soil microbial communities from Barrow, Alaska - Barrow Graham LP Ref core NGADG0002-211 (SPAdes) (version 2) | ecosystem: Environmental > Terrestrial > Soil > Wetlands > Peat...
CTTGAACCACGCGCGCGCCGCGCTTGCCCATCTCGAACATCTGGTGGTGCAGGACATCTTCCTGACCGAAACCTGCTCCTATGCCGACGTGATCCTGCCGGCTTCCGCCTGGCCGGAGAAGGACGGCACCGTCACCAACACCAACCGTCAGGTGCAGATGGGCCGCCAGGCGCTGCCGCTGCCGGGCGACGCGCGGCAGGATTTGTGGATCATCCAGGATCTGGCCCAACGCATGGGCGAGAAGTGGAACTACCAGCACGTCAGCGAAGTGTTCGAGGAGATGGCGCGGCTGATGCCCGCGCTCGACAACATCTCCTGGGAGCGCGTCGAGCGCGAGGATCACGTCACTTATCCGACCGACGCGCCGGACAAGCCGGGCCGCGACGTGGTGTTCGACAAGGGCTTCCCGCGCCCGGGCGGCTTCGGCAAACTGGTGGCGGCGAAATTGACGCCGCCGAACGAGACGCCGGACCACGACTATCCGTTCATCCTCACCACTGGCCGCCAGCTCGAGCACTGGCACACCGGCGCCATGACGCGCCGCGCCTCCGTGCTCGACGCGCTGGAGCCTTCCGCGGTTGCCTCCGTGTCGCGCGGCACGCTGGAGAAACTGGGCTTGAAGCCCGGAGACATGCTGCGCGTCACCACGCGGCGCGGCGAGGTCGAACTGGCGTCACGCCAGGACGACGCCATCCCCGACGGCGTGGTGTTCATCCCGTTCGCCTTCGTGGAGGCCGCGGCCAACATTCTGACCAACCCGGCGCTCGATCCGTTCGGCAAGATCCCGGAATTCAAGTTCTGCGCAGCCAAGGTGGAGAAGGCCGGGGCGAGGCAGCAGGCGGCGGAGTAGGAGGCTTTCTAAGCTACGCTCGCCTATCTCGTCATCCCGGCCGCTTATTCTTGAAATAAGGCTCGACCTTCCCGGTGAGCTTGATCGTCAACGGATTGCCGAAGCGATCCTTGGCGTTGCCGGCCGCCACGCGAACCCATCCCTCGCTCACGCAATATTCCTCGACATTGGTCCTCTCGACGCCTTTGAAGCGGATGCCGACGTCGCGCGCCAGCGCTTCCTCGTTGAAATAGGGACTGCGTGGATCGTTGCAGAGGCGGTCGGGCGGGACATCGGGCATGGAGGCTCTTTCGGATGGGGTGGGGGTCTTTGTAGCATGATGACCGGATGTCCGCGTTCTCGAGTATGAGCGGGGAGGGATGTCCCGCGCTCAATGCAGCGTCGGCCTTTCCTCCCCAACCACGGGCAACTCCATCCGCCCGATCAAGTCCGCCCGCATCGCCTCGGCTTCATGCAGCGCCGCGTCGGTCTGCGTCCAGGTGGTCGCATTCGAGCCCAGCAGGACGGTGCCGCCAAGGACTGCCGCCAGCGCCGCGATGGATGTCTCGGGAATGAATGCGATCACCCCCAGCAGCACGAACACGATCCAGATCGCTCCGGCGGCGATGGTCAGCTTCGCGGCCAGCGAAATCTTGCGGCAGCGCTCGATCGACTCGGTCAGCGCCTCGCTGCGCGCTTCGAGTTGCGCGATCTCATTGCGTAAATCGTCGTCGTCCATGGCCCAATCGTAGCCCGAATTTCGCGTAAATACTGCGCGTTCGGGACTACGATCTCAACAAATGCGGGCCGGCCGGCCGTGCGGACTACGCGCCGTCTTCACTCCGGTTGCAGACCGATATCGTGAACGATCTTGCTCCAGAGATCGTACTGGGCCTGCACGAAGGCGCGCGTTGCCTCGGGCGTGTCTGCGCCATCAGTGAAGAAGCCGACGTCGGCAAGCCGTTTCACCATATCCGGCGTCTTGAGAACCTTGTCCATCTCCCGGTTCAACCGCGTAATGACTTGCGCGGGCGTTCCGGCCGGCGCGGCGATCACGAACCAGCCGGTGAGTTCAACCCCGGGATAGGCTTCGGAAATCGAGGGCACCTGCGCGAACTGCGGCAAGCGCTTGGCCCAGCTGATGGCGATCGGTTTGAGCGCTCCGCTGGCGATATGCGGCGCCGCCGATGGAATAGCCAGAATTGTGAGCTGGGTGCGTCCGGCCAGCGTGTCTTGCACGCCCTGCGGCATGGTCGCGTACGGGACCTGTAGAATGTCGGCGCCGCTGACCTTGTTCAGCCAGGTGGCCAGAATGCCGGAAAAATTTCTCCGCCCGTCGGTCGCGAAGGCGAGCTTGCCCGGGTTCGCCTTATCGTAGGCGATCAGCTCGGGAAGATTATTGGCCGGCAAGTTGGCGTTGGCGAGAATCAGAAACGGATTCTTCGCCACCATGGAAACCGCGACGAAATCCTTGACCGGGTCGTAGGGCAACGTCTTGAACGTGTGCGGATTGCTCACCAGCGCGGCGGCGGTGGCGAAGAACAAAGTGTAGCCGTCGGCCGCTGCGTGAGCGGCCGCCGCCGCACCGACCACATTGCCGCCGCCGGGGCGGTTCTCGACCACGACCCGCTGTCCCAACAAATCCGACAACTTGTCGCTGATGAGCCGGCAGATAAGGTCGGGAGTGCCGCCGGCGGCCTGCGAGACGATGATCTTGATCGGTCGGTTAGGCCAGGTCTCCGCCTTGGCTGGCACAAACGACATAAGTATCAAGGCGAGTAGCGTGGCCGCCCGGACCAATATGGACATATTTTTCTCCCTGCAGCGGGGATTGCGCGCAAGATTCCCGAACCCAATAAAGAATAACGACAGTATGAACGGCAACGCCACATTGATACAAGTCAACGGGCGCGGCGTCCGCCCCGATGCCGCCGCTTTTGCAGGTTGAAGTTCCCGGGCGTCCGCGGTGCCGAGCGCGCCGGGGGCATGAACGCGACGGAGAGCAACGCCATGAAACATGCGCAACTATTATTTTGTCTTGGCGTCTTGATGGTTTCGGCGACGCCCGCGCTGGCCAAGCCCGCCTACGTGGCCTCGACCGTGAACTTGCGCGCCGCACCGGGCACCACCAGCGAGATCGTCGCCAAGATTCCCGGCGGTAGCCTGATCGATGCCAAAGATTGCAGCGAAGGCTGGTGCGCGGTCACCTGGCAGGAAAAGAGCGGCTTCGCGATCCAGACCGCGCTCGATATGAGCGGCCGCGTGCCGCGCGTTGCGGCGCGGCCGCCGGCTTACCGTCCGAACGCGGGCTATGTGGTCGATGACGAGCCGGTCTATCACGCGCCGCCACCGATCTATTATTACGACGGCCCCTATTACCGGCCGTATTGGGGCTGGCGCCGGCATTCGTGGTGAACGCGGCCGGATCGGCGGGCCGTCACGTCGCCTTGTCGTCGGCGCCCCACAGCAGGCCGATCGCAACCTTGACGGCGAGGTAAACCACGATGGCCACCGGAATGGCGATGTAGAGCTTCACGCCAAGGCCTTGCTGCAATCCGAACAGGACGCCGGCGCCAACCAGCACCGAGACAATTCGACCGATCGCCTGCCGGTTCATGCGCGCCGGCCGCTAGCGCTTGGTGTTGGAATCGTCGGCCCCGCGCATATTTTGCCACGGATCGGTGCGCGTGGGCGTGGGCGCCTGGTCTCTATATTTGCGCGTGGCGTTGTATTGTTTTTCAACCTCCAAGGCCTCCTTTTTCTTTTGCTGCGCATCCACGGCGAGGGGGTTTTCGGGCGGCTTTTGTTGGGCGAACGCCGGCCCGGCGATGATGGCCAGCAATACAAGCGCGACGATATATCTTGCCATAGCGGTTACCCACTTGTTCCTTGCCGGACAGGCTATCATGCCGTCCTTGCGCTCTCAATGCGATGAAATCGTTGCGCAATCGGCCTTTACGGTAGCTATAAATTTCGCTGCCGCATCGTTACAATGAACTCCTGAGCCTGTCCGGACGATTCCGGTGCAATTGAGGTAAGGCATGTCACTTGCTCACGATGCTAGGCCGCGCACGGCTGCGAACGCGCTCCGCCACGACTGGACGCGCGAGGAGGTGCGCGCACTGTTCGCGCTGCCGTTTCCGGAGCTGATGTTCCGCGCGGCGCTGGCGCACCGGGAGAATTTCGATCCGACCGAAGTGCAGATCTCGACTTTGCTGTCGATCAAAACCGGCGGCTGCCCGGAGGATTGCGCCTATTGTCCGCAATCCGCGCAATACGACACCGGCGTCGAGGCCGAGAAACTCATGAGCCTCGACGCGGTGCTCGGCGAGGCGCGCGCGGCGAAAGCCGGCGGCGCCTCGCGCTTCTGTATGGGCGCGGCCTGGCGCAGCCCGAAGGAGCGCGATCTCGATTCCGTCTGCGCCATGGTGGAGGGCGTCAAGGCCTTGGGACTCGAGACCTGCGCCACGCTCGGCATGCTGACGCCCGAGCAGGCGGCGCGGCTGAAGGCCTCCGGCCTCGACTACTACAACCACAACCTCGACACCTCGCCGGAATATTACGGCGCCATCATCACCACGCGCACCTACCAGGACCGCCTCGACACGCTCGACACCGTGCGCAATGCCGGCATCCATGTCTGCTGCGGCGGCATCGTCGGCATGGGCGAGGGGTTAGAGGATCGCGCCGGCATGATCGCGACGCTCGCCAGCCTGCCAGTGCATCCGGAAAGTGTGCCGATCAACATGCTGGTACAGGTCGAGGGCACGCCGCTTGCCACCGGTGAGAAAAAAGCGGCCAAGCTCGATCCGATCGATTTCGTGCGCACCATCGCGGTGGCGCGTATTACGATGCCGGCTTCGGTGGTGCGGCTTTCGGCCGGGCGCGAGGACATGAGCGATGAAACGCAGGCGCTGTGTTTCCTCGCCGGCGCCAATTCGATCTTCTACGGCCCGAAGCTGCTCACCACGCCGAACCCCGAGCGCGACCACGACATGCGGCTGCTGGATAAGCTCGGCTTAAGGCCGATGGAATAGCGCGCCGCTGCGTGTTCACTTCACGACGAGAACTGGACAGGGCGCCAGCCGCACCAGACGGTCGGCGGTGCCGCCGATGATGCGCTCGTAGAGCGCCGAATGCCCCATGAAGCCGACGACGAGCAGATCGGCCTTGTGCGCCTTGACATAGGCGACGATGGCCGACACGGCGTGGCCGGCGACCACCTCGGCGTCGAGCTTGACGCCCTTTTTCTTGGCAATGTCGCGCGCCTTCGCCAAGACGTCGTGGAACTTGTGATTTTCGTCGGTCTTGGCCTCGATCACCTCGTCGATCGAAGCTGGCATGTTCGGCAGCACCTCGACCGAGATCATGTGCAGCGCGGTGCCGGCGCGCTTGGCGATGTCGCAGGCCAAGGCCAGCGCCTTGAAGCCGCCGACCGATCCGTCATTGGCCACCACGATCCGCTTGAACATGTCTCACACCTCCTGCTTGGCCGACGCGATTTTTGGTAGGAACCAGGTCTGCGCGATCACCGTCGGCACCACCGCGCTGGCGATCACGGACGTCAGCAGGACAGTATACTGCTCCTGGTCGATGATGTGGTTGGTCAGACCGTAAAGGGCCGAGATCGAGCCAAAGGTCAGGCCTGTCGACATCAGCAGCGTGGTGTACATGCCCTCGCGTTTGTCGAAGCGATAGTAGCGCGTCAGCGGCAAAATGCCGACGAACTTGGTGGCCATCTTCATCCCGAGAAAGAGCGCGATCAAGCCCGCGCCGGCAATGAGCGCCTTGGCTTCGATCAGCGAGCCGGCTTTCAGGAAATAGAACGGCGTGAGCACCGCGAAGGCGATCACCCGCATGCGGTGCGGCAGCTCGGGGTCATGCTGGAAGGCCGGCGCCAACGCCATGCCGACGAGATAGGCCGGCAGTACCGCCTCGCTGCCGACCGCCGTGGCGAAACCGCCGAGCGCGAACAGGATGAGCAGCAGGAACTTGATCTCCGGCTCGCTCACCCGCTGTCCGACGAGAGCGAAGAACCAGGGCGCGACCCTCGGTAGCATCATGACCACGACAATGGTTGCCGCGGCGAAGGCCAGCAGCCAAATCGTGAAGGACGCGAACGCGATGCCGAGCGCCAGCACGGTGCCGAGATCGGTGATGAAGCAGGCGGCCAGGATGATCTTGCCGAGCTCGGTCTTGTTGAGGCCGGTCTCCACCATCACGGCATAGACCACGGCCACCGATGTCGTGGACAGCGAGATGCCGGCGATCTGCGCTTGCGGCCAGGGCCAGCCGAGCAGGTAGCGGGCGGCCAGCATGCAGCCGATATACGGCAACAAGAAGCTGACGAAGCCGATGCCGACGCTGGCTCCGAGATTGCGGCGCACCACCGCCATGTCCACTTCCGCGCCGGCGAGAAAGGTCAGCAGGATGGCGCCGAAGCCGGCGAGGTAGTTGATCCAGGGAGTCAACGGCATGCCGATAATGTTGCCGCCGAGCGCGCCCATCATGATCTCGATCAAGGCGACCGACAGTGCGAGCCGAATCGAAATCAGCGCGGATGCGAGTGCCAGCCCGATCCACAGCGCCGAGGTAAACCAGATATTGTCCATCATCAGTCACGCTCCTGTGCGTGCGTGCGGCACCAAGCCGACGCGGGATCGGAAGCGTGGCGGTGCGATTCGCGCAATAAAAACCGCCCTCGCTCGACCGATCGAATCCTACCGTTCCACGCGCATGATCCCGAAAAGTGGGAACCGCTTTTCGGGCCAGATCATGCGCAATCTAAATGTCGGTAGGAGTCATCAGCCGTTACGGGCGGTTTCGGGGGACTCCATCCCCATCGCGACGAAAGGTACCGGCGGTAGCGGGCACGGTCAACGGGGCACCGGCTTGAAAGCTCTGCGTCACCCGCGCAGGATGCCGTCCCGCAACGCCAGCCCGCGACTTTGCATTGTCCTTAGATCCGATCCCTCCACGCCGCCGGCGCCGTGCATTCGACTGGTCGACCGCGGCCATCGCCGCAATCGCGTTCGCGGCCGCGGCCGCGGTCTATTGGCGCGACGGTGCCGAGCATTTCCTCGCCATCCTGTCCGGCGATCTCATGCTGTTCGGCGAGATGCTGCCCAAGGTGCTGGCCGGCTGCCTGATCGGCGCTTTCGTGACGCTGCTGCTACCGCGCGAACTGGTGGCGCGCTGGGTTGGGCACGAATCCGGTTTCACCGGCCTGGCTGTCGCCGCGCTATTCGGCTTCATCCTGCCCGGCGGGCCGATCACCATCTATCCGGTGGCTTGCGCCTTTCTCGCCATGGGCGCTGATGCCGGCGCGGTGGTCGCCTTCATCACATCATGGACGCTGATCGGCTACACGCGCGCGCTGGTGTGGGAATTGCCGTTCTTTGGCTCCGACTTCGTGATCTGGCGCATCGTCGAGGCGCTGCCGCTGCCGATTCTTGCCGGGCTGCTGGCGCGCATCGCGGTGCGCGCCGGGCTTGCACGCATGGGGGACCGCGCATGATCCCGAAAAGTGGGAACCGGTTTTCGGACAAGATCATGCGCAAAAAAACATGACGATCGCCATCGACATCATGCTGTGGCTGGTGGTCGCCGCGTTGGGCTTTATCGCGGTGCTGCGCGGGCGCGTGCTGCTCAACGACGGCGCGCGCGATGGCGTGGTGGAGTTCATCCACCTGCTGCCGCGCATCGCCATAGGCGTGGTCGGCTCCGGCTATATCGCCGAGGTGCTGCCGAAGGCGTTGGTCGCCCCCTGGCTCGGCCCGGAATCCGGATTGACCGGCGTCATCATCGCGACGCTGGGCGGCGCGCTCACGCCGGGCGGGCCGGTGGTCGGCTTTTCGATCGGCGCCGCCGCGCTCAAGAGCGGGGCGGGCGCGCCGCAGGTGATCGCTTATTCCACCGCCTGGGCGCTCTATGCGATCCACCGGCTGGTCATGTGGGAAGTGCCGCTGATGCCGGCGCGCATCGTCTGGCTGCGCGCGGCGGTGTCGCTGCCGCTGCCATTCATCGCGGCGGCCGCGGCCATGGTGCTGGCGAAGCCGTGATCGGGAGCAACCCCGGTTTTAAACCAGGGCGAGACCTGCCAAAATAATCCACCAGGGACGGAAAAAAGGGGAGGACACGATGGCGCACCACGCAAAATGGGCTCCATTCAAGAGCGCGGCGATGGTCTCGCTGCTGGCCGCGGCCATAGTGGGTTTGCCGTTCAAAGCGGCGGCGGCCGACGACTATCCCAATCGCGTGGTCCAATTGATCGTGCCGTACCCTCCTGGCGGCGGCGTGGACACGGTCGGCCGCGTGATCGCGCAAAAACTCACCGACGCCCTCGGGCAAAACGTCATCGTGGTCAACCGCCCGGGCGCCGGCTCGGTGATCGGCGTGCGCGACGGCGCCAAGGCCACGCCGGACGGCTATACGATCTTGATGCTGGTGACCGGCGCGAGCTTGCCCCCCAATACCGGCTACGACCTGGCCAAGGACTTCGCCCCCATCGGCCTGATCGCCTCCATCCCGATCGTGATCATGGCCAATCCGTCGGTGCCGGTGAAGTCCATGACCGATGTGGTCGCGCTCGCCAAGAAGGAACCCGGCAAGCTCACGGTCGGCACGCCGCCGTCTCCGACGCTGAATTATTTTGGCGCCGTGCAGTTCAAGGGCATGACCGGCACCGACGTCACCATCGTCACCTACAAAGGCACCGGGCCGCTCACCACCGATCTGCTCGGCGGACATGTGATGCTGGCGTTCAACACGTTGCCGCCCGCCATCGGCAACATCAAGGCCGGCAAGTTGCGCGCCATCGCGGTGGCCGCGCCGCAGCGCCTGGCGGCCATCCCGGACGTGCCGACGACGGCCGAGTCCGGAATGCCGGGGCTCGACATCGTGCAGTATTACGGGCTGGTGGCGCCGGCCGGCACGCCGCCCGCCATTATCGCGCGGCTCAACAAAGAGCTGCGCAAGATCGTGTCGTCTGAAGACATCAAAGCGCGCATCATCGCCGATGGCGGCGGCCCGGTCGCCAGCACGCCGGAAGAATATGCGGCCAATATCCAGCGCGAGGAAGGCCGATGGGCGGCGCTGATCAAGAAGCTCGGATTGAAGGTCGAGTAGGGCGCTACTGCCGCAACAACCCGCAATACCGTTTGATCCCGTTATCCCAGCAGCCCGTTTGCTTGCAATAGTTTGTCCGTGCGCGGCAGTTGGCAATGCAATCCCCAATCAAAGCGCGAGGATTTATCTGGCAGACAGAGATGCAGGTTTTTTGCTCGCCGCTGCAAAGCATCGGCGCGGCGAGCGCGGTCTGGGCGCTGAATAGATAAAGTCCGACGACGATGGCTATCGCATTGAGGATTTTGTATCGCATAGCCGTTCCTACACTTTGCTTGCGCATGATCTTATCCGAAAACCGGTTCCCACTTTTCGGGATCATGCGCTAATGCACCGCCGCGCCGGTGCGCGGCACGATTGATCCGCGATGCCGGATGACTTGCCCGGCGAGCTTGTGCGCGGCGTTCGCCGCCTCGAGCGGCCCGCGCCCTGAAAGCCGCGCGGCGAGATAGCCGGCATTGAAGCCGTCGCCGGCGGCGGTCGGATCGACCGGCACCACGACTTCCGGCACTGGCACGGCATCGCGCGCGCCTGAAGCCGCGACCAGCGCGCTGTTCGGCCCGTTCTTCACCACGATTTCGCCGACGCCGAAGGCCTGCAGCCGCTCGATGGTCGCCTCGGGCGAAGGATCGCCCCACAGCACCGCCTCGTCATCATAGGCCGGCAGCGCGATGTCGACGCGCTTGAGCGCCTCCGCGAATACGGTGCGGGTGCGCGTGAGATCGCCGCCCCAGCCGCGCGGGCGGAAATTTCCGTCGAAGGCGATCTTGGCGCCATTGCCGCGCGCGAGTTCGAGTGTCGCGAAAAACCGCCCCAGCCCCACGTTCGAATAGAGCGAGAGCGTGATGCCGGTAAAGTAAATCAGCCGCGCATTAACCAGGCCTTTCGCCATGCCGCTCCATTGCGGCAGCTCGAACAATTCGCGCGCCGGCGCCGCCTCGCGCCAATAATGCACGCGCCGTTCGCCCTTGCCGTCGGTATCGACCAATGCGAGGCCGGGCAGCCGGCCTGCCGCGCGCAATATCAAATCGGTGCCGATGCCTTCGGCCTGCGCCAGCGATACGATCGCGTCGGAAAACGGATCGTCGCCGAGCGCGCTGGCGAAGGCTACGGCTAAGCCCGCGCGGGCCAAATAAATTGCCGTGTTGAAGGTGTCGCCGGAACTCGCCAGCGCGAAGCGGCCGTCGGCGCCGCGGGCAAGCTCCACGATCGCCTCGCCGATGCACACCGCGCGTTTGCCCGGGTCAGTCATGCCCATTATCTAGCGCGTCCGCATGCGACTGTCTTGCCCACAGCGCCGGCATGCCCAGGCAGACGAAATAGCCGAGCGCGCTGAGCATGGCGATGCAGAAGCTCACCGGCCAGTCGGTGTGATAGGCGATCGTGATGCCGAGCCAGGCCTCGGCCAGCGCTAGTGCGGCCGACAGCAGCAGCCCGCTCCACAGCCCGGTGGTCACGCGTTGCGCGGCGGCGGGCGGGCCGACCATCAGCGTGAACACCAGCAGCACGCCGACGATCTGCGCGCATTCCGACACCGCCAGCGCCACGGTCGCGAGAAACGCCGTGGAGACAAAGCGCAGCGGCACGCCTTTGGCCTCGGCCAATTCGGGCTGCAGGCTGGCGAAGATCAGCGGCCGCATGATCAGGCCGAGCGCGAGCAGCGTGATGGCGCCGAGCACCGCCAGCGTCGCGATCATCTGGCGGTCGACCGCCAGCACGTTGCCGAACAACAGCGCGGTCGCTTGCGTCGCGAACGACGTATAGTAATGCAGGAACAACAGGCCGAAGCCGAGCGCCAGCGACAACACAATGCCGATGGCGATGTCGCGGTTGCTGATGCGCTCGCTCAAGGCGCCCATCACGATGCCGGCCGCGAGCGTAAATCCCAGCAGGCCCCACAGCGGCGCCAGCCCGATTAGCCCGGCGCCGGTCGCCCCGGCAAAGCCGATATGGGAGAGCGCGTGGCCGGCGAAAGTCTGCCCGCGCATCACCAGGAAATAACCGACAATACCCGACACCACCGCCGCGATGCCTGCGGCGGCGAAAGCATTGTTCATGAATTCATATTGGAACATGTCAGTGATGATGCTCGTGGCCGCCATGGCCGTGATCGTCGTCGTGCAGATGGTCGGCAACCTCCACGTCGCGGCCGCGCGACATCACGAAGATGTGGCCGTCGGCGCGCACCACCTGGATCTCGGTGCCGTAGAGGCGCGAGAGCACCGGCGCGGTGATCACTTCCTCGACGGTGCCGAGCACCGCCTGACCGTTGCCGAGATAGAGCACGCGATCGAGCGTGCCGAGCAATTGATTGAGCTCATGCGCGCTGAACAACACGGTGATCTTGCGCTCGCGGCAGACCTTGCGCACCACGTCGATCGCCACCTCCTGATGGCGCGCGTCGAGGCTGATCAGCGGCTCATCGAGCAGTAGCAATTTCGGCGATCCGATCAGCGATTGCGCCAGCAGCAGCCGCTGGCGCTCGCCGCCGGACATGTCGGAGAGCGGACGCTTGGCCAGATCGCGCGCGCCGACCGCGTCGAGCGTCTCCTCGATCATGCCGCGGTCATGGCGGCCGAGCTGCGGCAGACCCCAGCGCTCGCCATGCAGCGAGCTTGCGATGAAGTCGAGCCCGCGCACGCGCAGGTCCGGCAGTACCGTGCGCACTTGCGGCAGATAGCCGATACCCCGGTCGCCGCGCTGCGGCGCGCGGCCGAACACGCGCAACGTTCCCGCGCTCGGCGGCAGTAGCCCGAGGATGGCGCGCATCAGCGTGGTCTTGCCGGCGCCGTTGGGGCCGAGCACGCCGATGAATTCGCCCGCATTGATCGCGAAGCTCGCGTCCGCTAGCACCGTGCGGCCGCCGATCCGAATGGTGGCGTGATCGAGCTCGACGACGTTCACGAATTCGGTCCGCTCAGCGCCTTGTCGAGCGCGTCGAGCTCGCCAAGTATCCAATCCTGGAATGACACATTGGCCGGCTGCGTCTCGGTCACGCCGACCACCGGCACCTTGGCCTGCTTGGCAATGTCGAGCAGCCGCAGCGTCAGCTTCTCGGACACCTGACTGTTGTAAAGCAGCACTTTCACCTTGTGCTCTTTGAGATCGTTCTCGAACGCCGCCACGTCGCGCGCGCTCGGCTCGGTGTCATTCATCATGGAAAGCTGGAACGACTGATTGCGCATGGTCAGCCCGAGCGCCTCGGCCATGGGGCCGAACACCGGCTCGGTGGCAGTCACCGCCGTGCCGCCATGCTTGGCCTTCATCTGCGCGACGCGTCGCGCGATGCGATCGAGCGAGGCGAGCGTCGCCGACAGCCGCGCCGCATAGTCGGACGCGTGCGCGGCATCGGCGGCGCCGAGTGCGGCGGTGATCGCCTTGGCCACCGCCGGCATGGTGGCGGGATCGTACCAGAGATGCGGATTGTCGCCGGCTTGTCTGTGCATCAGGTCGGCGGCAATGATGACCTTGCGGTTTGGCTGCGGCGCCGCGCTCAGCAGCTTTTCCATCCAGGGGTCGTAATTGGCGCCGTTGACGATGGCGATCTGCGCGCCCGCGATCTGGCGCACGATGCCCGGCGTGGTCTCGAACAAATGCGGGTCCTGGTCGGGGTTGTTCATGATGCTGACGACCGTGACCCGGTCGCCGCCGATCTGGCGGGCGATGTCGCCATAGAAATTCTCCGCCGCCACCACGGCAATCTTGCCGTCGGCGGCGCGTGCGGCCGGGACTGGGGAGAGGGTCAGCGCGGCGAGGGCGAGGACGGCGGCGAGCCCGGCGACGGTCTTCATGACGGAAAAGCCTGCATGATGCGCGCGAAATCGGGATGTCCGGCGCGGCCAATATGTAACATTATAACATATCGGCTGGCAAGGCCGCAGCGCGCGCCGTTAATCGCAGCATTGCGCCGTTATGTGCCGTCCGCATTGCGCAATCGGGCCGAGCGGAACTATTTAAAGCAACATTAATTTTTCCGTCGTAGCTCTACGGGTGGCAATTTGACGTATGACCAATCGATTGCGCGGCCAAAATCGCGTTTAAGACGGCAGGAAGAATTCCTGCCGAAGAGGACAGTAAGTGTCTCAAGCATTGCAGATTATTGACGAGCTCGAAGTCGCGCTCAAAAGCAATTCGACCGAACGCCACCATGCGATCTTGAAGAGCGTCACTGGCCTGTTTCTGGCCGGCTGCGACCGGATGACCGAGGAAATAACCTCACTGTTTGACGACGTCATCGTCCGCCTGGTCGATCATGTCGAAAGCCGCGCGCGGGTCGAGCTGAGCCGGGACGTCGCGCCGATCGCCAATGCGCCGCACAACGTCATTCATCGCCTCGCCGCCGACGACGACATCACCGTCGCCGGGCCGGTGCTGGCGCAATCGCCGCGGCTGACCGACCAGAATCTGGTCGAGATCGCCGAGAGCAAGGGCCAGTCGCACCTGAGCAAGATCGCCGAGCGCAGGCAGCTCAGCCCGGTGGTCACCGACGTGCTGGTCGATCGCGGCGACCGCGAGGTCGTCACCAAGGTCGCGGGCAATTCCGGCGCGCGTCTCTCGAAGACCGGCATGTCGATGCTGACGATGCGCGCCAGCGGCGACAACGATCTGACCCAAGCGATGACCCGGCGCGTCGACATCTCGCCCGCTTTGTTCAAGCGGCTGCTCAGCCACGCCACCGAAGAGGCGCGCCAGCGCATGCTGGACGCGGCCGGTCCGGCCGAGCGCGAAGCCATCAACCGGGTGCTCACGCAGCTTGCCGACCAGGTCGGCAGCCGAATCATTTCGCAGAAGGAATACGTCGCAGCGCAGCGTCTGGTGCTTTCCTTCAGCCAGGATACCGAGCAGACCCGTTCCAAAGTGCTGCAATTCGCCGACGGCAACCGCATCGCCGAACTGGTCGCCGCGCTGTCGATCCTGAGCTGCGTTCCGGTCGTGCTGGTCTCGCGGTTGATCTGCGACACCGAGCCGTTCGGCACGATGGTGATGTGCAAGGCCATCGGACTGGATTGGCACATCGCGCATGCCGTGCTGAATAATCTTCCCGGCATGAGCGAGGACCGCGAGGAAAAGTTCGGCGAGATGGAAGAGCAGTACAACCGCCTCTCGACCGAGTCGGCCGAGCGGCTGCTCGCCCATTGGCAGGCCTGCCAGGCGCGCCAGCAGCTGCCGCATTGAGCGCCCCGGCGGTAAGCCGATAGGGCACAATCGCCGTTCCGGCGCATTGCTTATCGATATTCGCGAAATTGTCGGGGCGTCCTTAACCTTCATACAGCGATTTTCTGGCAAACCGGGTGGGACTTTCAAACTGGGACGTATTGCGATGTCGGTGCTGCTAGCTCAACGCCCGAAGAGAACGTACCAGCGCGGTGCGATCGCCTGCGAGAAATGCGCAGCGCCGATTTATGTCTACAAGCCGAAGACGCTGCCCGACGAATTCTCCGTGCGTTGCCCGCACTGCGGCGGCCGCGGTATTTACCTGAAACGCGCGATCGCCATCGAAGAAGCGCCCGAGCGGCGCAAGAAACCGCGGCGGTAGCGGGTAGCGATACGTTGATGCAGATCAATGCATCTGCCGCGCCGTGACTTATCGAAAAAGTCTCCGGCGTCCTTGAAAATCATCCATCCGTATCGCACCGAGGCCGAACGATGACGCGCACCCGGCGAATCGCTGACCGGTTTGCCGGTTTCATTCTCGCCGGCGTCGTTTCGTGCTCGCTCCTAGGCGCAGTGTCCGCCGCGCCGCCGCAGAGCTACGATGACTTGCTCGCGCAAGCCAAGCAGAACGCTACCGCGGTCGATTTTACGGCTTTGCGTTACGCCTATGCGGAAAGCGCGCAATACAATCCCTACGACCCGAACGACGCCGAGTTGTACAAATTCATGGTGAACGCCATGAACGCCAGGGATTGCACCAGCGCCATGAAGCATGCGCAGGCCATTCTGGAAAAAAACTACGTCCGTATCAATGCACACGTCGCCTCGGCGATTTGTTACCGGCAACTCAACCAGGCCCAGGCGGCGGCGCACCATGACGCCATGGCGCGCGGCCTGATGGATTCCATCCTGGCATCCGGAAATGGCGCGACGGCGCAAACCGCCTTCGTCGTCATCGCGGTCGATGAGGAATACAGCGCGATCGCCAAGCTGGGTCTTAAATCGGTTCGCCAGCGGCTGCTGAAAAATGACGGCCACCGGTTCGATGTGCTTGACGTGACCGACAAGGCCGGGCGCACCAGCACCCTATTCTTCAACATCGATCGGCTGTTCGCCTGGTACACGCGGCAGAACAAGAGCCGTCAGTAGGCGTGGGAGCGACCGCCGTTCTCGACAATACATATCGCCACCGAATTGCCTCATAGTGGTATCAATTTCGTGCCGTCAGACCGACGCATGTCCCTCAATTCAAACGGAAGTGACCTGATGAAAAAGAACTTGCTGATTGGCAGCGCGTTTCTCGCAGTGCTCGCCATGCCGCTCGCCGCGCAGGCGCAAGGCGTTCCCGGCGGCGCCGCGCATGGCTTCTTTGAGGGCAATCGCATCGCCGGTCCGGTCGGCGCCGTGGTTGGTACCGCGGTCGGCGGCGTGGTCGGCGGCGTCGAAGGTGTGCTCGGCATCGACCAGCGCTACTACGTGAGTGAGACGCCGCACTACCGGCACCATCGTCGGCATCACCATCACCATATGTGATGGATTTGCGATAGATCAAAATCTCGATTGAGATCGAATGCCCGGTGCTTCCGCCGGGCATTTCGTTTTGTTGGAGAGAGGCGGTGGATCGGGCGCTCAGGTCTGATCGCCGTATCTTTCCAAGACCGCGGCGGCGACGAAAGCCTTTCGCCCCTGCCGGCCCGGCGTCGTGCCATGCGCGGCGCACCAGGCCGGGAAGGTGGCCGGATCAATGCGCACCCGCATCACCGGGTGGCCGTAAGCCTTAAGGCCTTTCTCCATCTCTTCGGCCATCTTCAGCCACTCTTTCCACGCGCGCGGCATCGTGTCGCCGTCGGCGAAGATTTTCAGCAGCGCGGGATAGTCGGCCTCCTCGATCCAATAGGCGCCGACGGCGGGGAGGGGCTTTTCTTCGGAAGGCAGCATGCGGGTGAGCCCCATACCCTAATTGCTCGGTGCGATCCCGGCGTCCTTGATGACCTTCGCCCATAGCGGGGCTTCCGCCTTGAGCGCGGCGGCAAATTCCTTAGGCGAGTTGCCGATCACTTCCATGCCGATGTCGCTCAACCGTTTGCGGATCTCCGGCGTGGCAAGGGCTTTCACCGAGTCCTGGTGAATTTTCTGGATGATCGCGGGCGAAGTTCGCTTCGGCGCCATCAGGCCGATCGAGAGGATCGACTCAAAGTCCGAATAGCCGGCTTCGATCATGGTGGGCAGCTCGGGCGCCGCCCCAAAGCGCTTGGCCGATGTGGCGGCCAGCGCGCGCAACTTGCCTTCCCGCACCAGCGGGATCGCAGGCGCGATGGCGATAAAGGACATGGTGATGCGTCCGCCCAGCAGGTCGGTGATCATGGGAGCGGCGCCGCGATAGGGCACGTGCTGGATATCGATGTGCGCCATCGCCTTGAACAGCTCGCCGGCGAGGTGCTGCGTGGTGCCGACGCCGGCCGAGGCGAAGCTCAGTCTGCCGGGGTTGGCGCGCGCATAGGCGACCAGCTCCTGCACCGACTTGGCCGGCACGTCATTGGGGACGACGAGAATATTGGGCGAGTAGACCGCCTGCGAGATCGGCAGCAGGTCCTTGGCGGGGTCGTACGTCATTTTGCTGTAGAGACTTGGATTGATGGCGATCTGGGCGTTGGTCGCCATCAAAAGTGTGTAGCCGTCGGGCGCGGTCTTGGCGACGCGGTCGCCCGCGATGTTGCCGCCGGCGCCGGAAACATTTTCGACCACCACCGGCTGGCCCCAGATCTGGCTCAGCCTGTCGGCCATGATCCGGGCGATGATGTCCACCGGACCTGCGGGCGGATAGCCAAGGATCATTCTGACCGCGCGGTCCGGATATCCGCTTTGCGCAACGGCGTTGCTGGCCGTCGAAAATATCGCCAACGCGGCAATCAGTGCAGCGATTACTTTTGTTATGATTTTCATCCTCCCCGCATTTTTTTGATCGTATGACAGTAAGCCGCAACGGCCGAAGACAAGACTAGCCGAATCAATAGGCCGCCGGATAGTCGGTCTCGTCGATCCAAGTGGCGCCGCACGCCGGAAGCGGGTTTTCTTCTGATTTGGTCATGGTGCTGAGCCAATGCAACGTCCGAAATACGTGGCGAGGTTGCGGGTTGATCAAGGTCAATGACAGAAGATCAGGTACGATTCACTATTATCATCATTCTGCGGACTCTTCAGCGAGGTTCGACATGGGCTATTTCGATGCTTGATGAGCAGTTGGTTCAAGACTTTGCCGGACGGCCGCAAGCTGTTCTATCCGCGCGGCGCATGGGGCCGCGGTTACATCATTGCATCGGAGCAGGATTACAAACGGCTGCGGCAGCAAATCAAAGTCTATCTGATCGTCATGGTGGTGCTGATGATCGGTGCATCCGTCTCGCCAGGCTACCTTTGGATCCTCGGTCTTGGCGTGCTTCTCTTGGGTTTCTACTACCTGGTCTTTGCGCCTTATTGCGTGCGCGGGCTGCAGCCGTCGGATGAAAAACTGTCGCTGCAAGACAGTTATACGAACGAGGCGCTCGCGTTCAGCACGAAGCGCCTGTGGTCAATGGTGATCGGCTCGATCGCGGTTGTCGGGCTTGGTATCGTCATGCTCGTTTTCGACCCTGACAGCCGGCTCGGTGCGGTCGCCATCATCGTCATTTGCGGATTCAGCGCGGCCGTCTTTTTGTGGATGCTGCTGCTGCGGCGGCGCGCCAGCCATTAATAGCAAGCCGTAGGGCGGGTTAGCCCATCGGGTCCGCGCAAGGCGCGGCCCGAAGGCAGGCTCCGGCGTAACCCGCCGGTCGCTCGCTATGAACGTAAAGGTGCTCAGCCGGATCGAATCAGCCGAGCAAAAGTTTTGTTAGCTGGCCAAGCCAAGTCAGCACCGGAAACGGCGTAAAGACCTGGAGCAGAACGGCGGCGGCCAGAACCACGGCCACATAGCTTATCGCCCCGCGCACCATGCGTTGCGCCAGGGGAAGGTAGGGTGGTTTGTTATTGGCGGGCCAGGCAAATGTCTCTTCCCATTGTTCCTGCGGAATATTGGCCGGCCTGATCCGCTCGAACGGCACCCATGCGCGGTAAGCCGCAATGCCGCGCTCCCGCGCAATGGTGTTTCTCAACCAGAACGCATTGCTCCGCCCTATAAGATCGACTGCAACTCTGATCATGAAACGCATAAGGGACAGGATCAGCAAACAGGCGAGGTAGACATAGCCAATCCAGAAGCCCGATGTGAGCCATGATTTGGTGAAGGACTTCACGTTGAACACGGCAGAAAACAATCGCACGGTGGCGTCGACGAGATTGTCCAGGCCCTTGAAGATTTGCCCGAGCGCCGATGTGTCATCGGCGGCCTGCAGCCACAGAATAACAGTGACCACGACCGCGAGCTGAAACAGCGGAAATCTCACGAGGCTCCGTATCGGAGCCGTAATTTGCTTGATCATGACCATGGGTGCTCCTGGGAGTGGTTCAGCAAGCGGTGGGTAGCCTAAGGCGCGGGCTTGTCCGCCGATAAATGTCCGTTATGTGGGCTACCGTTGAATAAGCCTATTCTTGATTGAACTTTCGCCGACCTCGTGCGTTTTACTTACATGGAAATTCTGCCACGGAGGAGCATCGCTCCCATCCGTTGGTGGCAGGTAGAGAGGCCGGATCAGCGTCCAGGGCGGCGTACGGAGGCTCTCAATAGCAACCGCCCCAAGGATAAGTACTATGACAGAAGCCAACACCACAGCGGCTGGCACGAAGTTCGCCGGTGCTACGAAGATGGGAACCCCGCAGGCCATCCGTGAGATGGCCGACAAAGGGACTGCGCAAGCCAAAGCATCCTATGACAAGATGAGCGCGGCCACGGCAGAAGCGTCCACCGTCATGCAGAACGCCGGTGCGACAGCCGCGCAAGGGTTCAAGGACAGCAACGCCAAGGTGATCGAGTTCGCTCGCGCCAACAGCAACGCCGCCTTCGACTTTGCAAACGAGCTGCTTGGCGTGAAGTCGCCGTCGGAGTTCATTAGACTGTCGACCGAACAGGCGCGCAAGCAGTTCGAAGTCCTGTCCGAGCAGACCAAGGAACTCACCGCGCTAAGCCAAAAGGTGATGCTTGAGACGGCGGAGCCGCTCAAGGCCGGCGCCGCCAAGGCGTTTGCAGGTTCTCACACGTGAGGTGTCCTTCTTAGCTGACGCCAGCTTTCAAATCGCTGCAAAGCCCGGGCCGCTGGCCCGGGCTTTTGCTTGCGACAGCGCGCTCGATCTCTATCGCGACGGCCGCGACACTTTTTCCGCCTGCATGGCGCCACCGAGCCGGAGAGCATCGGCCAGGCCGTCTTCAGCCGCTAGGGCGTGAGCACGATGAAGTCGGTGTCGGCATCGGTCTCGTCGCTGAGCGCATTGTCCGACACGATCAGCGACGAGCCGGGCAAAAGCAGCGCGGAAATCCGCTCGATCGCCTCGCCCGGCAGCGTGATCCGATCGAGCGCCGCGGCGGCGGTCGAGGCCACCGGCTGGGCATCATCGGCCTCCGCGGTCTTGCGCCCGTGATGCCGCTTGTCGGCGTGGCTGACGCGATGGCGGTAGCCGCTCGCGATCGACACCGCCGTCCAGCGCATTGCTTTGCCATCGTCCTTCAACGCCATGGCGGTGAAAACATGGGTGCCGAGCGGGCGCTCCGGCTCGGCGATGGTCACTGGCAGGTCGAACAGCGCCTCGAAGCCCTGGCGCACGAAGACCCGGCTCTGTTTCAGGCTCACGAACACCGATATCGCGCGCGGCGGCCCGCTCGCCGGCTTTTGCTCGAGCGGCGGCACCGCCATTATGCTGGTGACGTCGGTCGTCGTCGCGGCGGCCGGCCGGGCAGCGCCGGGAGCATCGGCGCCGCTGACGGCCTTGGTCGTTTCGGCGGCAAACGCCAGCGTTTTCTCCGCCGGCTTTGTCGGGACGAACAGCTTGGGATGCGCGATCTCGACCGGTGCCGCCGGCTCGCGCGTCACGATCACCCGCGCGCCGACCTTGGTCGTGTGAAACAGCCGGATGGCGAAATCTTCCGGCAGGCGGATGCAGCCGTGCGAGGCCGGATAGCCGGGCCGCGGCCCGGCATGCATCGCGATGCCGGACCAGGTGATGCGCTGCATATAGGGCATGGGCGCGCCGCTGTAGATGTTCGATTGATGCCACTTGGCCTTCGAAATGACGGTGAAGACCCCCATCGGCGTCGGGTGCCCCGGCATACCGGTGGAAATTCCCGCCCGCACGATGAAGCCGTCTTGGCCGTAGAGCGCGACCTGCTGTTTGGCGATGTCGACGACGATCTGGAACGGGCCCTGCGGGGGCGGCTGCTCACGCGTCGCTTTGCCGTCGTGGCGCCTGGCCTCGCGATGCGGCTTGCGATCCGGTTTGGCCGCGCGCGGTGGCTCCGCGTTTGGATTTTCGTAGCGCGGCTGGTTCGGGAAATCGAAGAAACCGGCGCCTGCCGGCGCGCTCGACGCCAGCAAGAGCGCGAGCCCGGCGGCCAGCGCCGGCTGCGATAGCAATTGCTTGATGCTTGCGGCTCTTGGCAAACTATTCCTCCGCACGAAACGAATCATCCGACATTCTACAGCAAGCGTAAAGTAGGCGAAGGCGGAAACGCGGCCAGAGCCCCCGCGTTTAGGTGAGACGAAAAAGCCTTTTCCGCTCGGCCCGTCAGGTTCCGCAATTTTCGAGCGCCGTGATCTAGGGTCAGGACTCATTGATTATAACCAGAAGATGACGATGGCGGCGATGCAGATTGCTGACATGAATGTGTGAGCGCATCGGTCGTAGCGA
>Ga0209638_1000778_pt1 | contig 20900 bp, 17 predicted proteins | sample BarGraNGADG00211_FD_184490 | JGI IMG/M metagenome (GOLD analysis project Ga0209638, IMG submission 184490) | Arctic peat soil microbial communities from Barrow, Alaska - Barrow Graham LP Ref core NGADG0002-211 (SPAdes) (version 2) | ecosystem: Environmental > Terrestrial > Soil > Wetlands > Peat...
TTGAAGTGCTGGTGAAACCACATATTGGGCGGCACGATCATGGTGCCCTCTTTCCAGTCAAAGCGGCGCGGCTCCTCGCCTTCGGGCCCCATCAGGCTGTAACCCACGCCGCTCAAGACGATCACGTGGGCACCCGGGCCGTGCGCATGCGCCCTTTTGTAGGTGCCCACCGGGAACTGGGAGATGTGGCTGTTCATGCTGCCCTTGGCCATGCTAAAGCGGATATGCCCGCCGCCGGCACCGCGCTCCTTGGCGGGAATGAGCGGCAGGTTGATCGCGTCGGCCACGAAATTGGTGTCGAGCAACAGGCCTTTTTGCTCGCCTTTGTTGGCAAAGTAGTCGCTTTCGCCGGCGAATCGGTCCTTGAAGTCGTAGGCGGTGTTGAAAATGAAATCCGTGTCGCCGAAAGCATTGATGATGTCCGGCCCGTTGGTCACTGCAACAAAGCGCACGGCGTCTTTGCCCGAACCGTTGAAATGCTGGTGCCAGGTGTTGAGCGGGATGGCGAAGATCGCGCCCGCCTTCCATTCAAAGCTGACCTTGACGCCCGCGTCGTTCCAGACGCTGGTGGAGCCGCGCCCGTCGAGGATGTAAATCATCTCCTCGAACAATTGGCGCTGCGGCGCGAGCTGCTTGCCCGGCGGGATCTCGCAAACGTAGCAGTCGTTCGAAGTGCGCGAAGCGTCGTGATTGAGGTAAACACCGCTGCCAGCGCGACGCGCCCAGGGCTTGAGCGCGATGTCGTGCAGGTTGGGCACGTACATGGCATCAACGATGTCCAGCCCCTCTGTGGCAATCCAGCGTGCGTAGGGTGTATCTTTCTCGGTCTCGAATTTTTTTGCCGTGATATCTGAGACCTGGGCATTCTTGCTGCTGTTGTTCATTGAATTGTTTCCTTGATTGGGTTCAGGCCGTCGCGGCTGTCTTGCTGGGGGAGCGCAGGAATTTGGCCACGGCGGCGGCGGTCAGCACGTGGCCGGGCTGAAATTCGGGCGCATCTTCAAGTTGCTCCAGGTCGTTGAGGCCACTGGCCTTGAAAATACGGTTGATCGCCGAAATCAGCCGCACCGGCTGGTCTGCTCTGGCGTTAAAGTGCTGGTGGATCGTATTCGGCGGAATGTAGATCACGTCGCCCGCCTCCCACTCGTAACGTTTTATTTCCGCCTGCGCCGTCCAGTGGTAGGTGTCGGTAATTTCAACATCGCAGTCCTGGTGCAGGTCGTAACCCTGGCCTTCAAGCACATACAGGCATTCCTCCGCCAGGTGCCGGTGCTTGCCCGAGCGGCTGCCCGGCGGAATGATTTGCATGTAAGCGTCCACCGTCTCCATGCGGGTATTCATGCCTTCATTGAGCAAGTGCTTGAGCAGGCCCTGGCGGGCCATCTCCCAGGGCATATCCTGCGGCAGCACCAACTTCTTGCGCTTGGCGTTGCGCGCCGGCGCGCTGCTTGCATCGTCGAGCAGCGCCTGATACAGATCCTGATGCGCGTCGCCCTGCAACCACGCTTTCGATTCACTCCATGCCATTTCGTTCTCCCAATGTTGGTTTGCTGGCCGTGCTCAGTCGGCGTGGTTGTAGTTGCTTTCGCCTTCACGGACCTGAAAGCCTTCGCCACCGGGCGCGGCAACACTGGGCCGTGGCTCGACCTGTTGCTGGAACAGCATGTTCATGAACAGATACATCGGCTTGGACTTGATAACCAGAGCGCGCGCCGGTTTGCTGTTGCTGGCATTGAAATGCTGGTGCACGCAGTTGTTGTGAACAATCGCAATGTCGCCGGCCTTCCAGTCGTAACGCACGCCGTCGTGGATCTCATAGCCCTCGCCGTCAAGGATGTAGAACGCAGCCTCATTGACGTGTCCGTGTTTCTGCGAGCGCCCACCCGGGCCGTACTCTTCGAGGTGCAGGTGGAAGGTCTGGGTAATCCCGTCCTTGGGCTCGACATAGTGCCGACTGAAGGCCTGCGGGCCATCGATGAACTTGATCTGCGAGCCCTTGCGCACCCGCGGCATCGCGCGCAGCCGGTCGAGTTCTTCCTTCAGGCTGTACTGGCCTTGGATGGCGCGCACAAAGATGCGGTCTTTCTTGCTGTGATAGTGCGACTCGTTGCCGATAGCAGCGCTCTGCGGATGGGTGCCGCCTTGGTTTTGTTCAGTGTCCATACTGCTCCAGTTTGTAACGATTGGGTTTGAGGGCGCGACAGAGCTCGCGGTTGAGGCCGGCTTGCGGCAAGGCGATGCCGGACTCAGCGGCCATTTCAGCGACGATGGCCATGTCGTCTTCGGCCCAGGCCATGGTTTGCGTGCCCCATTTCTCCAGCGGCCCGTTGGCGCAACTCGAAATCAGCAGCGCCTTGCGCAGCGCCTCGATGTCGGCACCATAGTGCTGCGCCAGCGCCAGACCTTCATGGTCAGCCACCAGACAGGCCCACAGGATCAGGTTGTTGACGGCCTTGGCGACCTGCGCCGTACCGATACCGCCGGTGTGCACCACATCGGCCGAGTAGGCGCGCAACACCGGCGTCAGCCGCGCGACCACGTCGGCGCTGCCGCCGACGAAGGACAGCAAAGTGCCGTTGTCGGCCGCTTCGCCGCCACGGCAAACTGTCGAGTCAACCACGAACACACCGCGCGGTTCGCAACCTGCCGCCAGTTCCCGGACGGTGTCAGGGTGGATGGTGCTGAGAATCGCGATGATGCTGCCCGGGCGCGCCTGGCTGAGCGGCCCCTCGACGTCGAACAACGCGCGCACCTCGGCGTCAAAGCCGACGCAGACCAGGATCACCTCACAGGCTGCGGCCAGCGCTTGCGGGCCAGCCGCCCATTGCGCGCCTTGCCCGGTGACGAACGCCTGCTTGGCCGGATTCAAATCGCAGGCCTGCGTGGCAAAGCCTTGACGCGCCAAGTGGCCAATGATGGGTGCGCCCATGCGCCCCACACCAATGATGCCGACGGTTGGTTTCATGGAGGGAACGTCTTTCAGCGCTTTTGGGTAATCGTGTCGAGCAACGCCGGACGACCGGCCTTGACCTCGGCGATGGCGCGCTTCAATGCCGCCGCCACGTCGCCCGGCTGGTCGATCGGGCCTTCGGCGTACCAGCCCATCGAGCGTGCCAAGGTGGCGAAGTCGGGCGGCGGCCCGTCCAGATCCATGCCGATGTAAGCGCGCTCCACCGGCGTTCCGCGCAGCTTGGCCATACGAATCTGGTGTTCCCAGTCGTTGAAATAGGCGCGGTTGTTGTACATCACAACCAGCATCGGGATGCGGTGTTTGGCCGCCACCCACAAGGCCCCGGCATCGAACATCAGATCACCGTCGGGCTGGATGTCAACCACCAGCCGACCTTGACCGCGGTGCGCCAGCGCCACCCCCAGCGAAATGCCAAACTGGGTGGCGGTACCCAGCGATTTGCCGGCGTGGCGGTAAGGCTTGTCGAAGTTCCACAGCTTGCGCGTCCATTCCTCCAGCGTGCCGGCGGTCAGCACCCAGTCTTCGTCTTTGATGGCAGCCCACACTTCACTGGCGAGACGCGGCAGTGTGATCGGGCTGGCATCCCAGTCAAGCTTCGCCTCGAGCGCCCACTGCGCGCGCAAGTCTGTGTGTTTGCGCGCGGTGGCAGCGCTGCGCTTGGCGGCCCGGCCAACGAAGGTTTCGTCCTTGCGGGCGCGCTGCTTGAGCAAAGCCGTCAGCGCGGGAATGGCAACCGTGCTGTCGGCGACGATGCGCTGGTCGGCATAAAGCAGGCGCTGGTAGTCCATCGCCCAGGCCGAGATGTTCAGGTCGCCAAAGCCGATGTCAATCCATTGGCACCCCTTGGGCACCAAGCTCACCAGTTCTCGCGTCGTGCTGGTCAGCGCCGTGGTGGGCCGCTCCCAGTCGCGTACATCCAGGCAAAGCACCACATCGGCGTCGCGGAAAACATCTTTCGACATGCTCAGGTTAAGCGGGTGCTGGCCCGGGAAGCTCAAACGCATGTTCAGGTCGTAAACCGGCGCACCCAGGGTTTCAGCCAGCTTCACCAGCGCCTCGAAGCCCTTCGGGTCGCGGCCCACGTACTCGGTCAGGATGACCGGCCGCTTGGCGGCCAGCAGCGTGTCGGCCGCCTTGGCCAGCGCTGCCGGATCAGGTGCGATGGGGGCCGGCACCGTCTGGAAGGTCGCCGGCGGCAGCGGCACCGGATGCTCAAGCTTTTTCTCTTGCAGCCAGGCGTCGTAACACATATAAACCGGGCCACGCGGCTCGGTCATCATCACCGAATAGGCGCGCGCAAAGGCCTCGGGCACACCCTCCACGGTGGTGGGCTGGTAGTCCCACTTGGTGTATTCGCGCACCGCCGCACCCTGCGACTGCGCCGAGTGGATCCAGTCGATCCGCGGGCGACGCTTGGTTTCGTTCATCGGGCCGGTGGCGCCCACGATGAAGATCGGCGCACGATCAATATAGGCGTAATAGACCGCCATGTTGGCGTGCAGCAACCCGACCAGGTTGTGCAGGATCGCCACCATCGGCTTGCCACTGGCCTTGCCGTAGCCGTGCGCTATCTGAACTGCCGTTTCTTCATGCTGGCACAGCATCATGGTCGGCGTATTGCCGCCGTAATTGACGATCGAGTCGTGCAGCCCGCGATAGCTGGCGCCGGGGTTCAACGCCGCATACGGAAGGTGGTAACGGTGCAACAAGTCAACAATGACGTCGGCACCCCAGCGCTCCTTGGGTTTGACTGCGGCGGGTGTCTTCTTGGGCTTGGTTGCGTGCGCGCTGTCTTCAGCGTCGGCACTGGCCAGCGCCGCTTTGACCAGACGGCGCATCAGGCTGCCCGCCGCAACTCTTCGGTGGCCGGCATCGCCACGCTCTTGTCGGGATGGATATGGGCCCATAACTGTTGACCGACCGGCGTGCGCACCGACGGATGGGCGCGCGCCAGCAGCGTTCGGTTGCCCACCTTGATGCGGAAGTCCAGCGCTTCACCCAGAAAGACCTTCAGCTCGACCTTCGCGTGCCAGACGTTGACATTCGTATTGGCCGGCTCGACTTCCGTGAGTTCAACATCCTCGGGACGGATCGACAGCACCACTTTGTCGCCCACGCTGACCGCTTCCACCGAGTAGGAATGCAGCGCACCAAGCTCGGTGTCGATGACGTAGAAGTCGTTCTCGGCGTCCTTGGCAATCACCGTGCCTTCAACGAAATTGGTAGTGCCGACGAAGTCGGCGACGAATTTGTTCTGCGGCCGCTCATAGATATCGCGCGGCGATCCGATCTGCTGGATCCGGCCCAGGTTCATGACGGCAACCTGGTGCGACAGTGCCAGCGCCTCGCTCTGATCGTGCGTGACATAGACGGTGGTGATCTTCAGCTCGCGTTGCAGCCGCTTCAACTCAAAACGCATCAACTCGCGCAGCTTGGCATCCAGGTTGGACAGCGGCTCGTCGAGCAGCAGCAACTTGGGCTCCATCACCAGCGCACGGGCCAACGCCAGGCGCTGCTGCTGGCCGCCCGAGAGTTTGGTGGCCTCGCGGTCGCGCAGGTTGTCGAGCTGCACCGCAGCCAGCACTTTCATGACCTTGGCGTCGATCTCGGCGCGGCTGTATTTTTTCTTGCCAACCTTTAGCGGGAAGGCCGTGTTGGCGAACACGTTCATGTGCGGCCAGATCGCGTAGGACTGAAACACCATGCCGAAGCCGCGCTGATTGGGCGGCGTGAACAGGCCACGCGCTGAGCTATACACAACCTCGCCGCTGACGCTGATCTCGCCGGATTTGGGATGCTCCAGGCCCGCAACCGAGCGCAGTGTGGTGGTCTTGCCGCAGCCGCTCGGCCCGAGCAGCGTGAAGAAGTGACCCTCCGGTACTTCGATGTTGATGTCTTGGGCGGCTTTCACCGGCTGGCCGAGTTCGTTGGTGTACTCGGTGAACAGAGCGTTTATCTTAAGCATGGCGGTGTTTCCGTGATGAGTCGTGGTTCATGTGTCAGGCTTCCTTGATTCCGAATTTTTTGCCGACTGCCTGGGCGATCAATACCAGCCCGAACAGCGCCAGGATGAATAGAACGCCGAGTGCCGACAATTCGACGTACTGGCCGTTCTCCCACAGTTCCCAGATGATGATGGAGACCACCTCAGTGCCCGGGCTGTACAGCAAAATGGAGCTTGACAGCTCGCGGATCGAGACGATCATGATGTAAATCCAGCCGGCCATCAGGCCCGGCTTGAGCAGCGGCAGAATGATGCGCCAGAAAGTGGTGCCCCACGAGGCACCGCTCATTGCGGACGACTCCTCAAGCTCCTTGTGAATCTGCAGCATCGAGGTGGTGTTGAAACGCAAACCATAGGGCATGAAGCGCGTCACATAGGCAATAAACAGGATCCACATGGTCCCATAGACGCCCACGTTGACGTTCAGGTAGAAGATCATCAACGCCAGGCCCAGCACCAGCCCCGGGAACACCATCGGCAGTGAGGCCAGGTTGTCGAGCACCCAGCGCCCGGGCAGCTTGGTCTTGACGACAATCCAGCAGATCACCGAGGTGACCAGCATGATCACCGTGGCGGTACCAAAGGCCAGCAACAAGCTGTTCCAGACGGAACGTGCCAGGTTGGGGTAGGTCAGCACGAAGCGGTAGGGGTCGAGCGTGAGGTGCTTGAGCGCCTCCATCGACGGGACTGAATAAAACCTCTGAAAAGACGACCACAGGAGCACCAGGAAGGGCAGCGCCACGATCAGGATGAAATACAGGAAAAAGAGGCTCGCAGTGGCCCAACGCCAGCGTCCCAGGTCGATCTGGCGTGGGCGAAAGCCTTTGCCCGTCATGGTCGAATATTTGGAACCGCTGGACGAGAGTTTGGAGATGAAATAGATGCCGGTCGTGGTGATCAGCAGCAACGTGATCGCGTAGGTCGAGGCCAATCCGATCTGGCTCGGGTAGCGGTGCACCGCCTGGTAGATTGAGGAGGTGAACACCTGGATGCCGACCGGAAGCCCGAGCAGCGCTGGCACCTCAAAGGATTCGATAGCGCGCACGAACAGGATCAGGATGGTGGCGAAGATCGCCGGCCAGACGAGCTTGAGCGTGACGTGCCACAAGACCTGCAACACGTTGGCGCCGCTCATTGTGGCCGACTCTTCCAGCGAGGGGTCCATCGCACGAAAGGCCGCCGTCATCAGCAGAAAAGCCATCGGTGAATAATGCAGGCCGTCAACCCAAATCATCCCCCATATCGAGTAGATGTCAAAAACCGGCCCCTGCAGGTTGAACAAGCTCATCAGCGTCAGATTGATAATGCCAATCTTCGGGCTCCCCAGCAAGATCCAGGCAATGGTGAAAAGGACGCTCGGAATCACCAGAGGGATCAGCGACATGGCGAAGAACAGCGACTTGAATGGCGTGTTGGTGCGCTCGTTCATCCAGGCCAACGCGGTGCCAACCAGGAAAGAAAACGTCGAAACACCGATGGCGAACTTGAGCGAATTCAAAAAGAGCCGGACCGTTTCAGAGTCGGTATAGGCTGTTATATAGTTACCGAGCGTGAACACCGCCGGCTGGGTCGCAGTCTGGGGCGTAAAGAAGCTCTGCCACAACAGGAACCCGAGCGGAATGAGGGCGATGTACATCGTGAATGCGATGCACGCGCCAACGATGATCCACTGCCAGTTGATCGACAGATGACGCGCGCCCGGCGGGTTTGCGGCCAGCCCGTTGCCGGCAACTTCATTAGATTTCGCTGATAGTTCGGTCATGCTTTTTACGGTTCAATTTTGTTGTTCTTCTATGCAGAACGTCGGTCCGCATACAGATACTCAACTGTAAGAACCGAATCAAGTCTTGTCAATGCATTTGACTAAGTAATAACCCGCAGATCACCACACATTGTGCTGCCCTTGGCGCGCAGGACAAGATCGTTGCCGGTGCCGAGGTGGCAGAAGCTTTGGTCTGTCCCGCAAAGTTTAGGGAAACGCAGATTTAATCCGTTCGCATTGAGCTTGTCGAAATGCTACCTATACAAATCAACAGGTTGGCAAAGGCTTCGACAAGCTCAGCCCGAACGGTTCGATTAAATCTGCGTTTCCTTAGAGAATATACCGCGACAAATCTTCGTTTTGACTGAGCTCGCCCAGGCGCGCTTCGACATAGGCGGCATCGACCACAACGGTCTGACCGGCCAGTTTGGCTGCATCAAAACTGACCTCGTCGAGCAGGCGCTCCATCACCGTCGAAAGCCGGCGCGCGCCAATATTTTCGGTGCGCTCATTGACATCAAATGCAATCTGCGCCAGGCGCGCAATGCCAGCATCCGCAAACTCAAGGGTGACATTCTCGGTCGCCAGCAAAGCCTGGTACTGTTTGACCAGCGCGGCATCGGTCTGTGTCAGGATCGCCACGAAGTCCTGCACCGAGAGCGATTGCAGCTCGACCCGGATCGGGAAGCGCCCCTGCAACTCCGGAATCAGGTCGCTCGGTTTGCTCAAGTGGAAAGCACCGGAAGCAATGAACAAAATGTGGTCGGTCTTGACCATGCCATATTTGGTAGAGACCGTAGTGCCTTCGACCAGCGGTAGCAAGTCGCGCTGCACGCCCTGGCGCGACACCTCGGCGCCGTTGCCCTCGGAGCGCGACGTGACCTTGTCAATTTCGTCGATGAACACGATGCCGTTTTGCTCGAGCATGTGCAGCGCCTGCGTCCTGATCTCTTCCTCATTGACCAGCTTGGCTGCCTCTTCCTCGACCAGCATCTTCAAGGCTTCAGGAATTTTGAGCTTGCGCGTCTGGCGCTTTTGCTGCCCGATCTGGCTGAACATGCCGCGCAACTGCTCGGTCATTTCTTCCATGCCAGCCGGGCCCATGATCTCAAGCTGCGGCGCCGACTGCGCAACATCGATTTCAATCTCCCCCGCGTCGAGTTGGCCTTCCCGCAATTTCTTGCGAAAGGTCTGGCGCGCGGCGCTTTCAGGTTCCGTGTTGGGCAGCACACCAAAGTCACGCGGCGGCGGAATCAGGATATCGAGTACGCGCTCTTCGGCGGCATCTTCGGCGCGTGTGCGCACCTTCTTCATCTCGACGCCGCGGGTCTGCTTGACCGCAATATCGGCGAGATCGCGGATGATGGCATCGACATCCTTGCCAACGTAGCCGACCTCGGTAAATTTGGTCGCCTCGACCTTGATGAAAGGGGCATCGGCCAAGCGCGCCAGCCGCCGCGCAATCTCGGTTTTGCCAACCCCGGTGGGGCCTATCATCAAAATATTCTTCGGCGTAATTTCCCGGCGCAAACCCGGCTCCACCTGCTGGCGGCGCCAGCGGTTGCGCAAGGCAATGGCGACGGCCCGTTTGGCCTGCTGCTGGCCGACGATGTATTTGTTGAGCTCAAAAACAATTTCTTGGGGGGTCATATTAATCAGTTGAGGACAGAGCTTGCTCACTACGTGTAGCTACGGTCTGTCCCGCAAGGTCTCAGGTTAGTTGAGGACAGAGCTTGCTCACTACGTGTAGCTACGGTCTGTCCCGCAAGGTCACAGGCTTTCCAAGGTTTCGATGGTGTGGTTCATATTGGTATAGATGCAGATTTCGGCGGCGATCTCAAGCGACTTTTTGACGATGTCGCTGGCCGACAGTTCGGTATGGCCGAGCAAGGCAATCGCTGCCGCCTGGGCGTAGGCACCCCCCGAACCAATCGTGACGATGCCATTCTCAGGCTCCAGCACATCGCCATTGCCGGTGATGATGAGCGAGGCTTCACTGTCGGCCACCGCCAGCATCGCCTCCAGCCGGCGCAGCACCCGGTCGGTGCGCCAGTCTTTGGTGAGCTCAATGGCCGCGCGCACCAATTGCCCCTGATGTTGCTCGAGCTTGGCCTCAAAGCGCTCAAACAAGGTAAAGGCGTCGGCCGTAGCACCCGCAAAACCGGCCAGCACTTTGCCGTGATAGAGCTTGCGCACTTTGCGCGCCGTGCCTTTGACCACGATATTGCCCAAAGTGACTTGCCCGTCGCCGCCGATGGCGACCGCGTAGCCCGTGGGCGTTTTGCGCCGCACGCTGATGATGGTCGTTCCGTGAAATTGTTCCATGTTCATTGTCTTTTAAGCTCAATTGTTGCGTAACCCGACACGCGCGTGTTCGTTGATGCCAATCACATTGAAAAACGCCGCCACCAGATGGGACACAGCGCGAAACTGAACCACGCAGCCCTCGGCCTTGCGCGCCGCTACCCAGTTCAGCAGGCTCCCGGCAGCCGAAAAATCGACACGAATCAGCCGCTCGCAAGAGATAACGATGCGCTTGGCGCTCTGCCACTCGGTCTTGAATTTGTCCAATGCCGGGGTCGCATCACCCAACAACTCGCCCTCCAACTCAAGCTCGGCCGCAGCCAGCATGTCCAGCCCTGCTGGCACGGTGAGCGCCTGACCAAAGTCAGCCAGTACCGTATCGTCGAACGAGCGCAGGTTGTCGGCCGGGGGCGCCGGCGCAGTCATCCGTTCATCTGCATAGTCGCAGCGGGGATCGCTCCAGGGTGGCGGCGCCACTTCATAGGTGACACAAAAATCCAAAGCCGCCAGCTCAAACTCATCATGCCGGCGCAACAGTCGCAAGGCGTCCAGGCGAAGCTGCCACCAGAACGGCGCAACCTGCTTTTGCCCGGAGGGCGTGAACTCTCTGAGCGTTTTATCGAGTACATCGGCACCGTCAAAATGCAGGCTCACGGTTTGCGTACACCAGTGGGCGAACAACTGCGCCAAGGCCTGGGCTGCATCCGCTGTGATGGTGTTAAGCCGGCTCCAGTTCAAACGCCAGGGCAGACCAGGCGCAACTCGCGCCTGGCTGGCAGACAAGGCCTGTACGTCCAGTAAATCAAGCTCGGCAGGACAGTCCCAATGACTGGCACTGGCGCGGCTCGGGTCGGCAGGCTGCAACCGCTCTGCTGCGCTCAATGGGCTCTTGAGTGAATCGGGCGTAGAAAACCAGGGCGGCGCCGCGCGACCGAAGCGTTGGGCGTAGTCGATCACGAACCGGTCAAAACCGGACTGTTGCTCGGTGGAACGGTAAAAATCGAACAAGGCAGCGGCCCAGCCAGCGGCCGAGGCTGGATCAACCTTGTCTGCTTGCAAGGCGGCCAGCAGCGTCGCTTCGGCCCCTTTATCGTCGCCGTTGGCGAAACGGATCGCAGCTTCTTCCAGATCGGGATCGGCCAGACTGTCGCTTAATTCAACCGAAGGCAACCTGGCTGCTGAAAATTGACCTGGACTGCCAGCCAGGTTCCTGCCACCCGCGCCGGCAGGTCCGTTCATTTGGCGCGCAGTGCCGATGCTCGCCAGGTCTTCGGCCGCCACCTGCCCCATCTGCGTCGGTTCGTAAGAGCGGCTTTGCCCGGCCTCAGTCTTCGGGCTCGACTCAACCGTTGCCGCAAATGGAAATATATTGGCTGATGAACCGGGCGCGGCGCTCTGCGGTTCAGCGCCATCGCCAGCATTATGCTTTTCGGCAGTGATCGGAAAGCCACCCTCCTGAAACAATGTCTGGTCGTTTTTGCTCTTCCACCACTGCCTGGACATCTGCGCTTCGATTTCATCAATCTTCCTGAGCGTCAGGGCGCGCTCATCGAGGTTGGAAGTGTTGCTGCCCTGGAAAAACGAGGGGCGCCCTGCCTGCTCGGAATCGGTCAAATTCACGTTGCGGCGTAATTTTCGCAATTGGTCAAATTCGCGTTGGCGCACAAAATCGTTTTGCCGCTTGCGCTCAATCATCTCCTTGAGAATGCTTTTATCGTAGTCATTTCCCGACTCAGGCTCAGGCTCTGCCTGGTCCAGCTCAGACCAATCCTTGGTCGGATTGCGAACAAACCTGACCACCTTGGAGAACAAACCGGCACTATTGTCTTTGGTCGCCATGAAACTCAAAAACCTGGGCTGGAAAATCGGCCAAAGCAGATGTCAATCGCCAAACATCTTCTGCTTGAGTTCGCGCCGCTGCTGGGCTTCAAGCGACAGATTGGCGGTCGGGCGCGCAATCAGGCGGGCGACGCCAATGGGCTCACCGGTTTCATCACAGTAACCATAGTCGCCTGCATCAATGCGAACAATCGACTGTTCAATTTTTTTCAAAAGTTTGCGCTCCCGATCGCGCGTGCGCAACTCAAGTGCGTGCTCTTCTTCAATGGTGGCCCGATCAGCCGGGTCTGGCACCACCACGGTATCGGCCCGTAAATGCTCGGTAGTTTCCCCCGCGTTGCTCAAAATGCCGTGTTTCAGGGCCATCAACTTGAGACGAAAAAACCGCATCTGGGTATCGTTCATGTACTCGCTGTCGGGCATGGCGATCACATCGGCATCGGTCAGTTGCTCCAGTGACTTGCTCTTCCAGTTGTTGACCAATTTTGGATTTTTCTTCACCGCTGAAGCCAGCGGCGAAACAATGGGTGGTGGCAACGCGGATTGTGTGAAGCTGGCTTTGGCAGCGGTCGATGCCACCGATTGCGCCATCGAAGGAACTGTCAACTGCGCCAGGCGCGAGGACGGGCGACCGGCCCTGACCGGGATGCCATTGGCCGGGTTTGCGATGGGCACGGCCAGTGGCAGTGCAAGCGGCGCGGCAACTGCCACCGGTTTGGCCGCTGGTACAGGAGAAACCCGTTTCTGTTTGGGTTTGAGCAGCTTGGTTTGACTGGTCTTGACGAGCGTCTTATTCACTGAATCCTTTGATTTAACTTTGGCGGTTGCTGTCGGCGTTTTGGTCAGCTTGGTCTTGGCCGCTTTGGTCGCTTTAGTCGCTTTGATAACCTTGGCCACGGCCTTGGTTGCGATCTTGCCTGGTGCTTTTTTAGCCACTGAAGGTTTTCTGCTGGCTACTTTGACCGGCACGGCAGGCTTGCCAGCCGTTTTGACTTTTGGCTTGACCGACGGTTTGACGAGGGACTTGGGCACCTTCTTGCCCTTGGCCGCGACCGGAGTCGCTTTGGACGCCAATTTGGTTTTTACGGTTTTAGATTTCATTTCTTGTCTCCTGGCAGAAATTCCCTGCGAATGTACATCGCTGGCGTTTGTTCGGTTGAATCATACAAGGCACTGCTCCATGCCCTGCAAAAAAATATCTTGCGGCAAGTCAATGCCGATAAACACCATTTTGCTGGAGCGCTCCTCGCCTTCAGCCCAGGCCGGCCCCAGGTCGCTGCCCATCAGCTGGTGCACGCCCTGAAAGATCACTTTTCGATCGGTCCCGCTCATGTGCAACACGCCCTTGTAGCGCAACATGCGCGGGCCGTAGATGTTGACGATGGCGCCCAAAAAATCTTCCAGCTTGGCCGGATCAAAAGCACGCGCTGACCTGAAGACAAAACTCTTGACGTCATCGTCGTGGTGGTGATGTGCGGGATGATCGCAAGTCTCGCCCGCTGCGTGGTCATGCTGCGCCTGCTCTTTGAGAAAGTCCGGATCAATATCGAGCTTGGTGTTGAGGTTGAAGCCACGCAGATCAAATACCTCGGACAAGGCGACCTCACCAAAATGAACTGCTTTTTGCGGCGCGCGCGGGTTCATTTGTTTAAGACGGTGCATCAGCGCATCAACCTCGGCCTTGGCGACCAGATCGGTTTTGCTGATGAATATCTGGTCGGCAAAGCCGACCTGGCGCCGCGCCTCCTGGCGCTCGTCGAGCTGGCGCGTGGCGTGTTTGGCATCAACCAGCGTCAGGATCGAATCGAGCAGGTAGCTCTCGGCAATTTCATCATCCATGAAAAAAGTTTGCGCCACCGGCCCCGGGTCGGCCAGGCCGGTGGTCTCAATCACCACGCGGTCAAAATCGAGCAGGCCCTGGCGCTTCTTGGCCGCCAGCAGTTGCAATGCCTGGCGCAGATCTTCACGGATGGTGCAGCAGATGCAGCCGTTGTTCATCTGGATGATCTGCTCTTTCGAATCAGTGACCAAAATCTCGTTGTCAATGTTTTCCGCGCCCAGTTCATTCTCGATCACCGCAATTTTCTGGCCATGGGATTCTTCCAGCACGCGCTTGAGAAGCGTGGTTTTACCCGAGCCAAGAAAGCCCGTCAAAATGGTTGCAGGGATGAGATTCATAAAGGCGTGGAGTGTAGCGGTCAATTGGTCGGCGAGTATTTACGCATGACAACCAGGCCCTTGAGGTACTCGCCTTCGGGAAAATTAATGGTCATCGGATGATCGGGTGCGCCGCCCATGCGCTCGACAATAAAGCCATCGACCTGGGCGTCAATACCGGCCGAGGCGACAATTTTGTGAAACAAATCAACGCTGATGCCGCCCGAGCAGGAATAGGTGAACAAGACACCGCCGGGAGCCAGGATTTTGAACGCCAGCCGGTTGATGTCTTTGTAGGCACGTGCGGCGCGCTCGGCGTGCAGCACGGTGGGCGCAAACTTGGGCGGATCGAGCACGATGGCATCAAAGGTTTTGCCCTCAGTGTCAAACTGGCGCAGCGAGGCGTTCACGTCCGCATCCATGAAGCTGACACGGCTCACTGCAAAGCCGTTGCGGGCCACGTTGGCAGCCGCCATTTCAAGGGCCGGCGCCGAGGAATCAATCGACGTGACATGCGCGGCACCGCCGGTCAACGCGGCCACGGTAAAGCCACCGCTGTAGCAATAGCAGTTGAGCACCCGCTCAAACTTCAAACGACGGCAATAGTTGGAAAACTTCTTGCGGCTGTCACGCTGATCCAGATAAAACCCGGTCTTGTGGCCCGTGGCAATATTGAGCGCCAACTGCCAGTCATGCTCGTGCAGCAGCAGTTCAACCGGGCCGGTGCCACGCAACCAGCCGGTGACTTCGGGCAGGCCCTCGCGTGCGCGGCCGCTGGCATCCGAGCGCTCGTACAGCTTGGTCAGACCCGTGGCAGCCAGCAAGGCGTCAGCCAGCACTGTTTTCCAGCGCTCGGCACCGCTGGAGAGAAATTGCGCCACTAGCGTGTCGCCATAGCGATCCACGATCAACCCGGGCAGGTCATCGGATTCGCCGTGCACCAACCGCATCGCGTCACTGTTGATATCAAACCTGGCTCTGGCACTCACTGCCTTTGCGCAAGCAGCGTTAAAAAACGCCGCATCAACGCGCTGCGCCTCCAAAAAGCTCCAGACTCGCGCGCGAATCTTCGACGCCGGACTGAACGCCGCCCAAGCCAGAAAGTTGCCCTCAAACGACTCCACCCGCACCGTCTCGCCCGCATCGGCTGCACCCTTCTCAATGGCAGACTCAAAGATCCAGGGATGGCGGCGCAATAGCGAGCGCTCTTTGCCCGCTCTAAGACGAATTGTTTTCATCGAAAGAATTGTAGGTGCCAGCGCAGCAGCCCGCAGCCAACCCTCTCTCAAAAGGCGAGGGGATTATCCGAGATAATCCATTAGGCGGTTCTTCGAACCTGCACAGCGGCTGGCGGCCGATTTGCGGTCATTTTGAACGGTCATTCGTCGTCCATAGCCCAAGCTATGAACTCCTCATGTCCGTCCAAACTGCCGCGCAACTCGCCTCGCCATCCATCTGTGCCCTAAGGGATTTTCTCGGATTATTTCCAGGAGGTGCGCTGTCAGTAGGTGACCGCCATGGCGGGCACATCAACCCGGATCATGGGTCGGGCCAGCGCGGCGTGAACGGCGCGAACATAGTCAGCCGCCCATTTTTCGTTCAGGAACAACGCTTCACCGGCGGCCTGCGTGATGCGCAGCACCTTGTCCGCCGTCAACACCTTGCCGCTGGCACGCAAGGGCTCGCAGTCGAGCTCGGTGAACTGCGCATCGAGCCAAGCGCGCGCAACATCGTGCGGCATGGGCGGCTCATCTGCGACATTGAATTTGAATTCAATCCCCTTGTCCAAAAATACAAGTAGTTGACTGCGCATAAAAATGGCCTTTCAATCGATAAGTATAAAAATATTCGGACCCATTCACTTGACCGTCATTGCGAGGAATGCAGTGACGTGGCAATCTGGTGGTCTGGATTGCCGCGCTGCGCTCGCAATGACGGGAGGATGTGGCGACCATCATGACGAATCGCGTGAGTGTGCCTTATTTTCGCGTGCCTGCCTTGATTTTGGCACGCGGATGCGCCGCGTCGTAGGCTTTGGCCAAATGCTGAAAATCGAGCCGGGTATAGACCTGCGTGGTGGTGATGCTGACGTGGCCCAGCAGTTCCTGCACGGCGCGCAGGTCACTGCTCGATTGCAGCAAGTGGCTGGCAAACGAGTGGCGCAACATGTGCGGGTGTACCGGTGTGGCCAGCCCGGCTTGCCGACTGCGCTGGCGCAGGCGCTGCCAGATCGACTGGGCGGTCAGACGTGTGCCGTTACGCCCGATAAACAGCGCGGCCTGCGCGCTGCCTGGCGCAACCGCTGCGCCGGTGCCGTCGGGCGCGCCAACCGGCAGCGCCTGGTCGCGCAACGCCAGCCAGCGGGTCAGCGCGGCAATTGCCTTGGAGCCAACCGGCACGATCCGCTTTTTACCCCCTTTGCCCAGCACATGCGCCTCGGTTGCTGGCAAATCGACCCAGCCGCGCGCAGTGGCACTGGCCAGTGCATCAAGCCCGGTCAATTCGCCCACGCGCAGGCCGCCACCGTAAAGCAACTCGACAATAGCTGCGTCACGCGCTTCCAGCCAGGGGGTGTTGCTGTCGCTCGCAAAACTGGCCAGGTGCACGGCGTCATCAACACTCAAAGCCTTGGGCAAAGGCTTGCCGACCTTGGGGGCGTGCACGTCTTGGACCGGGTTGCAGGGCACACGCCCTTCACGTCCGAGCCACTTGTAGAAGCCACGCCAGCCCGACAGAATCAGCGCAATGCCACGGCCGCTGCGACCGCCGCCGTGCATCTGCGCCACCCAGCGCCGGATGTGGAAGTCTTGCACTTGTTCGAGCTCGACGCCTGCCTGTGCGGCCAAGGATTGAAGCTTCTGCAAGTCCAGCGAATAGAGTTCCACCGTGCGCTCGGCCAGGCGTTTCTCGACGCGCACGTGCTCCAGGTAGCGCTCCGTCAACGCTTTTGGGGTCAGAGCCCGATTTCGTTCAAGCTCGCTTTGCTCCGGATACATATTTGTCCTGAATCGGGATCTGACCCCACAAGCTTACCGAAGTCTGGACAACGCGGCGCTGGCCAGCTCGGCCAGCCGCGCCAGAAAGTCAGTGCCCATGGTGCTGTTGAAACGCTGCGCATCGGGTGAAGCCAGCACCAGCAGGCCAAAGGCGGGTGCGACGCTGCCGAGCGGGCCGCTGCGCAAGGGCAAAATCGCCAGCGACATGGCGGCTTGCGGCTCGGCCAGCCAGTGCACCACTTCAAAGCCGGTGTTGACACCACAAAACGGCTCCGTCAGTGATGAGGCAAACAGTTTGGCGTCCTCGCTGACACCCTGGCTAAAGTCAGCCCGGGCGAATGGCGCTGCCACATTCCAGAGCTTGAGGCCGACCTGGGGCACCGAAAATTGCGCTTCAATTTCAGCCACCATTCGACCCGGCAAAGCCTGCGGATCGGTCACCAAAAACAGGCTGCGCGCCCAGCCGAGCAATTTGTCGGAGAGCAACTGGTTGTCATTGCCGTGGTGAACCATGTCCATCACGCGGTGTTCCAGAATTTTGATTTTCTCGCGCAGCATTTGGGCCTGGCGTTCCTGCAGGCTCACCGCCCGGTCGCTGTGCGGACTGGCCAGCACCACGGTTGCCAGCAACTCCGCGTGGCGTTCAAAAAAATCGGGCGTGTAAACCAGGTAGTTGGCAATATCGTCTTCGGTAATCGGATTGGTAAAGGAGGTCGTCATAGGTTGTCCGGTAAGTCGATTTGACCATGAAAAACGGTGCTGGCAGGGCCGGTCAAATGCACGTTTGACGACGCGCCGGCCCAGCAAATGGTCAGTGCGCCGCCGCGCGTTTGCACCTCGACGGTGGCGTCAAGCAGCCCGAGCCGGATGCCCGCCACCACGGCCGCACAGGCACCCGAGCCGCAAGCCAGCGTCTCGCCGGTGCCACGCTCAAACACGCGCAGGCGGATGTGACTGCGATCCACCACCTGCATGAAGCCCGCGTTCACGCGCTTGGGGAATCGGGCGTGCTGCTCAATCAGCGGGCCTTGCATCAGGACCGGTGCCACGTCCACATCGTCAACCACCTGCACCGCGTGCGGATTTCCGATCGATACCAGCGCCACCAAAACAGGCCCAAGTGACTCCTGGCTGTCCAACACCAGTGGCCATTGTTGCCATAATCCTGAAACCTGCGCTTGCAAACCGCCAGCGTCAAACGGGAGGCTGGCGGGATCAAAAACCGGCGCGCCCATGTTCACGCTCACCCGACCATCGGCAGTCAACCGGGGTTCGATCACGCCGCCCAGCGTCTGCACCCGGATCGTGTCTTTTACAGTCAGGCCCTGCTCCCGCACAAAACGCGCAAAGCAGCGCGCACCGTTGCCGCACTGCTCAACCTCGCCGCCATCGGCGTTGTGAATCAGATACTCAAAATCAATGCCCGGTGCCGGTGACCCTCGCACCGTCAATATCTGGTCGGCACCCACACCAAAATGGCGGTCCGCCAGAAACCGGTACTGCGCCGTGCTCAGGCCAAAGCAGCTTTGGGTTTCGTCGAGCACCACAAAATCATTGCCCGCGCCCTGCATTTTTGTAAACGAAATTCGCATGGCAGAATTATCCGCTTATCCAGCATCCAATCGCTCGGCACAAGTCAGTAAATCGTTGCAGAATTGAGCCCATGCCAAGACCCACTCAACTCCTGCACCCGGCGCGCGAACCTGTCGCCACCCGCCCAGCGGCGACCTTGCTGCTGCTGCGTGATTCTGACAGCGGTATCGAGGTGCTGATGACGCGCCGCTCCAAGCGTGCCAGCTTTTTGCCGGGAGCCTATGTCTTCCCGGGCGGTGCCGTCGATGCCCTGGATGCCCGCAGCCACAGCCAGGCCCGGCGACGCGCGACGCAAACCGACCAGCACCTGACACAGGCCATCGCCGCCATCCGCGAGAGTTTTGAAGAGCTGGGTGTGCTGCTGGCGCGCCGCGGCGACGGCGAGCACGCCGATCACCGCGATATTGCTGCGCTGGAGCGCAGCGCGCCGTTGGTTGCCCAATGCCAAAACCAGGGCCTGACGCTAAGCGCGGATGAGGTCTTTGCGCTGGCGCACTGGACCGCCGACCGTGACCTGCCGCGCCGCTTTGACGTGCAATTTTTTGTCGCGCGCATGCCCGCCGGGCAGACCCCGGTAGCCGATGAAACCGAACAGTTCGAGCCGGTCTGGGTGCGCCCGGCAGAGGCGCTCGAGCGGCATCAGGCAGGCAGCTTTTTCATGATCTTCCCGACCATTCGCACGCTTGAGCGCATGGCCGAATACGAAACTGTTGAGTCCGTGCTGCAAGCCTGTGCCGCGAGCGAGGAGCCGCTGTGGCGCTGTTGCCCACGCGCCGGTCTGCTGGCCGGGCACGAAGTGCGTTTCATGGAGCACGAACATCAATTCGGCGAACTGGCGCTGGTTTGTCCCGATGGGCAAATCGTGCATGCGCTTGACTGGCAGTCGGAGCAACCGGTGGCGTTGCTGAAAAACGTGCTGCGCCTGACCGCTCCCAACCCCGGTGCCATGACCGGCCCCGGCACCAACAGCTATCTGGTCGGTGACCCCGCGACCGGCTACATCGTCATCGACCCGGGTCCGGCCGACCCCGATCATCTTGAAAAACTGTGGCGTGCCGCCGAGGGTGACATCCGCATGATTGTCTGTACCCACTCGCACCCGGATCACTCCCCGGGTGCCCGGCCGCTGCAGGCACTGTGCGCGCAACACAGCCAACCCCGGCCACCGATTCTGGGTCTGCCCAGTGCATCCACCGCTCGCGCCAACTGCCTTTTCACGCCCGACCGAAACTTGCCAAACGGGGAGCTGCTCAGGCTCAGCGGGCAGACGCAGGACGGCCCTGTCAGCCATACCCTGAAAGTCATTCACACACCCGGCCATGCCGCCAACCACCTGTGTCTGGTGTTGCTGGAAGACGCCCTGCTGCTGAGCGGCGACCATGTTTTGAGCGGCAGCACCACGGTGGTTGACCCGCCCGACGGTGACATGACGGCCTACCTTGACTCGCTCGATGTTTTGAGCGCGGCCTGCAGCGAACACCAGATCGAATTCATCCTGCCCGCGCACGGCCATGTCATCGGCGGTTTTGACGGCGAAGCCGGCACGGCAATCGCTCGCCTCAAAGCCCATCGCCTGGCACGCGAGGCGAAGATCGTCGATGCCATGCAAGCGCTACCCGAAGGCACGCTCGACCAGTGGCTGGAGCAGGTTTACGACGACGTGCCAGAGCGCATGTGGCCAGTGGCCAAACGCTCACTGATGGCGCATATAGCGCGCATCGAGTCCACGCTGTCATTGCGAGCGTAGCGCGGCAATCCATGCCTCCGGACCCACCTGGATTGCCACGTCGCTACGCTCCTTTCCATGAACCGCCAGCTCGTAGCCCGGATGAAGCGAAGCGCAATCCGGGAATGAAATCCAAATACATCCCGGATTCGCATCCGGGCTACAAATTGGTTCAAAGTCCGTGTGCGGCATCGGGCCGGATACGGGAAGCTCGCAATGACCGCCATCCCTTCGTCACTGCGAGGAGCGCAGCGACGCGGCAGTCCACGTCCATAGTTTTTGTCCTTTTCACGGCTTCAACTGTTGCGATTGACGGAGTGACTTGAAAGAAGCACAATGTTGTTGAAATTTTCAACAAACAAGGAATCCCTATGCCCAGCGTGAATTTCAGCGTTCCTGAAGACATCAAAAATGCCTTCAACACCACCTTTGAAGGCCAGAACAAAAGCGCCGTCGTTGCCGAGCTGATGCGCGATGCGGTTGAGCGCGAGCAACGTCGCCAAAAACATCACAGCGCTGTCGAGCGGATTCTTGCCAATCGCGTCAAT
>Ga0209638_1000779_pt1 | contig 20899 bp, 12 predicted proteins | sample BarGraNGADG00211_FD_184490 | JGI IMG/M metagenome (GOLD analysis project Ga0209638, IMG submission 184490) | Arctic peat soil microbial communities from Barrow, Alaska - Barrow Graham LP Ref core NGADG0002-211 (SPAdes) (version 2) | ecosystem: Environmental > Terrestrial > Soil > Wetlands > Peat...
CCTTCCTCGCCCGCGAGGCCGCCGCCGCCGCGCCGCCGGCGCCGACGCCGGCCGCCGCCGACAGCCCGCCGAAGCCGCCGGCGGCAGCCAACGGAGCCTCCAAACCCGACTCCGTCCGGCTGTTGTAGCCAGCGGCACGCTGCGTCCGCGGCGTACCGAAGCCATGGGCGTGGCGGCCGCTGACCAGCTGGTTGGGTCAGCGGCCGTCACGTGCCACCCGACCGGACGATCTACCTCCCCGCCACTGGACAACACATGAAGGAGCGGCCAAACCGTGAGCGCCGACCAGCCCACCCCCGCCCGGGACCGGATCGTGGTCGGTTGATGGATCCGAGCCGTCCCAGCAGGATGGCTCGGCCAGGCCAATAGACCGGGACCAGCTGGCCGCTCTGGGAGCTGCAGCTAACTCACGCGTACGGCCGCCGCCAGTAATCAGTCCGGTCAGCGGGCAGGCGGCCTCAGCCGCCGCTGGATGGGTGGGGGCGGAGCGTAGCGCCACGGCGGGCCGGCTCACGCCCGGGCGGCTGCGGCGGGCGCGGGAGCAGCGGCGTGCGCTTGTCAAGCTGGCGAGTGACCGGTTCCCGCGCGGTGACGGTCACGTCCTCGCCCGCGTGCCGGAGATCCAGGGTCGCCTCCGCGCCGTCGCCGACCGTGTACGTCACTTGCCGCGGCCCGACGTCGACGCCGAGCCGCAGGCCTCGCCAGCGAACGGTAAAGCGCAGCCGGGTGATGCCGACCGGCAGCTGCGGGTCGAAGGCCAGCGCCGGGCCGCACTGGCGCAGGCCGGCGAACCCGGCGACGAGGGCGATCCAGGCGCCGGCGAGCGAGGCGATATGCAGCCCGTCGCGGCTGTCGTGGTGCAGGTCCCCCAGGTCGATGAGCGCGGCTTCGTAGGCGTAGTCGTGGGCGAGCTCGAGGTGGCCGACCTCGGCGGCCAGCACCGCCTGGATGCAGGCGGACAGCGACGAGTCACGCACCGTGCGCCGCTCGTAGTAGTCGACGTTGCGGGCCTTGTCCACCGGGGAGAACTCATCGCCGAACCACCACATCGCCATTTCGAGGTCGGCCTGCTTGACCACCTGCTTGCGGTAGAGGTCGAAGTACGGCGCGTGCAGCAGCAGCGGATACTTCTGGTCCGCCGTGAAGTTCCACTCCGGCAGCCGGGTGAAGCCCTCGCACTGCGCGTGCACCCGCAGACCCTCGTCATAGGGGACGTGCACCGCGTCGGCGGCGGCGCGCCACGCAGCCGCCTCGTCGACGTCGACGCCGAGGCCGCGGCCGAGCTCGGGGTGGCGATCCACCGCCGCGGCGGCGACCCGCAGGTTGTGGGCGGCGGCCAGGTTGGTGAAGACGTTGTCGGCCACCACGGCGGTGTACTCGTCCGGGCCGGTGACGCCGACGATGTGCCAGCGACCGTCCTGGTCGTGGTGCCCGAGCGAGACCCACAGCCGGGCGGTCTCCACCAGCAGCTCGAGACCGCCCTCGATCTCCAGCGTCTCGTCGCCGCTGACCACCCGGTACTGCTCCACGGCCGCCGCAATGTCGGCGTTGATGTGGAAGGCGGCGGTGCCGGCCGGCCAGTAGCCCGAGCACTCCTGCCCGCGGATCGTGCGCCAGGGGAACGCCGCCCCGTGCAGCCCCAGCGTCTGCGCCCGCTGCCGGGCGAGGTCGAGGGTCGAGTGCCGCCAGCGCAGCGCGTCGGCCGTCGCCCCCGGCAAGGTGTAGCTGAGCACCGGCAGCACATAGGCCTCGGTGTCCCAGAAGGTGTGGCCGTCGTATCCCGGCCCAGTGAGCCCCTTCGCCGGGATGCCGCGACGCTCGGCCCGGGCGCCGGCCTGCAGCACGTGGAACAGGCCGAAGCGGACCGCCTGCTGCACCTCGGGGTCGCCGTCGACCTGCACGTCGGCGGAGTCCCAGAACGCGTCGAGGTAGTCACGCTGCTCTCGGAGCAGTCCGGCGAAGCCGGAGTAGGACGCGCCGGTGAGGGCGCCGGCGACCTGGTCGCGCAGCGCGGGCTGGGACCGCATGCTCGACCCCCCGTAGGCCAGCAGCTTGACCACCCGGATCCGCTGGCCCGGCTGCACCTGGCAGACGAACGTCGTTCGCGCCCAGTCCTCCGACGCGCGGGTCGCCACGTCGACGCGGCCAGGCGCCTCGACCAGATGCTCCATGCCGGCCGCCATCTGCAGCCCGCTGACCCGGGTGCGGTGCAGCAGGATTGCGCCGCCCGTCCCGACGTCCTGTTCCATCGCGACGAGCGGGTGCTCGAGCACCGCGGCGGCCCATGGGTCGCCGCGGTGCGCCGGCCCCGCCTCGTTGGCGACCAGCTCGGACTGGACGATGAGCCGGGCCGGGCCATCGAGCACGTCCACGACGTACTCGATCGCGGCGACGGCGCGCTGTGGGAAGGACACCAGGCGGGTGGAGTGGAGGCGGATCCGGCGCTGCGCCGGCGAGACCCACTCGACGGTGCGGGTCAGCGTGCCGGCGCGCAGGTCGAGCACGCGCTCGTGCGCGCGCAGCTGGCCGTACCGCACGTCGAGCGGCTCGTCGTCGACGAGCAGCCGGATCAGCTTGCCATTCGTGACGTTGATGACCGTCTGCCCTGACTCCGGGTAGCCGTAGCCGGCCTCCGCGTAGGGCAGCGGGCTCTGCTCGTAGAAGGAGTTCAGGTAGGTGCCGGCAATGCCGTGCGGTTCGCCCTCGTCGAGGTTGCCGCGCAACCCGATGTGGCCGTTCGAGAGCGCGAACACCGACTCCGACTGCGCCAGCAGGTCGAGGTCGAGGTGGGTCTCCCGGACGCACCACGGCTCCACCGGGAACGCCGACTGCTCGATCATGACGCCGGCTCCGGGGCGCAACGCGCACCGGCGAGGAGGCGGTCCGACGCCGGCGCGCCCGTCCGCCCATGCATGCGCGGTGTGCGCCCGTCGACGCCGCCCTCGACGTGCTCGGCGAGTCCGGTCACCCGGAGCACCGACGACCGGTGGCCCGCAGGCAGCGCCAAGACCCCTCGATCATCCCAACGCCGTCCTATTCGATCCGGTCGCAAGCAGCGCCTCGTTCTTTCGGTTGCCTCGGTCCGTGGAGATCGCCGGTTCGAACAACTCTAGATGTCTGGCCGGTTCTCCTTTCGCCAGAGCGAGGGTGGCGCTGTAGCGTCCCAGACGGTGGGTACCAGCCAGCCCGGAATCGGGGCAGCCGCGACCACGTCGCGTCCGGTGGGCGCTTCGCCATCGCCGGGTGCCGGGGTGCCCGACCCCCGTGGCCTGGCCGCCGCCTGGACCAGTCAATCCCAGCGCGATCACGCGCACGCTACACCCGCGATCACCCGGTGAGTCAGGCCGCGACGAGCGCGAACGGTGCGGCGCAGCCGGCAGCAGAGCCGGTCGGTGACCCCCAGGAGCCGCTCGGGCTGCTCTTCCGGGACCTGCGGTCCTCCGCTGCGGGCCTGAGCACCCGGGAGGCGACCCGACGCCTGGTGGTCTACGGGCCCAACCAGCTCACCCGGCGAGGCAAGCGCCGCTGGCCCGGTGAGCTGGTAGCCCAGTTCACCCACCCGCTGGCGCTCCTGCTGGCGGCCGCCGCGGTACTGGCAGTGATCAGCGGTAGCCCGGTACTGGCCGCGGCGATCGCGACGGTGATCGTGCTCAACGCGGTCTTCGCGTTCTTCCAGGAGCAGCACGCCGAGCATACCGTCGAGGCCCTCGCCGCCTACCTGTCCTCGCACGCGTGGGTGCTGCGCGACGGCTCCCGACAGGAGGCCGAGGTCGCCAACATCGTTCCCGGCGACGTGTTGATCGTCGAGGAGGGCGACCGGATCAGCGCCGACGCCCGCCTCATCGCCGGGTCGGTCGAGGTCGACGTGTCCACCCTGACCGGAGAGTCCCAACCGGTCACCCGGACGGCCGGGCAGGGCGACGCCAAGCTCGCCTTGATGCAAGCCGAGGACATGCTCTTCAGCGGCAGCGCCTGCATCGGCGGCGAAGCCCGCGCCGTGGTGACCGCCACGGGGATGCACACCCAAATCGGTCGGATCGCGGCTCTGTCGGAGCGGGTGGGGCGCGACAGCAGTCCACTGGAGATCCAGGTCAAGGCCGTCGCCAAACTGATCGCCATCGTGGCGATCGTGGCCGCGCTGGCCTTCTTGCCCCTCGGCGCCCTCGCCGGGTTGTCCGTGACCGCCGCCATCAGCTTCGCCATCGGAATGCTGGTCGCCAACGTCCCCGAAGGGCTGCTGCCCACCATCACCCTGGCGCTGGCGGCCGGGGTGCAGAACCTGGCCCGGCGGGGGGCGGTGGTCAAGCGGCTCTCCGCGGTCGAGACGCTCGGATCCACCACGGTTATCTGCACCGACAAGACCGGGACCTTGACCCAGAACCGGATGCAGGTGGCCGACGTGTGGACCCCCGCCGGCGCCGGCACCTGCAGCGAGGACGGTGTGCTGTCGTGGCCGGCCACCGCAACTGCGCAAGCCGGGACCCTCGCCCGCACATTGGCCGCCACCGCGGCCCGGTGCTGCACCGCGGAGGTGACCGACACCGGAGTCAGCGGCGACCCCACCGAGGTCGCGCTCGTCCAGCTGGCCGCGGCGCTGGACCTGCCGGCCGACCATGCGGCGGGCCGCAAAACGCTGTTCCGGTTCGACCCGAGGCTGCGGCTGATGACCACCATCGACGCGGCCCCCGGCTCGGCGGAGCGCTGGGTCAACACCAAGGGAGCCCCCGAAGCCGTCCTGGCACGCAGCACCCGGCTGGCCACCGGCGCGGATCAGACCCGCCCGCTCACCGCCGACGACCGCAGGGAACTGGCCCGAATCATCGAGGGCTACGCCCGCGGCGGCCTGCGGGTGCTCGCCGTCGCCCGCCGCCTCCTCGAAGTCGGATCGCCGCTGCCAACCACGCGCGATTCCGCCGAGCGGGACCTGTGCCTGCTCGGCGTCGTGGCCCTGCTCGACCCGCCCCGCCCCGAAGCCGCCGCCGCCATCGCCCGCACCCACCTGGCCGGGATCCGGGTGCTCGTGGTCACTGGCGACAACGGCACCACCGCAACGGAGATCGCGCGCCGGGTCGGAATCGGCACCGGGCCGGCCGGCAGTCGCACCGTCTCCGCCGACGCCCTCGACGCCATGAGCGACCCGGAGCTCGACCAGCTGCTGCTCTCCGGCCCTGAGCTCGTCTTCGCCCGCAGCTCCCCCGAAGCCAAGCTGCGGATCGCCGACGCCCTGCGCACCCACGGGCAGGTGGTGGCCATGACCGGCGACGGGGTCAACGACGCCCCCGCGCTGCGGGCCGCCGACATCGGCATTGCCATGGGCCGCTCGGGCACCGAAGTGGCCCGGCAGGCGGCCACCATGGTGCTCACTGACGACAACTTCGCCACCATCGTCAACGCCGTCGAAGAAGGGCGTCGGGTCTATGACAACGTCCGCAAATTCATCCTCTACATCTTCACCCATGCCGTTCCCGAGATCGCCCCCTTCCTGCTCTTCGCTCTTTCCGGGGGGGCAATCCCGCTTCCCCTCACTGTCATGCAGTTGCTCGCCATCGACCTCGGCACCGACACTCTCCCGGCGCTGGCGCTCAGCCGCGAGCGGGCCGAACCGGGCATCATGGCGCGCCCGCCCCGCCCGCGAGGCGAAGGCCTCATCCGCCCGGCGCTGCTGGCCCGGGCCTGGGGCTTCCTCGGCGTCATCTCCGCCATCTTGGTCCTCACTGGCTTCTTCGTCGTCCTGCATGGCGGCGGCTGGCACCTGCACGCAGCCACCGGACCCGGCAGCCCCCTGCACCGCCTCTACCAGCAGGCCACCACGGTCGCATGGCTGGGCATCGTCGCCTGCCAGGTCGGCGCCGCGTTCGCGGCGCGAACCGAGCGGGCCTCGCTGCGCAGCGTCGGGCTGACCACCAACCCGCTGCTGCTCGGCGGGATCGCCGTCGAGATCGCCTTCGCCGCCGCCCTGGTCTACCTGCCGTTCATGCACGCCATCTTCGGCACTGCAACACCCTCTCCCGCCCAACTCGCCCTCGTCCTGCCCTACCCGTTCATCGTCTGGGGCGCCGACGAGGCCCGCCGCTGGCTGCGGCGGCGGGAAAGCTCGCCACCGGCCGATCACACCGCCGGCGCCGGCACCGACACCGCCGAGAAGGCCACGGTCGAGACGGAGCGGCCGGACATCACACCGCCGCCGCGATCAATACCCGCCGCCGGCACCGGCAGCCCGACCGACCTCGGCCATGCTGCCTCTGCCCGACCATGACCCGCCACCTGACCTACCGGGGCGGCGCAGCCAACGCACCGCCCGAACAAGCGCTACCGAACAGCAAAGCGGCCGGAGCGGAGGTGACAGCCCGGCGTCAGGGCCGGCAGCGTGCGGACCGTACCGCCCAGGCGTTCGCCCAGCCGCCCCTTTCTCGTCACCCAGTGACGTTGATCGCAAAGTCCCGGAGCGCCGGCCGGCGGCCGGGCGTCGGACTTCGAGCACGGTCGGATCACGTGGAACGCCGCCACTGGGGCGACGACCGTGACCCACAGTTGATTTGACCGACGGCTGCCTTGACCGACGGCTGATGTGACCGCCGCTGGGGGCGGCGCCGGGCGGGTGGCGCTGACGTCCCCCGTCCGTCAGCGACCCGCAGGGCGCCACTGTCACCACCATGCGGGCGACCGCGGGGGGTGCCTAGAGCCAGTTGGCGCAACTTGGTCGCGACCGGACAGCGCAGCCGGCCGCGGGTTCATCGGCCGGTCAGCGGATTCCGGCCCACAGCGCACGCTCGGCGGTTCGCGGGTCGTCGACCACCGCCGACGTGGCGTCGAAGCGCATCACCGCCCGACGGGCGAGGTCGTAGGCCGGCCAGCCGGGGTCGCCGGTGGTGATGAACGACACCCACGCCGGGTGCATCGTGTCGGCCAGCGCTTGCGGCGGCTCGGTGCCCAGCAGCGGCTGGCCGCTGGGATCCGCGAGAGCGTCGAAGACGAACCCGATCTCCAGCGCATGGCAGGCCCGCAGCCGCCCGTCGTACGCCGGCGAGGGCCAGGCGAACTCATACCGGTAGGTCGGCGCCGGCCCGCCGGCCCGGGCCTCGGCGACCCGCAGTGCCGGGATGGCGAAGAACCAGTCGGTCACGACGGCCTCCAGCAGCTCGCCGACGGAGGCAGCCGGCCGGGCCGCGGCGTACGTCCCGATGGCCTCGGGCGGCAGCCGGTAACCGGCCACGGCCAGGTCCAGGTAGGGCGCAGTGGCGGCGTCCATCAGCCCGGTCGGCAACAGGAAGAGCCGCATCTCCTCGGCGTTCGAGCCGACGAGGACCTCGACATCCGCGCCGGCGCCCGCGGCGATCCCCAGGATCGGGACGGTCGGAACCACGTCGCCGTCGACCACCGGCTCAAACGCCATGCCGTTCGCGGCGATCTCGCCCCACCGAGCCGGGTCCGGCACCGAGCTGGCCTGCAGACTCAAGGCGGACTGAGCCTCGAACAGTCGGTCCGCACCGACGGCGGCGATGCCCTCGCGGGTCGGCGCGACGCCGAGCAGGTCGGCCAGGTAGCCGGTGACTCGAATGGCGGTCGCGACGGAGTGCACGTGATGGCCGGCGCCGCTTTGCAGCACGGCTCGGCGGAACAGGCCACGCGCACGGGGCATCGATAGCAGGGTGGCGGTGCTCATCGCGCCGGCTGACTCGCCGCCCACGGTGACATTGTCGGGGTCACCGCCGAAGGCCGCAATGTTGTCTCGAACCCACTCCAGCCCGGCCACCTGGTCGAGCAGGCCCCGGTTCGCCCCGCCGGGTTCGGAACTGAGGTAGCCGAAGCCGTCGACCCCAAGGCGGTAGTTGAGGCTCACACAGACGACGCCGTCGCGGGCGAATGTGGCGCCGTCGTAGGTCGGGACGGCTGACGAGCCGTTTTCGAAAGCACCACCGTGGATCCAGACGAAGACGGGCAGCCCGCCGGCCCCGGGATCGGGGGTCCAGACGTTGAGCGTCAGGATGTCCTCGCCGGAGATCACCCGCTCGGGCAACAGCTGGTCAAACGGCGATCGGTACGGCCCTCGGGTCGCCGTCGGGCCAAAGCTCAGCGCATCGCGCACGCCCTCCCACGGCACCGGCGAGGCCGGGGGCCGGAACCGGTTCGGGCCGAACGGCGCGGCGGCATACGGGATGCCCCGGAACGTGGCCACGCCGGACTCGGCGCGACCGCGCAGCTGACCCTGCCGGCACCGGACCACGACATCTAGCGGGAGTTCGTTCATCGACTCTCTCTTCCCGTTCGCCCGCGCCGAAACCGCGGCCGCGATGGGCCCATCACCGTCGACCTCGCCGTCCGCACCTACCACCCGGTGCTCACCGACGCCGGCTACGCCGACCGCACCGTCACCGTCCCGTGGCGGGGCGGGCTCACCCTGCAACAGGGCCCTCGGCCCGACCGGGCCGGATGGGGGTCCGGCGGGCGTGCGCCCGCCCACGGTGTCGGGGTGATGGGATCGCTTACGGTGTCGCGGTGACCGTTTCGGGTCTGCGGCTTGGCGTCGACGTCGGAGGTACCTTCACCGACGTTGTGGCGGTGGACGGCGAGGGCCGGGTGGTCATCGAGAAGGTGCCCTCAACGCCGCAGGACCAGTCTGCCGGCGCGCTCGCCGGATGGCAGGCGTTGGATGTGCCAGCCGGCCGGGTGGCGATGTTCGCGCACGGCACGACGGTTGCGACGAATGCCCTGTTGGAGCGTCGGGGCGGCCGGACCGCCGTGGTGACCACCGAGGGGTTCGGGGACCTGATCGAGATCGGCCGCCAGGACCGGGCCTCGCTGTACGACCTGACCCGTCACCGGCCACCGCCGCTGGTGCCGCGGGAGCTGCGGTTTGTGGTGCGGGAACGGATGGGTCCTGGCGGTGTCGTCGTCCCGCTGGACGCGGCCAGCCTGGAAGTGGCCGTCGAGGCGGTGGCCGCGGCCGAGGTCGAGGCGGTCGCGGTGTGTCTGCTGTTCGGCTTCCTGCACGCCGAGCACGAGCGTCAGGTTGGGGAGGCCCTGCGAGCCCGACTCCCCGACGTGCCGGTGTCGTTGTCGTGCGAGGTGCTGCCGGAGTTTCGGGAGTACGAGCGGATGTCGACGACGGTGGCCGACGCCTACCTACGGCCGCGGCTGGGCAGCTACCTGGCACGTCTTGGGCGCCGGTCGGCGAGGGCCGGGCTGCCCGTCCCGTTGGTCATGCAGTCCTCGGGCGGGGTGGCCGACAGCGCCACGGCTGCCCGCCACCCGGCTCGGTTCGTCCTCTCCGGGCCGGCCGGCGGGGTGATCGGTGCGTCGTACGTCGCTCGCCGCTCAGGTCACCGGAACCTGCTCACCTTCGACATGGGCGGCACCAGCACCGACGTCGCTCCGGTAGTGGCGGGGCGGGTGCAGCTGACGACGGAGTCGGTGGTGGCCGGGGTCCCGCTGCGGCTGCCCATGGTCGACGTGCACACGGTGAGCGCCGGCGGCGGGTCGGTCGGGTGGGTCGACGAGGGGGGCGCGCTGCGGGTCGGGCCACGGTCCGCGGGTGCCGCACCCGGGCCGGCGGCGTACGGGTTCGGCGGGCAGGAGCCGACCGTCACCGACGCTAACCTCGTACTTGGCGCCCTACCGGAGGGTGTGCGGCTGGGTGGGGGACTGGTGCTGCGCCGCGACCTCGCCGAGCGTGCGCTCGCCCGGCTCGGTGACCGGCTCGGCCTGGACGCCCTGCAGGCGGCGCTCGGCGTGGTGCGGGTCGCGGACACGGAGATGGTCCGGGCGCTGCGGGTGATCAGCGTCGAGCGTGGGCTCGATCCCCGGGAGTTCGCGCTGGTGGCGTTCGGTGGGGCCGGTGGCTTACATGCCTGCGGACTGGCCGAGGAGCTTGGCTGCCGCACCGTTCTGGTGCCCCGCGCGGCCGGGGCCCTGTCGGCGTTGGGTCTGGCGATCTCCGAGGTACGCCGCGACTACGTCCGGCCGGTCCTGCACGAGGGCCCCACCGGCCTGGAAGCCGCGTACGCGGCGCTCGAAGCCACGGCGTACGCCGAGCTCGACGCCCCGAGGATGGAGCGACGCGCCGACCTGCGCTACGCCGGGCAGTCATTCGAGCTGACCGTCGCCGGCGCGACGGCGGGGGAGCTCGAAGGCGCCTTCCATGCCGAGCACCAGCACCGCTACGGCCACCGTATCGACGATGAGCCCGTCGAGATCGTCAACCTCCGTCTGGTGGCCACGCTGCCCGGCGCGACGCCGGATCTGCTGGAGCCGGAGCCCGCCGCCGCGGCCTGCGGGCGGCGGGAGGTGCTGCTGGAGGGCGGCCTCGTCGAGGCTGTCGTCCTCGACCGGGCCCGGATGGGCCGCGGCTCGCCGGTGGAGGGGCCGGCCGTGGTGGCCTTCCCCGAGGCGACGTGCCTGGTCCGTCCGGGCTGGGCCGGCGTGGTGGACGAGGTCGGCACGCTCGTCCTGGAGCGGCGCCGATGACGCTCGACCCGATCACCCTGTCGGTCCTCCGAAGCGGCCTCGCGGGCATCGCCGAGGAGATGGGTACGGTGCTGGTCCGCAGCGCCTACTCCTCGAACATCAAGGAGCGCCGGGACTGCTCGGCGGCGCTCTTCGACGGCGCGGGCCGGATGGTCGCACAGGCCGAACACATCCCCGTCCATCTCGGTGCGATGCCGGAGTCGGTCGCGGCGGTGATGGCCCGCGACCCGCGGCCGAGCGACGTGTGGATCCTCAACGACCCGTACACCGGCGGCACGCACCTCCCCGATATCACGCTGGTCAGCCCGGTGGCCGTCGGTGGGGCGATCGTCGCCTATGCCGTCACCCGGGCGCACCACTCCGACATCGGCGGCATGTCCCCGGGTTCCATGCCGGCCGGTTCCCGGGATCTGTGGCAGGAGGGGCTGATCATCCCGCCGGTCCGGCTCACCTATGACGTGCTGGAGTTGATCTGCGCCAACTCGCGCACCCCCCGGCTGCGCCGGGGCGACTTCCGGGCGCAGGTGTCCGCCAACCGGGTGGCCCAGCGGCGGATCAGCGAGCTGGTGGACCACCGTGGGTTGGACACGCTGCTCGCCGGGTTCGAGGAGGTGCTTCGCTACGCCGAACGCCGGACCCGCGAGGCCCTGCGGCGCCTGCCGGACGGCACCTACCGGGCCTGCACCGAGCTGGAGGGCGACGGCGTCACCGACGAGGACATTGTCGTGGACGTGACGGTGACCGTCGCCGGCGACACTGCCCACATCGACTTCGCCGGCACCGCCGCAGCGGTCGAGGGCAATGTGAACTGCCCACTCGCGGTGACCCGGTCAGCCTGCTACTTCGCGCTGCGCGTACTGCTGCCCGAGGATGTCCCGGCCAACGCTGGCACCTACGCACCGCTCACCATCGCCGCGACGGAGGGCTCGCTGGTCAACGCCGGCCCGCCGCACGCGGTGGTAGCCGGCAACGTCGAGACGAGTCAGCGCATCGCCGACGCCGTCCTCGCCGCCCTCGCCGCAGTCACCGACGTGCCCGCCGCCGGCCAGGGCACCATGAACAACACCGTGATCGGCGGGCGGGGATGGACCTACTACGAGACGGTCGGCGGTGGCCAGGGCGCGTCGAGTCGCGGCGACGGCCCCTCCGGGGTGCACGTCGGGATGACCAACACCCTGAACACGCCGATCGAGGCGCTTGAGCTGGAGTACCCCATGCGGGTCGAGCGCTACGAGCTCGCCCGCGGCTCCGGCGGCGCCGGCCATCACCGCGGCGGCGACGGCATCATCCGGTCGATCCGCGTGCTCGAGGACGCGACCATCAACCTGCTGACCGATCGCCGCCGGCACCCCCCCACGGGCCTGGCCGGAGGCCGGCCGGGCAGCCTCGGCCGCAACCTACTCGGCACCGAGGAACTGCCAGCGAAGGCAACTCGCCGGCTCCTGGCCGGACAGGTCATCACGGTCACCACCCCGGGCGGGGGCGGCTGGGGCGAGCCGCCCGGATAGCCGGAGGCACCACAGCCCGCGGCGACCACCGATGGACGTCAACGCCGGCCGCGGCTTCGTGTCCATCTCGCATCTCGGAGCCGTGCAGCCGAGCAGTTCCTCCCGCTCACCGCTGGCGAGCTTCCCCCATCAGGACGAGGTCACTGCCCTGATCAACCTGACGGCATAGCGCCGGCATCGAGGCAAGCGGGCACGTCAGCTCTCCGCAGGTCGCTTGGGGCCCTCGACCTGCCGGTAGTGCTGCCGCCAGATGAGCCGGTGCACGCCGAGGTGACGCGGCAGCGAACGCAGGCCGGGGATGAACGGCAGGCAGACGAAGACGAGGGACAGGACGGCCATCAGCCCCCACACCAGCGCATCGGCGTTGTCGGAGGTGGAGAACGGCTTGACCTGATACCAGAACGTATAGAGCCACAGCCACGCCTGGCCCGGCCAGCTGCCGGTCTCGTTCATCATCCCCCACTGGTCACCGCCGAGATTCTGCGCCCGGGCGGTGTCCTCCAGGTAGGTGCCGTCGGCCAGGAAGAGCAGCGGCTTGGTGTAGTCGGTGGCGTAGAACCGGTCTTGGGAGACCAGGAGTCCGTCCAGCGCGCCGGTCTGTCCGAGCCCGAGCAACCGGGTCATCAGCAGCGGGACCGGGCCGTAGTCGCCGGGCGCGACCGCACCCGGGTCGCCGCCGGGAGCTTTAGCGACGGCGTCACCGTAGGCCGTCGCCCACTCCATCTGCACAGCGGCAGGGGCCGACGACCACTCGGACAGGGCGCCGGTCAGCACCGGGTCCGCGGGGACCTCGCGCAACGGCCGCAGTACGAAGTCTTGCGCCGTGTCCACTCGCGCCCGAACGCCGCCCCAACGCTGCAGCGGCAGCGGTCCGAGCTCCTGGCCGGCGCCCGGGAAGGAGTTGTATGGCGGCCCGTAGCTCGCCGTACGGCTGGTGCCGTCCAGTTCGGTGACCGCGGTGGCCACGAAGTCCCCGGGGGCGGCCTTCGCCCAGCGAGCGACGGTGATCGGGCGGTCGTCGGGGGAGCTGAACAGCCCGGCCAGCGCGACGCAGAGCACGCCCACCACGACCAGCGCGACGAGAAGCTCCTTGACCAGGTCGAACTCCCGGGTGTCCCCGGCCCACTCCTGCGCCGCCGGGTCGGCGCGACGAGAGGCCCACCGGCGCCGGGTGGGAGTCCCGGTCATGACGAGGCCCCGCCGCTTCGTCGCTCAGCCGGCGCGACGACCCCCGGGTCCGGCACCGAAGCGCCCGCGGCCGGGAACGGCGGCACCACGCCGCGCCGCCGGACCAGAATCAGATGCCCCGCGATCAGCGCAGCCAGGGCCACCGGCAGCAGCAGCACGTGGAAGAGCAGCATCTGACCCATGTCCAGAACGTTGAACCACGCGCCGATGCCCACTGAGTTCAACCCGTCCTTCGCCTGGGTGGCGATCCACTGCGAGTCGAAGTTCGACTGCACCAGATACCCCGTGAACGCGGTGCCGACCGAGGCGAGGAAGGACAGCGCGCCCAGCACCCAGGTCAGCCCGCGCCGGCCCCGCCAAGCGGCCATGAAGAACGTGGCCCACAAGTGGATCACCATGAAGAAGAAGAACAGCTCCACGCTCCACAGGTGCAGGCTGTTGAAGAACAGCCCGATGCTCGAGCCGTGGTACCACTGCGGCCCCTCCAGCGCGATGACCGTGCCCGACGCCAAGGCGAGGAGGAAAGCCGCGATCGTGAGAACACCGAAGACGTACACCCAGCTGGCGACATAGGCCGGCTGCCGGTCCGGGAGCAGCTTCTCCGGCGGCAGCGCCGCCACCGCACGACTCCGCAGATACGCCGTCCACGACCGGGCCGGACCCGCCGGTCCGGTCACGGGCGCGGACTCCGACGAGGTCAACGCCCACCGCCTCTCGGGAACGGCAGCAGCACAGCGAGCACCAGAACCAGCACCAGCAGCCCGACCACGATCAGGTTCGGCACGGAGATCTGCACGATCCCCCAATGCACGTAGTGCGCCGGCCGGTGCAGGTCGATCGGTGCCGCAAGCAACCGGTGACTGACCATCACTCGACCTCCATTCGGAACCGGATCAGCAGCCCCACCTGCCCGGGCCGTGATCAGGCTAGCCCCCTCGGTGCTCCCACCGCGGCCCGAAGACGACCTCGGTTCAGCGGTTATCGGACTCAAGATCGACTATGCCCGCCCGCGTCGAGGCACCTCTCACCGCGCGCATCCGGTCATGAGTCATCGAAGGGGAGGGAAGGCCGGAAGCCAAATCGTGGGTACGGAGATCAACGAGCAAAACGGTACCTGGAACCCTTACGTACCAGGGGCCTTCGCGTCTACCATGCCGGAACCCTTACGTACCAGGCACTCTCAATCATAATCGACGCCACCGTAGGCTATGCCAACGATCAAGCCAAAGGGTATAGACGATCAAGTAATCGAAGATCGCCCGACCCCGGACGACGCCCGGACCTGGCCCCGGACGCCCGGACCTGGCCCCGGACGCCCGGACCTGGCCCCGGACGATCAAGCGCGCCTCCCCAGGCGCTCCGACCACGCCGAGTCGGTAAGGGAACTCTGACTGATTGGCAAGGGTCCATCGGAGAATCAGAACCAGGAACCCGTCGGCTTCGCGCTCGGCGCGGCACTGTGCCCCGGCTCCGGCGCTGCGGGCGGTCAACGGGCGGTGGATTGCGCACTCCAGGACGCGTGCAGTTCGGCGTACCGGCCGGGTGCGGCGACCAGCTCGGCATGCGGCCCCCGCTGCACGACCCGGCCACCATCCATGACGAGCACCTCGTCGGCCGCCTCCGCGGTGGACAGCCGGTGGGCGATGGCGATCGCCGTACGGCCGCGGGTCAATCCCTCCAGTGCGCGCTGCAGCCGGACCTCGGTAGCCGGGTCAACCGCGGAGGTGGCCTCGTCCAGCACCAGCAGGTCGGGGTCGGCGACGTAGGCGCGGGCGACCGCCACCAGTTGCCGCTCCCCCACCGACAACGACTCGCCGCGCGCGCCCACCCGCGTCGCCAGCCCGGCTGGCAGTCCGTCCAGCCAGTCGGCCAGTCCCAGCTCGGCGAAGGCGAGCACCACGTCGTCGTCGGCCAGTCCGGGCCGGCCGTACCGAACGTTGTCGGCCACCGTCGCGTCAAACAGGAACCCGTCCTGGGGCACCGTCACCACCCGGCGGCGCAGCGAGTCGAAGGCGACCTCGTCCACCGGCACCCCGGACAGCAGCACCCGGCCGGAGCTCGGGTCCATCAGCCGGGTGAGCAGCTTGGCAAACGTCGTTTTGCCCGACCCGGTCTCCCCCACCACGGCCACCCGGGTCTGCGCCGCGATCTCCAGGTCGACATCGTGCAGCACCGGCGGCCCGCCCGGGTAGCTGAACTCCACGTGGTCAAACCGCACCCCCAGCGGCCCCGGCGGCAGTGCCCGGGCCACGCCACCGACGGCCGGATCCGGGACGTCGGTCGGCGTGTCCAGGATGGCCAGCACCCGCCGCCAGCCGGCCACCGCGGTCTGCGCCTCGTTGAGCACCTCGGTGGCGACCTGCACCGGCCCGACGAACAGCGTCACCAGGAACAGGAACGCCACCAGCCGCCCGGCGGACAACTGCCCGTTGATCCCGAGCAGCACGCCGACGGCGACCACCCCGGCGTTGGCCAGGCCGGCGATCACCTCGCCGGTGGAGAACATCACCGCGGCCAGCGTCTGGCCCGACGTGGCCGCCGCCCGGTGGCGCTCGATGGCGGTGTCGATCCGCTCGGCGGTGCGCGCCTGCACGCCGTACGCCCGGATCACCGGCGCACCAACGACGGATTCCGCGACCGCGCCGAGCATCTCGCCGACCCGTTCCCGGACGATGGCGTAGATCCGGTCCAGCCGGCGCTGGAAGGCCCGCAGCACCAGCATCAGTGGCGCGAAGCAGGCGTAGACCAGCAGGGTCAGCTGCCAGCTGTAGTAGGCCATCAGCACCGTGGCCAGCACCACTTGGCCGGCGCTGACCAGCAGCATCACGCCGCCCCACTGCATGAATTGGCTGATCTCGTCCACGTCCGAGGTCACCCGCGACACCAGCGAGCCGCGCCGCTCGGCCGCCTGGTGCAGCACCGACAGGTCGTGCACATGCCGAAACGCCCGCACCCGCAGCGCCGCCAGCCCGGTTTCGGTCGAGCGGTAGAGCCGGACGTTCATCAGGTACGCCGCGACCATCGTCGCCAGCAACGTGGCCGCCGCCGCCGCCGTGATCGCCCGGATCGCGCCGATGTCGACGCCGTGCGGACCGCGCAGCCCGTGGTCGATGGTCTGCTGCACGGCGACCGGTACGACGACCCGCCCGGCGGTGGCGACCAGCGCCAACAGCAGCGTGACCGGCAGCCCCACCCGGAACTCCGGCGAGAGCTGCAGTCCGCGCACCAGCGTGCGCCAGGCACTGGCCGGCTGGTCGGCGGCGATGGTTGTCATGGCGGGCTCACCGGGTGCCCGCCGCGACGTCCCGGTCGACACCGAGCGCGACGTCCCGGTCGGCCGCTTCCTGGACGCGCTGCGCGGCCGCCCGGTCGTAGGCGGTCACCAGCTCGGCGTACGCCGGGACCGCGGCCAGCAGCTCGGCGTGCCGGCCCCGACCGACGATCCGGCCACCGGCCAGAAAGACCACCTCGTCGGCGAGCTCGATCGTGGACCGGCGATAGGCGATCAGGACCACAGTCGAGGGCAGCGCCACCTCCCGCAGGCCGCGCAGGATGGCCGCCTCGACGGTCGCGTCGACGCTGGAGGTGGCGTCGTCGAGCACCAGCAGCTGCGGTCGGCGGACCAACGCGCGGGCCAGCGCCAGGCGTTGCCGCTGACCACCGGACAGCGTCGTACCGCGCTCGCCGACCAGGGTGTCCAGGCCACGCGGCAGGGCGGCGACGAAGCCGTCGGCCTGGGCCAGCCGCAGCGCCGCCCACACGGCGTCGTCGTCGTCGACGGCGGCGCCGAGGGTGACGTTGCCGCGCACCGTGTCGTCGAACAAGAACGTGTGCTGCGGCACCAGCGCGGCCTGCCGGGCCACGGCCCCCACGGCCAGGTGGCGGATGTCGACGCCGTCCAGCCGCACCGCCCCGTCGTCCGGGTCAACCAGCCGGACCAGCAGGGTGGCGATGGTGGACTTGCCCGAACCGGTCGGGCCGACCAGCGCCACCGTCCGGCCCGGCGCCACCTCGAAGCTGACGTCGTGCAGCACCTGCGCCTGGGCGTAGGAGAACCGCACCTCGGCCAGTTCCAGCGAGGTGGGTTTGGAGTGCGCCGGGCCGGGATGCTCGCCGTACGACAGCGCGCCGCCAGCAGCCAGCACCCGGGCCACCCGCTCGTAACCGACGACCGCGCGCGGCAGCTCGCCGAGCACCCAGCCGATCACCCGGACCGGGAACGCCAGCAGGGTGAACAGGTAGGCGACCTGGACCAGCTGGCCGGCATTGAGTGTGCCGTCCTGGATCCGGCCGGCGCCGACCAGCAGCACCAGCAGCGTCCCGAGCTGGGGCAGGGCCTCCATCAGCGGGTCGAACAGGCCGTGCACCCGGCCGACCCGCACCATCTCGTCGCGTAGCTCATTGGCCGTCGCGGCGAACCGGGCGGTCTCGGCGGCCTCCCGGCCGAGGGTCTTGACGACCAGCGCACCATCGAAGCTCTCGTGCGCGACAGTGCTGAGCTCGCCGCGCAGGTGCTGCGCCCGGGTGACCAGCGGGGTCAGCCGCTGGTTGTAGCCGAAGTTCAGCGCTCCGATCGCGGGGAACACAGCGAAGCCGACCACCGCCAGCACCGGGTCGGTGACCACCAGCGCCACGCCGGTGACGGCGAGCATGACCAGCACGCCCATCGCGAACGGGAACGGCGGGATGGCCCACCAGGTGGCCTCGACATCGGCGTTCGCGTTCGACAACAGTTCGCCGGTCGGGTGCTGCTGGTGCCAGGACAGCGGCAGCCGCAGGTACTGCCGGGTGACCCGTTGGCGGTACGTCGCCTGCAGCCGAAACTGCATCCGGCCGGCCCCGATCCGGCGAAACACGATGCCCGTCGCCTTGACCACCGCCACCGCCACGATCGCCGCCGAGCCGCCGAGGAGAGCTCCGGTGGTCACCTGCCCGGACCTAAACGCCGGCAGCACGACCCGTTCGGTGACGCGGCCGAGCACAACTGCACTGATCACGGTCATCACGCCGTACAGCGCGCTGCCGGCGAGTGCGACCGCGAACACCCAGGGCTCCTCGCGCACGGCCAGCGCCAGCACGCGCAGGCCGCGGCGCAGGACGCCCGGCGGCGTCCGCGGGGCGTCGGACACCGGTCCTCCTCGTCACGGGCTCCGGCTCAGGGTGCCACCGCGCCGGCGGCCGGTCATCCCGATTTCCGCCCGCGCGAACCGACCGCCAGCCGTTGTCGCCGGCGGCGGTCGGTCAATCGGTCAGCGCGATCACCCGTGATGCATACCGTCCATGCCGTCTTTCATGTCCATCACGGTGACGACGAACGGGCGCATCATCTCGGTGTCCTCGTGTTCCAGCACGTGGCAGTGGTAGACGTAGCGACCGGCCAGGTCAAACCGGATCGCCACCTTGACCACATTGCCCGGGTCGACCCGGATGACCTCTTTCCAGCCGTGCACCTCGTGCGGCTCGTACGTCCGGGGTGGGTTGGCCGGGTCGGTCTCCGGTTCCAATGGCGCCGACGTCGTCCGGGTGTCCGGGTTGTAAAGGTTCTTCTGGTCCGCGTTCTGGAAGACCAGCCGGCCGGCAGTGGCCTCCAAAGGCTGGAAGGTGGACTGGTGGATGTGGATCGGATGGGTGTCGCCGGTGGTGTTGACGAACTTCCACACTTGCCACCCCCCGAGCTGCGGACGCAGCGCGATGTGGTCGTAGAAGGAGACCCGGCTGCTCGACCGCGTCAGGTCGCCCGCCATCCAGCCATCCACCCGGTACGTCGTGGGAGCCGTCTCGCCGGGCAGCCGCAGCACGATCTCGCCGGCGTCGTCGGGCACTATTTCCTGCACGTAGAGGTGACCCGGTGGGTCGGTCTCCGCGAGCAGGATCGTGGCGTGGTCGTGGCCGGCGATCGCGAGCGCCGGTGGCTCGCCCGGCGCGGGGTCGGCTGCGTTGTGGCTGAGCCGCCGGAACCCCGGGTTCAGCTCTGCGCCGGCGGTGTCGGTAAACAGCGACTGCGGCTGACCCGAGGTGGGGGCGTCTGAGTCGATGTCGATCCGCAGCACCCACGGGTAAGGGTTGCGGTTTGGGCGGTCACCGTGCTGGATCAGGTCGGCCAGCTCTGTTGGGGACTTGCCGCCGAATGGTGCCTCGACCGAGTTCCCGCCGAATGGTGCCTCGGCCGAGTTCACGACGTAGTACTGCGCACCTTCCGACAGCCCGGTGAGGTCGACCAGGATGTCAAACCGCTCCGCCGACGCCATCGTCAGCGCCTGGTCGTCGCCAAGCTGCCAGGCCCGCCACAGTAAGCCGGCGTCGGTGCCGATGACGAGCACCCGGTCGTGGTGCGGCGTGACCACCGCGTTGCCGTCGGCGCCGTTCTCGACGGTGACCAGGTGCAGCCGGTAAGCGCGCGCGTTGGAGCCGTTGAGCAGCCGCAGCCGGTAGACCTCCGGCCGCAGCGACAGTCGCGGCCACAGCTTGCCGTTGACGAGCGTGAGCGGGCCGAAGAACTCGGCCGTGTCCGTCGTCGTCTTGTGCAACAGCCGCGGCGTACCGTCCACGACGTCGAGGTTGCGGTCCTGCAGGATGAGCACGATCTCGCCGTCGTCGGCCGAGGTGGGCAGGCCCAGGTCGGCTTCCCGCGGATCCCGCACCAGGTAGCCACCCGCGAGTCCGGCGAAGACGTGGTACCGGGTGCCGTTCATCGCGTGATCGTGGTACCAGAGGAAGGCACCGACCTTGGCCAGCCCGAGCTCGGCGTTGTCGTAGGTGTTGCCGTAGCCGGCGAGCTGGGTGCCGCCGGTGGGCACCATGTTGTCCGGCCAGCCGTCGGAGTCGGGCTGCGAGTGTCCGCCGTGCAGGTGCACCGACGTCCAGCCCACCGGGGTCATCGACGTGTCCTGGGCGACCCCACCCTGAGCGCCGAGGTGGTTCTGCACCGAGTCGGTCTTGGCCTCGGGATCGTCCAGCTTGGCGGTCGCGAACGGCAGCGTGGCCGCCGGCTTGTTCGGGTTGTTGGGGTATGTCGAGGCGGGCAGCCGGTTGCGCCAGCGGATCATGGTGGGCTGCCCTGCGGTCACCTCCAGCAGCGGTCCCGGTGACGTGGCGGCGCGATAGAACCCGTAGCCCCAGGCGGGGACGGACGGCAGGTCCGGATGCACCTGAATCTGGGTCGGGGCGATGTCGATCTCGTGCAACCGGTCCGCGGAGAGCCGGTGCGCCTGCGGCGGGTGCAGATGCGCCCGGAACGGTGCCAGCAGGTGCCCCGACCTCAGCGGGTTCTCCGGGGGCGTGAGCTGCTTGGCGGCGGTCGTGGCCTGCACGATAAGCGTGTCCTCGGCCGCTGGCGTCGGCTGAGTCGATACATCGGTCACTGCGTCCTCCACGGTTCTGGGTCGACACCTGGACAGAGTCGGTGAGCGAGCAGCAGATACCCTGGCGGCAGGGCGCCGTAGCCTCGCTGGTCCGGGGCAGGTGCGGGCCGGCGTTCCTCAAGGCGCCAATCGGCACCGCCAGCACCGGGGTGCAGCGCGTGCGAGGTCGCGACCGGGTCCGCGCAGTCCGGTCGGGGTCGGGTCGCGCCGGCTCTTGGGATCGGCGGCCGCGAACGATGCCGACGGCGGGTGAAGGCGCTCGGCGGAGCCCGCTTCACCCGGCTACGGCACAGCCGGTACGGCGTGTCGCGGCCGCGAACGATGCCGACGGCGGGTGAAGGCGCTCGGCGGAGCCCGGTTTTTGATGTTGAGCACGAG
>Ga0209638_1000780_pt1 | contig 20896 bp, 15 predicted proteins | sample BarGraNGADG00211_FD_184490 | JGI IMG/M metagenome (GOLD analysis project Ga0209638, IMG submission 184490) | Arctic peat soil microbial communities from Barrow, Alaska - Barrow Graham LP Ref core NGADG0002-211 (SPAdes) (version 2) | ecosystem: Environmental > Terrestrial > Soil > Wetlands > Peat...
TGCACTGCAATTGCGAAAATAGCTCAGTTGGTAGAGCACGACCTTGCCAAGGTCGGGGTCGCGGGTTCGAGTCCCGTTTTTCGCTCCTGTAACAGCGAAAAAAAATTCGGGACGAAACGTTTATCCCGATTTATTGTGAAATTCCGTTTTTTGCTCAATGTATGAATAGCGAAACGAGTGAGTTTCGCTTTTTTTCTCTTTATTGAAACAATTTATTAATTGCCCAAATGGTGGAATTGGTAGACACGCTAGTTTCAGGGACTAGTGGTCGTAAGGCTGTGCAGGTTCGAGTCCTGTTTTGGGCACTTTTTCAATTAGTCAATTTTCAATACTTCAATTTCCAATGAAATCAGGTTTTATTTAATTGGAAAATTGGGACTTATTTAATTGAAAATTAAAATGCGCAGATGGTGAAATTGGTAGACACGCTACTTTGAGGGGGTAGTGCCGGTTACGGTATGTGAGTTCGAGTCTCATTCTGCGCACCAAAGTAAAAAGAGTTTCTTCCGAATGAGGGAGAAGCTCTTTTTAATTAATATTCAACAACATTTTTCAAACACGCATCGCTCGTCTTCAGTTTCAAATTCGATGGTGACATGCTGAATGCCATTTTCCTGCAGAAGAAGACGGATATTTGCTTTGAGTTCAGCTAAAAGATTCATTTCGAGCGGCTTGATTAAGACCACATGAACAGTCAATACATTGTAATTTCCGTCAACAGACCAAACGTGTAAATCATGAATGTCATTAATTCCGTTCAGTTGTTCAAGTTGTTTCGTTATCTCTTCGGGGTTTACTTCGATAGGAATGCCCTGTAAAATGATATGCAGGGTTTGGCGAATGTTTTTGTAAACATTAAACAAAACAAAAAACGCTATGCCAATTGATAAAATCGGGTCGATAATAGGAATGTTGAAAAAGTACATCACAACTGAACCCAAAAGAATAGCAATCCAACTTAACACATCTTCCATAAAATGCAACGAAACTACTTTCTCATTGATGGAACTGCCTTTTTTAAGCCGAAAAACGGCTGCACCATTCACCAAAATACCTACAATGGCAAGTACGAACATGCCCTGAACCTGTGATTTTTCAGGATGAAAAATACGAGGAATTGATTCGGATAATATAAATACACTGCCAACTACTAAGACAATTGAATTGATAATTGCACCCAACAATGAGAAACGTTTATATCCGTATGAATAAATATTGTCGGGTGTTTTACGTGTCTTTTTCTGAAAATACCAGGCTAATCCAAGGGAAAGGCAGTCACCAAAATCGTGCACAGCATCCGATAAAATAGCCATACTATTGGTGAAAAAACCACCGGCAATTTCGAAAAGTGTGAAAAACAGATTTAAAAAAAATGCTGCTTTTATGTTTTTAACATCATTATGATGGTGCGTATGATCAGTATGTTCGGATGACATGGAGTTGATTTTAATATTTAACAAAATACGTTTGGAACTGTTCAATTAATTCATCTTTTTATTTTATGTTTCTTGATGAAACACTGGATTCAAAATATTATGTATCTGATTTAATGCTATTTTTGAAAATGAATATAGATTGAGAAATGATGAAAAGGACAAAATTACTGTTTTTTTTTGTTTTATTCAAATGAATAAAATCATAGATAAATTTGCAATGAAATTAGGGGTTTAAAATCTCTTTATTAATTTGTTTAACGAGTTGAGTTATATTAATAATATTGTTCTTGACAAAATAATATGTACATTTGCAATAGAATAAAATACCTGATTTAATGCGTCTAAATTCCCTATCCATAATTAATTACAAAAATATCCATGAAGCGGAATTAATATTTTCGCCTAAAATCAATTGCTTTATTGGTAATAATGGAATGGGGAAAACCAATATTTTAGATGCCATTTATTTTCTTTCCTTTTGCAAGAGCCATTCCAACTCAGTTGATTCACAGAATATTCTGCACAATGCTGAATTTTGCTTACTTCAAGGTAAATACAATATAGGTGAAAATGCTGAAGAAATTTATTGCGGTATGAAATATCGCCAAAAGAAACAGTTTAAAAGGAATAAAAAAGAATATGAACGCCTTTCGGATCATATTGGATTATTGCCTTTGGTACTGGTTTCGCCTGATGATGCAGAGCTTATTTCCGAAGGAAGTGAAGAACGCAGAAAGTTTGTAGATGGGGTAATTTCGCAATACAATAAAACGTATTTAAATCAACTCCTTCAATATAATAATGCCTTGAAACAAAGGAATGCTTTACTAAAATCCGAATCATCTCTCGACGACTCTGTATTAGATATATGGGAAGATCAAATGGCAATGTATGGAACTTTTATATACGAACAGCGCAAGAAATTTATTGATGAATTTGTCCCGATTTTCCAAAATTTTTATTCTTATATTTCAGATGGAAATGAGCAAATTAGTCTGTCTTACCATTCACAACACGAAGACCGAGACATAAAAACCCAAATGGTTTCGACACGTGAACGTGATTTTCTGCTTGGATATTCAACACAGGGTATTCACAAAGATGAACTTGAAATGCATCTTGATGGCTATCCAATAAAACGTGTCGGTTCACAGGGTCAAAATAAAACATATCTCATTTCGCTAAAACTTGCACAATTTGATTTTTTAAAACGTACTCATAATTTATCACCTTTGCTTCTTCTTGATGATATTTTCGACAAACTGGATTCAAATCGGGTTAAAAAAATTGTTGAATTGGTTTCGGGCGAAACCTTCGGGCAAATTTTCATTACCGATACTAATCGTGAACATTTAGATTTAATTCTTCAACAATTAGGACAAGAATCTACCATCTTTCGTGTTGAAAATGGTGAAATTTCGTATTAAACTCTGACGAAACGTCAAATTTTCCATTTTTATTTTCAATAAATCAGCTAAATAAATATTCCTCTTATTGCAACGGACTATTTAGAAAAAATTTCATTTTGGGAAATTTTTTCTAAAAATTAAATCACTATTATATTGATATTCAAATAAATAAAAAATAATATTGAAAACATTTTTATTTTTAGAATAAAAATTGCTGTTTGATATTGGAAATTATAAAATATTTAGCTAACATTGTAGTCCAATTTTATTACAACAAACTTTTATATATAATACTCATTATAATCACATAAAGAAAATTCTTATCGTGGAAACAAAAACTTTTACTCAAGAAGAAATTACGAGTGCAACTCTTGAATATTTTAAAGGTGACGATTTGGCAACTAAAGTTTGGTCTACTAAATATGCACTTAAAGATTCTTTTGGAAATATTTATGAGTTGACGCCGGACGATATGCATCACCGATTGGCAAGAGAAGTTGCAAGAATTGAAAGAAAATATCCAAATCCACTATCAGAAGATGAACTTTTTGAATTATTTCGGGATTTCAAATATATTGTTCCTCAAGGAAGTCCGATGACCGGAATTGGCAACAATTTTCAGGTTGCTTCGCTTTCCAATTGTTTTGTCATTGGATTTGATAGTGATTCAGATTCTTATGGAGCAATTATTAAAATAGACGAAGAACAAGTTCAGTTAATGAAGAGACGGGGCGGTGTTGGACATGATTTATCCCATATTCGTCCGAAAGGTTCACCTGTAAAAAACTCCGCACTAACGTCAACCGGTATTGTCCCATTTATGGAACGTTACTCAAATTCAACGAGGGAAGTCGCTCAGGATGGACGTCGGGGCGCATTGATGTTAAGCGTTTCTATCAAACATCCCGATTCAGAATCATTTATTGATGCAAAAATGGAATCGGGAAAGGTTACCGGTGCAAATGTGTCTGTCAAGATTCATGACGATTTTATGGAAGCAGCAATTAACAACAAACCATATACACAACAATATCCGGTATTATCAAAAGAACCATGGTACAAAATAGAGGTCGATGCAAATACTCTTTGGGGGAAAATTGTACATAATGCCTGGCAATCAGCCGAACCGGGTATTCTTTTCTGGGATACAATTATTCGTGAATCTGTACCAGATTGTTATGCCGATTTAGGTTACAAAACTGTTTCTACAAATCCTTGTGGTGAAATTCCGCTGTGTCCGTATGACAGTTGTCGTTTGATAGCAATCAATTTATATTCTTATATCATCAAACCATTCACTCCCGAAGCCACATTCGATTTTGAATTATTTCATAAGCATGTTGGTCTTGCTCAACGTATTATGGATGATATTATTGATCTGGAAATGGAAAAGATTGATAAAATAATCGCTAAAATCGAATCGGATCCTGAAGACGACGCAATTAAAAATACCGAATATCAACTTTGGGATAAAATCAAAACTAAAACTTCCCAGGGACGCAGAACAGGAGTTGGAACTACCGGCGAAGGTGACATGTTAGCTGCCTTAGGTTTAAGATATGGAACTGACGAAGCAACTGATTTTTCTGAAAAAGTACACAAAGCTGTAGCAATTGCAGCTTATTCTTCCTCGGTAGCAATGGCGAAAGAACGTGGCGCATTTGCTGTTTACGACGCAAAACGTGAAGAAAATAATCCCTATATTAAGCGTTTACGTGAAGCTGCACCTCAATTATATGATGAAATGATGAAATATGGTCGTCGGAATATAGCCTGTTTGACTATAGCTCCTACCGGAACCACCAGTATCATGACTCAAACCACATCGGGTATTGAACCGGTTTTTATGCTGGTTTATACACGAAGACGTAAAGTGAATCCCAGTGATAAAAACGTTCGTGTAGATTTTGTTGACGAAAATAGTGATTCATGGGAAGAGTATACTGTTTTCCATCATAAATTTGTAACATGGATGGAAGCAAATAATTATTCTACAACAAAGAATTATAGTAAAGAAGAAATAGATGAATTGGTTGCAAAATCACCCTATTATAAAGCAACTGCCAACGATATCGACTGGTTAAAAAAAGTTCAAATGCAAGGACGTGTTCAGAAATGGGTAGACCATTCTATCAGCGTTACTATTAATTTACCGTCAGATGCCACAGAAGAATTAGTTGGTCATTTGTATGAAGAGGCCTGGCGATGTGGCTGTAAAGGGGTAACTGTCTATCGCGAGGGTTCTCGTGCAGGTGTTCTCATTGCTGTAGAAGAGAAAAAAGACGAAAAAAAGGAAGAGAAAAAAGAAAATTGTTTCTGTTACGACGAAAATCATGTTACACGTCCAAAAGAACTGGTATGCGATGTTGTACGATTCCAAAACGCTAAAGATAAATGGATTGCATTTGTTGGTTTGTATAACGGACGTCCTTATGAAATTTTTACCGGTTTGGCTGATGACGAAGAAGGAATTTTACTCCCAAAAACAGTAAATGAAGGTAGAATCATTAAAACTCTTGACGAAAATGGAACCAAACGTTATGATTTCCAATTTGTAAACAAACGCGGTTACAAAACAACTGTTGAAGGTTTATCACACAAATTCGATAAAGAATTTTGGAATTACGCCAAGTTAATTTCGGGAGTGTTACGTTACGGAATGCCTATAGATCAGGTAATTAAACTGGTTTCAGGACTTCAACTCGACAACGAATCCATTAACACATGGAAAGTCGGTGTAGAACGCGCTTTGAAGAAATACATTCCAGATGGAACTCAGATTAAAGAACAACCTTGTCCTGAATGTGGGCAAAAAGCCCTGGTTTATCAGGAAGGATGTTTAACCTGCAAAAACTGTGGTTATTCGCGTTGTGGATAGAATTATTTAAGTTTTGATAATTAAAAATGTAAATCGATTGGATGAATTATTTCGCAATTAGAATTGCTTCTTTCCGATATAAGATTTTGTTATTTGGCATATCATAAATTTCCATTATAGGACCGATTTCGGAGTAACCATTGTCTTTCACGTATTTCATTAAGGCAGGATAAACTTTTATTACGCTTATCATGATTGACATTTTATCTTTGTATGGAAATTCGGCAGTAATATATTTTTTTACAGGACAAATTTTGATGTCGAATTTTGCCTTTAACCAGAATACTTTTCCTGTATCGGCAGTTTCGAGAATACAACCTGCTTCGGAGTGGAGTTTGCTTTTTTCAACAAATCGCGGATTGTCATAATATATACCGAAACTTTTAAAAGTTTCCACATTATCATTCTTCAAATTGTAATGAAGTTTGTTAATGACAGTGCCGGTTTGGGCATAAGGACCGGTAATTTCTTGGTAAACCAGCTTTTCGCCACCTTCTTCTTTAATCTGAAAATTTACTTTAGAGAATCCGCCGTAATTGGCGAATAACAAAACAATTATAACTGTCAGACTGACAATTATAATCAGGATAATTTTAATTGTTTTCATAACTTTTTGATTTAAAAATTTGAAAATAGTTTATGAGATATTTTGGTAAAAAAAAATAGACTATTTCTTGATTACTAATTTCAATAAACTCGGCAAAACGATTAATAATAAAGGCAAAGCAAGGATTAGCCCGCCAATAACGGCAATAGCTAAAGATTGATGCATTTGAGCGCCACTGCCAATACCAAGTGCCAACGGAATAAGTGCAACGATTGCTCCACTGGCAGTCATCAATTTTGGACGAAGTCGTGCGGAAATGGAGTAAATCAAAGCATGATTAACGGTTGAGTTTTTCAATGCAGTCAGAAACTGCTGAATGGTGAAAATACAGTTCTCACCTATAATCCCGACTATCATAATTAGTCCGGTGTAACTTCCCACGTTCAGGGGTGTGTTGGTCAGAAATAACGCCACAACACCACCGACAACTCCCAACGAACTCACAAAAATAACGGTGAGTGAAAGTTTCAAATCTTTGAACATAAACAACACTACTGTAAATACGAGTAACGCTGCAATAAAAAGTATTTTCAGCAATTCTGAAAACGATTGTTGCTGCTCCGCATACGAACCACCATACTCAATCTGGTAGGAGGGAGGAAGGTTGATTTTCTTGAGTTTTTGTTGAATATCTTTCATTACGCTTCCTAAATCCCTGTTGTTTAAGCGAGCACTAACCACGCCCATAGTTTGCAGATTTTCGCGCTCAATTTCAGTTACGCCACTTAGGAGGCTGAAATCTGCAATTTCTTTAACAGGAATAAAATTGCCGGTGCCGGTACAAACTTTCGCGTCTTGTATTTTTTCAATTGGCGTTTTGTTGTTTTGCGGAAAAATCATCCGAATATCCGTCAGTTGTTCCTTTTCAGGGATAGAACCAATGACCAAACCTGAGATATACGTTTCCATTTGCGATTGTAAATCAGCAGGATTGAGTCCAAATTGTTTAAGTTTTTCTTCTTTCGGTAAAATTTTCAACATCGGACCGGCCACTACAATCCCATCGAAAACATCTGCCGTTCCTTCAATAGTTTTCAGACTGTCAGCCATTTGCCTCGACAGCGATTGTAATTTTTGATTATTATCGCCAAATATCTTTATTTCAATCGGTTGAACGCTGCTCATCAAGTCACCCAGCATGTCGGTAATCACCTGCCCGAAATCTATTTTTAATGCCGGCAGTGTTTTTTCAATCTGCATCCGGATGTCATTCGAAACTTCATCTGTAGTTTTATTTCTTTTTACTTTTAATTCAATCAGGTAATCGCCTCGGTTGGGTTCGGTAATAAAAAATCCCATTTGCGTACCGGTTCGTCTTGAATAGGTTTTAACTTCGGGTGTTTTTTCTAGAATTTTATCCACTTCGTTCAGCATTCGGTTGGTTTCTTCAAGTGATGTTCCAGGAGGCGAATTATAATCCAACACAATGGAACCTTCATCCATTTCGGGCAAAAATCCGGTTTGTAATTGTGGCAACATCAGCACAAGACTCAGGATTAAAATCGCTATGAAACTAATACTGATATACGGTCGTTTTATGAAAACTTCAATCCACGGACGGTGCTTTACCAAATGAATTTCTGTCGAATCAGACAATCCTTTGTTTTTCGAAAAAAGCAAATAAATAACAGGAAGCCCAAGCCATGTAATGACAAATGAACAAACCAACGTCACAATCATCATTTCGGTCAGAATTTTGAAATATGCACCTGCAACGCCCGACATTAATTGAAAGGGAAACAATATGACAATGGTACTGAGCGATGAACTGACCATGGAAGGGAACAGAAAACCAATGGCTTTGCCGACTAATTCTTTCGGTTTTTTATCCGGAAATTCTTCGTGTGTTCGATGAATTTGTTCCACCACAATAATGGCATCGTCAATGATAAGTCCAATGGAAGCGGCAATGGCGCCGATAGTCATGATATTGAAGTCGAAGCCGATAAAAGCCATACTGATAAAGGTAAGAGCCAGTGTGAGAGGAATGGTTACCAATAAAACCGAACCGGCTTTGTAGGAGCGTAAAAATAACAATACTACGATAATTGCCAATGCCAATCCAATCCAAAGTACATCGATAATACTGCGGATACTGGTTTTCACGAATTCAGCCTGATTGTAATAAGGTTTCAATTGAACTCCTTTGGGCAAAATTTTGTTCAATTCATCCACTTTTGCCGAAACCTGAGTTGCAACGTCTATCAAATTGCTTTGCGGCTGTTTAACTACTGCAATTAGAGGTACATTTTTTCCATCTGCTTTAATTTTGATATATTCATTCTGCTCGGCAACCTGAACGGTGGCAACATCCATAAATTTTACTTTTCGGATTCCATTATCGAAAATGACCAGATTTTTTAATTCATCAATGGTTTTTAGTGTAGCATCAGTCACCGTTAAATACAATCGATTGTAATCCACTGTATACCCGGTAGATTTTATGAAATCGGTTTGTTGAAGAATTTTTTGAATGTCGAGTGGATTGATTTTGAGTGTATTGAGTTTTCGTTCGTCTAAAACGATTCGATATTCTTTTTCTTTTCCTCCGATAACCTCTACCGACGAAACTCCCGGAACTCGCGACAAATAAGGTTTTATGGTGTATTGAGCAATCAACTTAAGTTCTACCTGACTTTTCGTATCCGATTTAAGCGAATAACCCATGACCGGCAAAATGGAAGGATTCATTTTTTCCACCGTAATCTGAACATCGGATGGCAAATCGTTTTTTATCTGGGAAATCTGCGATTCGATTTGTTGTTTATCCAAATCAATATTAGAATTCCAATTCATAAAAGCGGAAATTTCACAACTTCCCATACTGGTTGTACTTCTGATTAAATGCAGATTATCAACTCTTTTAATAGCATTTTCGATTGGTTTAGTAACCATCACCATCATTTTCTCAACGGGTTGTTCTCCGTTTTGGACAATGATTTTAATTTTTGGAAAAGTAACATTCGGGAAAAGTGATGTTTTCAGATTCTGATAGGAGTAAGCACCACCAATCAAAATAAGCAAAAGAATGACCGCTATTGGACTTTTAAAACGCACAAAAATCTTTTCCATATTACTTTACAATTCTTACCACCGTACTATCATTCAAACCATAAGCTCCTTCTATAATAATTCTATCGGTATTACTCAAAGTGGATGACAAAGCTTCAACCGTAATATCGTTTTCAATCCCTTTCTTTATCGGAACCTTAATTGCCAACTTATTGTTTACCACTTTCATTACCCAAAATTCGGTTTGTGTTTCGTTTGTCATGACAGCTTCACGCGGAACCAAATAAGTTCGGCTGTGTCTGGCTTTCAAAATTTCGACAGTCAGATTAAGATTCTCAGGTAACTTTTTATTTGTGTGAGGTTTAATGAGCACTTGTTGAGTTTGATTAGCTTCGTCCACCGTTGGAAGAATCTGATAAACAGTCCCTTCAAATTTGGTATCTTCACCCAACACAATTGTACATTTTGTTCCTGTTTTTACTAATGAATTATACTCGAAAGGTAAATTTAATTGTACCAAAACATCGTGGTTTTCAGCCACGGTACAAAGCGAAGTTCCTTCCACCACATAAGCTCCGTTTTCGGTAATATTTAATGTGTTAATTACGCCTTGTGATGGAGCAAACACTTTAATTAATCCCATATTTCCGGAATTTGAGTTTTCCAGCGCTTTGTTTTCCTTGGTTTGGATTTCGAATAACAAATCGTTTTTCTTAACGTAATCGCCAAATTTAATGGAAATTTTATGCACATAACCCGAAATAGGAGAAGCTACCATATTCTTTTTCAGATAAACAGTTTTGCCATTGAAAGTCAATTTGCTATCTATTTCTCCAAATTTCACGGCTGAAGTTTTTATACTGACAACCTGCGTTTGCTCTTCCTGATTTGTTTCTTTTTTAACGCAGGAAGCTATCATTAATGATATTATTAATCCCGAAATTAATATAGAAATATTCCTCATATTATATTTTGAATTGTTAATTATAAATTAAGTTAGTAGTTCCAATAATTATAAGAATTGACTAACAGTTGTTTTTCCATTTTCAGCAACAGATAATCATGCTTTTTGGCAGTAATATCTTTCAATAAATTCTTAAAATCCATAACAGAAACCAATCCGTGGGCAAGTTCATCTTCATAAACCTTATAAAGTTTATCATACTTATTCATTTGATTTTCAATCATTATTCCACGTTCATTAAGCGATTTAATCTGACTTTTGATTTTATCTTTATTGATTTCCTGTTGTTTCATAAAATGACTTTTTTCAAACTGAAGAGTCTGAATATTCACAGTCGATTTTTCTTTTTCCAGTTTGAGTTGATTCCCATCGTATAGATTCCAACTGAAAGTAAGTCCGGCACTAAATCCAAATCGATCAAAAGTGGGGATTCCGACTGCATTATAACCGGCATTGGCAAACGCACTCAGTTGGGGTTTGTATTTCAGTTCAATAATGGATTGATCGGCTACAATGCCCAAACTGTCGAGCTTGTACGAAGTAAGAAATTGTGATCCGGAGCCAGCTTTCGTCTTTATCTGCAACTCAATTTCCTGAATTTCTACTTCGGCAGAATCGTTGATGCCACAAAGCAAATTCAAATCATACAAATTTGCTTTGTAATCGTCTTGAAACGATTTATTGGTTACTTCCAGATTTTGTTTTTCAATTTCAAGAAGCATCAAATCCGATTGTTTGTAAACCGCATTTTCAACTAATTTATGCATTATATTCAACTGATCGTCAAGTTGTTTCAGTATAATCTCACTATTTCTAATTTGAGTCTTCGATTTCAGACAAAGAATATACTGATAACCAACTAATTGCTCTACTTCGTGAATGGTCATGCTCGTTAAATTTTCATTTAGTTTCCGTGAAATATCCGATTTTGTGGAATAAACTTTTAAATTTATTTTTCCGAGAAGTGGTTGCTTTAACGAAATAAATGCCTGATACTGACCACCATTTGTAATTGATAAATCATAACCGGTATAATTGTTGGCACCATTCGAAGATAAATTAAAACTGCCGGGATTGCTATCGTGAGAAATGATAGGAGCGAAGAGAATGTTTGATTCAAGATTGATTTCAGGACTTTTCAGAATGCGTTCGGTTTGTTGTAAATCAAGATCAATGATTTTATTGTCGTTCTTGTTTTTCTGGATTAACGGACTGTTGATTTTGGCTTGTTCCAGGTAATAATTCAAATCGCGTTGTTGCGCCAAAATCATTCCGGAAAAGAAAAATAATAATATTGACAATAGTAACTTGTTCATATTATATGATTTGAATCTAAGTTTAATCAGTTTCTTTCGATTGTTCAATTAACATTGCTACAAAGATACAATAACTCTACATTAGTTGTTATAAAAGGAATTAAAAAATAGTTTTAATGCCCTCATAATTACCAAAGCTTTGTTTTTTTTGATTAGTATGTAATATCAGGATGAGATTTAATTTAAAATTTAAACACCCCGAATCGTATCAGATCCGGGGCGTTTAAATTTTAATACTTTTATTTGTGTTTATGTCCACGAAGCGATTTAGGGGAGCCCTTCCACGAGCATCCGAGGCAATAAAGCATCGTTAAATCGAAACCCTCCAGTGACTCTTCGGGATAAACCGGTTTTATTTCGTATTCTTCTGTAACCGTTACCAGTAAATTTTTTTCCCTTTCATTTTTGATAAAAAACCGTTGGGTATCACATTGCGGACAGTGCAGGTTTTTCATGTTTTTAGCAGAATCTTCAGTTTATTTTTTCTCAGTCGTTTCTTCAATCAGCAATTCATTATCGCATCTGAAAACACGCCCGGGGAATTTATTTGGCCAATTCAGATTATGAGTAGCCATAAGTACGGTTGTACCTGATTGACAGATAGTATATAGCAGTTTCACCAGTTCATTTCCGGTTGCACTGTCGAGATTTCCGGTTGGTTCATCGGCCAAAATCATTTCAGGCGAGTTGAGCAAAGCACGGGCAATAACAATGCGTTGCTGTTCGCCACCCGAGAGTTGATGCGGCATTTTTTTCCCTTTTGACTTCATCCCAACCTGAGTTAGTACGTTTTCGATTTGATCGTCGATGGCTTGTTGCTCTTTCCACCCGGTTGCTTGTAATACAAAATCAAGATTTTGATTCACTGTACGGTCAGTAAGCAATTGAAAATCTTGAAAAACAATACCAATTTTACGGCGTAAAAACGGAACTTCATTCATTTTTAGATCATGTAAATCATAGCCAAGTACACCCGCAATGCCGTATTTTACAGGAACTTCGTGATAAATTGACTTTAACAACGACGTTTTTCCACTTCCTACTTTTCCAAGTAAGTAAACAAATTCACCTGAATGAACTTCAAGTTGAACATCTTTTAATACCAACTGATCTTGTTGGTAAATATCAACGTCTACGTATTTAATTAATAATTTCTTTTCCATGAAAAATTTCAGTTAGCAGTACGATAATTCTATATTCTTGAATTAAGTACTTGAAATACAATTAATATAATTCCAATTTATTATTTTAAATCAAAGAAAACAGCATCTAAAAAGATACTTCAACTTTTTTAAATTATCTATTTGCAAAAGTAAAGATTAATAATTTAAATCAAGAAGTTTCAATTCCTTTTTTTGAAAATATATTGCTTTACCCGATTTTAATATTTTTTTGATTGATATTTTGATTATTAATATACTGAAAAACAGCAAGTCGACTATCAACTTGTTGTTTTTTCCTAACAATTTGTGTCAGTGTTATTACATTCTTTTACCTTCAATGTAAGTCATAAATTTATCACCCTCATTCGATATTTCAAATTTTGTATTTACCGTTTCATTGTCGAGCAACGTATAAGTCAGTCGAAAAACAGGAGCATTCGGAATTTTGTCACTTGTCATTACAATCGAAAAGTCAGAGTAGGAAATATTATAGTTAATCGTATGGCCTTCATTATCAAAGTAAATTGCTTTTGAAGGATTTTTCGTGAAATCCAAATACACAATCATTAAATCATCGTGAATTATTAACGGTTTGTTATTCGTTGCCGGGTATTCGGAATGACTTTTCCGTTCAATCACTTTTTTATCGAGATTGAAAGCAAAAGAGAATGTTCCACCGCCTTGACCGGGTTGCCCTGAACCTTCACCTTTCCATTCGCCGATGAGCCGACTCCATTTGTCCCAGTTCCCGTTTTGTTGTCCGAAACAAATGGTAATTAAACCCAATAATGTAATTGTCAGAAGTAGTTTTGATTTCATTGTTTCTTTTAATTTTTAGTCTGGTATTCTCTTATTTGGAAATTATAAACAGTGAATTGTTCTTACTTCTAATGTGCTTTTTATAGGACAAAAAAGATTGGTTTTAAATTGTATTACTTTCATATTATACTTATAAACTGTTGTTCGAAAGTGAATTTATTTCATTATCGTTTTTTTTTGTAGCAAATTTTCAACTTTTCTGAATTTTACAATTTTTGTAATAAGATCGAACGGTATTGGTTTTTTGAGCGGAAACTGAATAGCACCTTTGGAGCATTTATAGTCGGCCAATTCTTCTTTAAAAACTTCGATGGGAGTTGCTTTGGGATAAAAGCCGACATGATTTGTGTGGGCGGCAAACCACACCAACATGCCGTTCAATTTATATCCGGGCATTCCGTAACTGATTACTTCCTTTGCCTCAGGAGCAACTGCTTTAATTGTCTGCCGAATTTGTTCCAGCAACATTTGAATTTCTTCGGGAAAACCGGCGATATACTCATTAATGTCTGTTGGTTTGGTCATAATTGATTATTTTTTTAATTCAAATATTTAACAAACCGATGCAATCTTCCGATTGACAATTTCCAAAATTTCCTTTTCCCGTTCGATGGCTTTTTGTTCCAATTCATTTACTTGTTCAAGCATTTGAACTACAAATTCTTTATCGGTTAAACTTCCGGCATTAATTTTTACATTCAATGCTGCACCTAAAACTGCCGAGCGTGCTGCCAATGCTCCAACTCCGGCGTCGGAAACCGAGTTTGGATTTCCGTTTTCGGCCATGGCCATCATCACTTCCATCGATTCGTAACTGACTTGCATTACACGGAACGGAATTTCCATGGCTGTGCGTGTTGCTTGTTGAATGGCAACTTTGCGCGTCGCCTTTTCGTTGTCATTTTTCTGTGACAATCCGAAAGCTTCCATAATGCCGTTGAACGCTTGCGTGTCTTCATCAATCAACCGGAGCAATTGGTCGTGATAAAATTTCCCTTTTTCGGCCCAATCTGAAAATTCTTCCCAGCGGTTTTCCCAGCCTTTTTTGTGTGCCGACAAGTTCGCCACCATTGTTCCCAAAGCCGCACCCATTGCGCCCATACAGGCAGAAATTGAACCTCCGCCAGGTGCTGCCGATTCCGAAGCTGTTTCGAGCGTAAACTGCTTCACGGTTAAATCGACCAGGTTTTTTTGCGTTTGATTTTCCATACGATATTCTATAATTTTCTTTTTTGGATCGAAAGGTGCCAACTCATCCAAACCCATTGATTTTACTGCAATTTTCAATATTTCTTCATCCGAAATGCCGGTGGAACGTCGCTGCTTATGCAAAAAATATTTCCCGGCATCGAGCATTGCTTGCAAAGGAATCACGCCCACCAGTTCCGAACCGGTTACCCGAATGCCTCGAAGCGCAGCACGTTCGCAGGCCAGTTCGAAAAGTTGATGCAACGGCACAGCATTTATGTCGGTAATATTAAACGACAATTGCGCGATGCCGTATTCTTCTATAAACCAGCCAATTGCTTTTACGCCTTTCAACAAACCGGGAATATAAACCGGATTTCCAAATTCATCTTTTACAATTTTTCCGGTCAACGGATTTCCTTCCCGTTTTACGCGCCCTTTTTCACGAATATCGTAAGCTATGGAGTTTGCCCAACGGGTTGAAGTGGTATTCAAATTCACATTATAAGCAATCAGAAAATTACGCGCACTCAGCGCGGTAGCACCTGTTTTCTTTACTTTTTCGTTCAGTTCAGCTGGTCCGAAATCGGGTTTCCACGCCGGATCGATCAGCTTTTGAGCCAAACCTTCGTATTCGCCGGCACGACAATTTGCCAGATTGCGACGTTTTTCTTCCGAGGCTGCAAATTCGTAACAATAAACAGGAATGCCCAATTCGTCGCCGATTCGTTTTCCTAATTTGCGAGCATATTCCGCCGTTTCTTCCATGCTGATTCCTTTTATTGGAATGAGCGGAAGCACATCGGTGGCACCAAAGCGCGGATGTTCGCCATGGTGTTTACTCATATCGATGGTTTCTGCAGCGATTTTTACGGCACGAAATGCTGCTTCACAAACTTCGTCGGGCGATCCGACAAAAGTCACCACCGTGCGGTTTGTGGCTTTTCCCGGATCAACATCAATCAGTTTCACACCTTCCACCGATTTTATTTCACGAAGAATTTGATCGATAATTTCCATGTTGTTTCCCTCACTAAAATTGGGAACACATTCAATGATTTGTTTCATAATAGTTGCCCCCTAACCCCCTAAAGGGGGAATAGAGATAAATTAGTGAATAATATATTGTTATGTTTTATATTCTATTTTTGTATGAGCATATTATTTATTCCCCCTTTAGGGGGTTAGGTGGCCATTTTCCCTGTTTTCCAAACTTTTTCGGGTTTCAATTGTCCTTGTTGGTATAATATTTCTTTATAATCATCAGTTTTAAACGCAATTATATCGGCAATATTTCCAGATTTTAAAATTCCCCTGTCCGTTTTATTCAATGCTTTCGCAGCTCGACAAGTCAATGCTGCCCACACTTCAGTCATGGTCAGTTTCTCGGCTGCACCTAATATGGCGGACTGAACCAAAAGATTTCCCATGGGTGCAGAACCCGGATTCCAATCGGAAGCAATCACCAACGAAGTGCCGGCATCAAGCAATTTTCTAGCCGGAGCAAAAGGTTCGCCCAAACCGAGTGAAGCGCCCGGAAGAACCACCGGAATGACATTTCCTTTCGCCAAAATTGCAATTTCTTGTTCGTTGGCTGCTTCCAAATGATCGATACTGAGAGTTGACGTTTCATTGGCCAACAAAGCCGAACCAACACTAAACTGATCGCCATGCAGCACAATGTCAAATCCTAATTCTTTGGCTTTCAACAAATAGGTTTTCGCTGCCTGAACAGAAAATGCATTTTTCTCCACAAAAATATCTACACGATTGGCCAATTTTCTTTTCAACACTTCGGGCAATAACTTGCTGATAATGTGTTGTAAATATTCAGTTTCGGTTCCGTCGAAATCTTTCGGAAGAATATGAGCCGCCAGGCAAGTTGGAATTAAGTCGGCATCCGAATTTTTATCGGCCAACTTTATGGCTTCCAGTATTTTCAATTCCTGTTCAACCGATAATCCGTAACCGCTTTTTACTTCGATAGTTGTAACGCCTTGTTCAACTAATTTTTTAGCTCGTTGAGCCGTCAATTCAGTCAATTCGTTTATCGACGCTTCACGTGTTTTTTGCACAGTATTCCAAATTCCACCTCCGGTTTCGGCAATTTCGAGATAGCTTTTCCCCGACAAGCGCAAAGCGTAATCGTTGGCACGCGAACCGGCCCAGCAAATATGCGTGTGTGCATCAATCATTCCAGGCAAACCGACATAATTACCTTCCAATCGTTCAATTGTTGTCGGGTTGTATTGCATTTTCAATTTTTCAAAAGCACCCACAGCTATTATTTTTCCATTTTGATGCAAAATGCCACCATCGGGAATAATTTCCATTTGATCGTCGGACAATTTCCCTTTTTCGGGCAAATTATCCATGGTAAGTAATTGTTTGAAAGGTCCGGTTAGTGTCATAATAGAAGCCCCCTAAAGGGGGAAATTCAAATTCAAATAGTATTGAGTATATTTTCAACAAATCCCGTAATTCCCGCTTTAGGGGGTTAGGGGGCCAATTTCTTTCTGTTTTCGATAGCAGTTTCATAACCGGCATCGGCATGACGGTAAATTCCCATTGCCGGATCATTGAATAAAACCCGACTCAAACATTCGGCTGCGCGATCGGTGCCATCGGCCACAACAACCATGCCTGCATGTTGCGAATAACCGATTCCAACGCCACCACCGTGATGGAACGAAACCCACGTTGCACCGCCACTTGTATTGGCCATCAAATTCAATAATGGCCAGTCGGAAACCGCATCCGATCCGTCCAACATACCTTCCGTTTCGCGATTGGGTGAAGCCACCGAACCGCAATCGAGATGGTCACGTCCAATCACAATCGGTGCTTTTACTTTGCCTTCTTTCACCAATTGATTGAACAACAAACCTGCTTTTTCGCGTTCGCCCATTCCCAACCAACAAATGCGACTTGGTAAACCCTGAAATGCAACTTTTTTTTGTGCTTCGGAAAGCCATTTTTTCAACGGTTTATTTTCGGGAAATAATTCCATTAATGCCCGATCGGTGGTGTAAATATCTTCAGGATCGCCCGAAAGTGCCACCCAACGAAACGGACCTTTTCCATCGCAAAATAGCGGACGAATAAATTTAGGAACAAAACCGTCGTAGTCGAAAGCATTCTTTTCGCCACCCTGACGGGCAAATTCCCGCAGATTGTTTCCATAATCGAAGGTTACGCTTCCAAGTTTTTGCATTTCGAGCATAAAACCGACATGACGCGCCATGCTTTTCAATGATTTTTCTTTGTAAATCATTGGATTATTTTTCCGCAATTCCAATGCTTCTTTTAAAGTCATTCCGTTTGGAAAATAGCCGTTTACAGGATCGTGAGCCGAAGTTTGGTCAGTTAGAATTTCCGGAATAATATTGTCGTTCAATAATTTCTCGAGCACATCGCCAATGTCACCAACCAATCCTACAGAAAGAGCATCGCCATTTTCTTTTGCATCGAGAACCCATTTCAGGGCTTCATCATAATCGAATGTCATTTTGTCGATATAACGCGTGTCGAGCCGTTTTTTGATTCTCTCGGGATCAACATCCACGCCCAAATAAACAGCTCCAGCCATGGTGGCAGCCAATGGTTGAGCACCACTCATGCCACCAATTCCTCCCGAAACAATTAATTTATGTTTCAGATCGCTCTTAAAATATTGGCGTCCGCATTCCATAAAAGTTTCGTAAGTTCCTTGTAAAATGCCTTGCGAACCAATATAAATCCAACTTCCGGCGGTCATTTGTCCGTACATCATCAAACCTCTCGATTTCAATTCTTCAAAATGTTCCCAGGTTGCCCAGGCCGGAACCAAATTGCTGTTGGCAATCAAAACTCGTGGTGCTTGAGGATGCGAACGCACCAAGCCGATTGGTTTTCCAGATTGAACCAACAAAGAATGATTTTCGTCCATTTCCAACAAAATGCGAATAATTTCTTTCACCGATTCGGGATTCCGTGCGGCTTGTCCGGTTCCGCCGTAAACAATCAAATTGGCCGGATCTTCGGCTACCTCGGCATCTAAATTATTCAGCAACATGCGCAACGGTGCTTCCGTTTGCCACGAACGGGCATGCAATTCGTTTCCGATTGGAGCTTTATAATGTGGATGTGAAGCGTATTTTTTAATAAATTCCGAATAATTCATGCTCTTCGTTTTTAAATTCAATTTTTTGATTCGCAGCAACCTGATGAAGATTGTTGATGATTTCTTTCGATTGAATCAGCTCGATGGCTTTTTCAATATCGTTGGAAAAAATCCGATCCGAATCGGCAAAAGAAATGTGTTTCCGAATCAATTGATGCGTTTCTTCCAACAAGATTCCTGATTTTAGTGGGTTGCGAAAATCAAATCCTTGCGCAGCAGTCAGCATTTCAATTCCCAGAATTTTCTCCAAATTATCAACAATTCGCAGACTTTTTCTGACGCCAATCGAACCCATACTCACGTGATCTTCCTGACCCAAAGAGGTGGGAATACTGTCGGCACTGGCAGGAAAACACAAGGTTTTGTTTTCGCTGACCAAAGCGGCTGTGGTATATTGCAAAATCATAAAACCCGAGTTCAAACCGGTGTGTTTCATGAGCAATTTGGGCAATCCCGGCACACTTTCCATCATGGATAAATACACGCGCCTATCGGAAATATTTCCCAATTCGGCGGCAGCCAATCCTGCATAATCGATGGGCATGGCAATGGGTTGACCGTGAAAATGTCCGCCACTAATGGTTTTATCTTCCGAAAAAATGATTGGATTGTCGGTAACAGAATTAATTTCAATCAGAATGGTTTCTTTCAGGTGAAGCCACGCATTGCGCGATGCACCGTGAACTTGCGGAATGCAGCGCAAAGAATATGGATCTTGAATACGGTGACAATTTTGGTGTGATGTTACAATTTCAGAATTTTGAAGTAAAGTTCGCATACGTTTTGCAACATAAATGCTGCCCGAATAAGGTCGAAGATTGTGCAATTCTTCGTCGAAACAGGTCATTGAACCCATCATGGCTTCGTGGTTTAAGGCTGCAATAATATCGGCATGATCCAAACAATTTTGGAATTTTTCCAACAAAATAACCGCGTGAGCACTCATAAATTGAGTACCGTTTATCAACGCCAATCCTTCTTTCGGACCCAAATCGACCGGTTGCATAGTGAGTTTTTCCAATATTTCCGACATTGGTTTAACTTCATTGTGGAACCAAACTTTTCCCATGCCAATTAGGGGTAGAAACAGGTGTGAAAGCGGTGCCAGATCGCCGGAAGCACCCACCGAACCTTGTTCGGGAACGCATGGAATGACATTGTTGTCGATGTGCCACAAAATCCTTTCAACCGTTTCGACGGCAATGCCGGAATAACCTTTGCAAAGCGCGTGAACTTTGAGAATCATCATCAATTTGGCAATTTCTTTGTCAATCGAATTTCCAACACCCACGCTGTGGCTCATCAACAGGTTGTATTGCAGTTTTTTTGTGTCTTCTTCGCCAATCAACGTGGTGCATAAAGGTCCAAAACCGGTGTTTATGCCATAAACCACTTTTTTATTGTGAACAATATTTTCCACCACATCGCGGTTTTTCTTCACTTTCGAGCGAACTGTGGCGGTTAAAATTCCTTTTTCCAATCCTCTGGCTAAGTTAAGCGCTCTGCCAATGGTCATTTCATCTTCACCGTAGCGAAATTCTCCGAGAGAATTATCTTTTTGCATGATTTTTTCAATACTGATTTTAAGTTAGTCTGCTCGTAATTTGGTTGAAGCGAATGCTATTTCTTCTGTCAAACACAAAAAAGAATATTCATCCCAATTACATGCAAATATATTAACTTTATTTTTCTTAATCTAAAAAACAAAGGTTTTTTTATCTCTATTCGCTATTTCCCATGAATTTTCCTTAATTTTAATAATTCATATCGGTTTTTTATACAATAATTCAATCCTTTTATTACTTTTGCTCTGTCTATTTTTAAATTTATTTGCTATCAACTATCAACCAACGATGAATACTCCCAGCATAAAAAAACTGTATTTCAAGGATACATCCTTTGCCAATTTGATGACGCACCGGATTTACAATGTGTTGTTGTA